>Ga0137433_1000461_pt1 | contig 21665 bp, 21 predicted proteins | sample EasRivERMZT840_2_FD_102335 | JGI IMG/M metagenome (GOLD analysis project Ga0137433, IMG submission 102335) | Soil microbial communities from meander-bound floodplain in the East River, Colorado, USA - East River MetaG ERMZT840_2 | ecosystem: Environmental > Terrestrial > Soil > Floodplain ...
CAAGCTGAAGGCAGCAGTTGTATACAGGCGTGCCCTTCATCGTTTTGCCCTGATACGTCCCATGATGCGCGTGGCCGTGAAAGACGACATCGACGTCGAAGTGATCGATCGTTTCCGCCAGCCGCGACGAACCCAGGAATGGAAAGATCTCGGGCGGCTCGCCGATGACGGTCGCTGCGATCGGCGAGTAGTGCAACACGACGACCGTGCGTTCCGTGCGGAGGCCGTTCAATGCCACTTCCAGTCGCAGCGATTCGTTCACTGCCTCGCCGACAAAGTGCTTGATCGACTCCTCGCCGAAGGGCGTCAGCATGTGTTTATCGAAGCCTCCGCCGAACCCTTTTGCGCCGGCAAACCCGACACCCTGGAATTCGAAAGTCTCCGTCTCGTCGAGCAATGCGACTTTCCCGGACCGCAGGACCTTCTTCACCTCTTCCGCCTGGCCGCTGTGATAATCGTGGTTTCCAAGCACTGCGACGACAGGAATGCGGCAGGATCGCAAATCATTCACAAGCCGCTCGGCCTCCTGCGGCAGGCCGAGGTGGGTGAGGTCACCGCATAGAGCCAGCACATCGGCATTCTGTGAAACGTTGTCGAAGATAGCCTGAAGGCCATCGGAGGAATTCTGATGAACGTGAAGATCGCCGATCGCGGCGACTCGAACACTATCCGGCTTTGCGCTCATTCTCCCCTCCGACGACGTCCGCAAATCCAAGCTCCGTCACGTCGAGAGTGTAGTCGGCAACGGAGAACATTCTGCCGCGGCATACCTTCATCTTCGGTGTCGGCAGTTCGAACTGGTGCTGCAATCGAGAAAGCAGCTCGATCATCAGCCAGCTTGGAATCATTTCTCGCTCGGAAGGGTAGATGAATCGGAAATTCAACAGATGACCCAGCAGAACTTCCCAGTATTGCTCCATCGAGCACAGCAGACGCTCCCAATTGATGTCCTGATGCTTGATCAATATGAGATGTGCAATATCCGCCCCATCGTAGCGTTCCCGGTTCTGAATGAAGACCTTCGACCAGATCAAATCTGTAACGGAAGGAATTTTGACTTCATGACTGAAGAACTTCGCCGTTTGCGAGTCCCGGAACCAATCGTCGGTAACGGGAGCAACAAGGTTGGAAGAGCCGAAGATCAGATCGACGTACAGTTTTCCTTTGAATATTTTTGCGATCCACCGCTCGTCCTGGACCTGTGTCTTGTAACCAAGCGAGGTAAATTTATTCAGGATCTTCGGGTAATCACCCGCTTTAACAAAAATATCGATATCCTTTGTGGGACGGCGCAGCCCGGTGTATGCATTGACCGCAAATCCTCCTGCAACCATGAACGTGAATTTTGAGTCTTTTAGGAGTTTAAGGATTTCAGCATAGAAGGCATGAGCCGGAGATTCCGACTGATTCTTCATATTTCCAGTATAGGTAAGGTGACCTGTATTCAAGGAATTTATCGAGCCGCCGGCCTTTTCCTTCTGATCCTGCTGCCGCTAAGCGCTAGCACACAGGTGATGACCGCAAGTGCCCAGCTGTGCAAAGCATGGGGTGAAGCGGTGCGGATCGGAGAGCTGCAACCTCAACTAAAAGAAGCGAGTGGACTGGCTGCATCCAAACAGTTCCCGGGGCGGCTATACCAGATGAACGACTCCGGCGATGGCGGCCGGTTTTACGTCACCGACATGAAGGGCGTTATCAGCCAGACTGTTCGTTCGCGTTCCGAAGGCCGCGATCCGGAGGCGCTCAGCCTCCAAAGGTGCCCGGGCCAGACGCGCAGTTCATGCATCTACATCGGGGACATCGGAGACAACGACCGTAGGCGGGAATCCCTCGAAATCACGGTCGTGGACGAGATTCAGAACTTCCCGGAAAGAGCGGTCCCGAGGACCCGGCTGAGAATTCGATATCCCGATGGCCAACACGATTCGGAAAGTATGGCCGTGCACCCCGACGGCACGATTTTCATCCTCACGAAGGAAACTCCCGCTCGCCTCTTCAAAGGCAGCATCGATCGTCCGAATCAGACACTGACGTTCGTCTCGACGCTGGACACGGGCGGGCTGCCGACCGACATGTCGATTTCCGACGATGGACAGCGTCTTCTCGTGCTGACGTACGCAGACGCGACCGAATACACGATGGATTTCAAGACTCATCAGAAAATCCGGCTGAGTTTTCTTCAACAACAGGAAAGCGTGGCGTACTTGCCGGGCGGCAGGTCTTTCATTTACACGACAGAACGGCTGTTCGGTGCGTTACCGCAGTTCATGATGAAAGTGGACTGCAAGTCTCCCTGAGCGGTCATTCCCCTTTTCCAGCCGAGGACAGCACAGACGGCATTGGGACTTCCCTTCTTGCTCGCTCCACTTCCTCCTGAATCTCGAAACGTATCCTTTCCAGCACTTGCGGCGTCTGCGCGCGCAACAGCGCGGCGTTTCGGACGGAGCCGTTGTACATCACATCGAAAAGAGTATCGGGAGAGGGAAATCGCCAGATCTGGGGAACCTGCGTCACCGCCACGTCGACAAATCCGGCAGCGGCAAGGACGCGTTTCGACTCCTCCGGGTCGCTGAAGCGGAAGAATGGCGGACCCGGAGGAATGGGCACATTCAAATTGCCGTGTTTCCGGATCGCCGCGAGAACGATCCCGAACCCGAGAGCTTTATCCGGTGTATCCCACACGGTGAAAGCCAGCCGACCGCCTCGCCGCAGGACGCGGTGGGCTTCATGAAGCGCCTGTTCAGGTCGGCCGAGGTGCAGCATGCCGAAATTCATGACGACGGCGTCGAAGGTCGCATCGGCAAATGACAGCGCTTCCGCGTCGCCCTCTTGAAAATCCAGTCCGGGATAGCGGCCTCGAGCTTCCTCCACCATTTCCGATGAAAAATCGACGCCTGTCGGTACAGCGCCCCGCGCTCCGGCGGCCGCCGCGACATAACCCGGACCACATGCCACATCGAGCACACGAGTACCCCGGCGGACCTCAGCCGCGTCGAGAAGAGGCGCGACGGACTGTGTCGTCACAGCCGCAAAACCGCAGTCGTATCGCGATGCAATCTCCTGCCAACCCCGGTGTTCGAATTGACGAAACGCCTCTGGATCGAGATTGCTCACTGCGCCGGTTTAGTTTTCAGTCTTCGGAAATCGTGGACGGCCACGCGGAATATGGCGGAACTGCGCGATATCATCGCCAGTCAATCGGATGCGCGCCTGCGCGTCGAGACGCTCCCGCTCGAGCAGCATGCGCAATTTTTCGTAGCAGATCTTGGCGCTTTCCTGAAATGTGATCTTGTTGGCGCCTGTGAACATCAACGACGGAATGATCAGAGAGACCCGTCGTGCTTCTTCGCCGGCCATCGTAATTGAGAAATCGAACCGCCGGCCATCATCAGTGCTTTCGAAGCCCAGATATCGGATGTTCTGCTTCGTCTCTTTCATAACGCGGCCCATTATACTTGAATCATGCCAGCAATCGGTCCGAACGGTGACATTGCCCGCGCCTGGGCTTACCACAACGCGACGAAACACTCGGAGTCGAGCATACGGTCCAGTCCGCACTATCTCGATTGGGCCAACCAACCTATCCCTTTGAAAATCTACACGACGCTGGAGCCAATCCCCCTGCCCAGAGACGCAGTCCAGTCGGGCATCTCAGCCATATCGGCAATTTCGGCAACCGGAACGGAGGGCGCAGGAGAGACCAGTAGAACTCCGACTTTGGAGGACCTGGCGCGCATCCTCTACTTCTCGGCCGGCATCACGAAAAAGAAAACCTACCCCGGCGGAGAGATGTACTTTCGCGCCGCGTCGTGCACCGGCGCCCTGTATGAGATCGAACTCTATGTCGTGTGCGGCGATCTTCCGGACCTGCCTGCCGGCGTCTACCACTTCGGTCCGGGTGATTTTGCTCTGCGCCGATTGCGGGAGGGTGATTACCGCGGGCTGCTTGGGTTGAATGCGCCGGTCGTTGTCGCCTGCACGGGAACATACTGGCGCAATGCGTGGAAGTATCGCGCGCGAACATACCGGCACTTCGGATGGGACAACGGGACGATTCTCGCGAATATGCTCGCGATGACGGCAGCACTTCAACTGCCTGCAAACGTGCGGTGCGAGTTCGTCGATGCGGACGTGAATTCATTGCTGGATCTGGAGACCGAGCGCGAGGTCGCGTTTTCGCTGGTGACGATCGGTGAGTCCGGCGCGGATATACCGCCGGCGCCACCCACGTCTCCGCTTCACCTGCCGACAGTGCCGCTATCGAAGACGGAAGTCGACTATCCGGAACTGCGAGAGATTCACGCCGCTTCATCGTTGGAAACAGGAAATGATTCGTGGACGCTCATAGAGCGCCCCTACAGTCGCGATCCTCAAGCTGTAGGGGCGGTCTATGACCGCCCGGTATCTAACCACACGGACACGATCGAACAGGTCATTCTTCGGCGCGGATCGAGCCGAAGGTTCGCGCGGAAATCCATCACGCTCGACCAGTTCTCCACCATTCTCGATAGCTCAACGCGCGGAATACCCGCGGACTTCCCCGCCTTGAACGATCTCTATCTCATCGTCAATGCGGTCGACGGCCTTGCTTCCGGCGCGTATTTCTACGATCGACGCGACAGAACGCTCGAATGCCTCAAGCCCGGTGAATTTCGCTCCGACGCGAGGTATCTGGGTCTTCAGCAGGATCTCCCCGGCGACGCGGCGGCCGATGTTTTCTTCATGGCCGCTCTTGATCCGATCTTCGAGACTTACGGTAATCGCGGTTATCGAGCCGTAAATCTTGAAGCAGGCATTGTCGGAGGAAAGATGTATCTCGCGGCATATGCCCAGCGACTCGGAGCAACGGGTCTGACCTTTTTCGATGACGACGTTACACAGTTCTTTTCACCGCACGCGGCCGGAAAGAGTGCGATCTTTCTCGTGGCATTAGGCAAGTCCGGACACCTGTGAGAACGAAACGACCACTGTGAATCGCAGGTCGATCTGGCAGCAGCCGTCGTTGCAGCCATGGACAATGCTGCGCTTGCAACGAAGCTTTGGCAAAGAGCTTGCTCCAATAGCGACAGGAGACGGAAATGAAAACCGCTGCCGCCCTGTTGATCGTTGTGTGCGCGTTCCCGGCCCTGATATTCGGCCAAGCCGTTGTCTTCGATTATTCGAAACTCTACGAAGCAATATCGCCGGCAGTCGTGCAAATCACAACGGACGATGGATCCGGATCAGGATTTCTCATCACGCCGTTCGGTCACATTGCGACGAACTACCACGTCATCCGGAACTCGCGATATCTGGCCGTTCAGTTTCCGGACGGACGCAAGGTGCGGGCGGTAGTGGCAGCGGCAAATCCCCACTATGACATGGCGGTTCTCAAAGTAAACAGCGCCGTCGTCGAGGGGATCCAGCCTTTGCGCGTGATGGCCGAGGACCAGGAAGCGACAGTGAAGGTCGGAATTCCGGTTGTCGCGATTGGATCTCCGTTGAATCAAAAGTTCCTGATGACCCAGGGCATCCTTTCGAAAGTCGAAGAAACGACGGTGCTCGGTGATTTTCTTCTGCAGTCGGGTAATTCCGGAGGACCGCTCGTCAATACCGACGGCATCGTGCTCGCCGTCAACACGTTCGGTGAAGGCACCATCGGCGGCGCGATACGCGTCGGCGCGCTTCGGGAGTTTCTGTCGTCTCCGGAACTGCTTGCTGAAAGTATCTTTACGGAACCGGCTCCGGAGCAGTTGCGGTCCGTCAGCTCGGTGCGGTACCCCGTAGACGTTCTGAACCAGAAAATCCAGGCCGAACCGCTCGAGATCGATGCGTACAAGCTGAAAGCCGGCGATTTTCTCATCACGGCGATCACGCCGGTTCTGATCGCAAAGCTTCAGAGCCCGCATGACAAACGCCGAACACCTCATGGCGAGCCGAGGCAGGGGAATCAGCGTCCCGATTCGAATGCGGGCGAGGAACCCTATTACGAGTGGCATCGCGCGACGGAGCAATCGCTCGACTTCGCGGTGACTTTCGACGTACGCCCGGCAAGCGGACCGATCAAACGAAGCGTCGCGTGGCACATGATCCCGCCGCCGCTGCGTTTCGGTAAGGCCGGGCAGACTGAACTGGAGTTCAAGGCCGACTTCCTGGAATTCCGGATTTATCGCGATGGTGAACTGCTCGACCCGATCATGCCCGGTCGGATGGTGGTCCAGGGTCGGACGGATCGCAAGAATCATCGCTTCGTCGACTACGCCTACGCCGGAAGCTACGTGTATTCGCCCGAAGACTTCCTGACCGGCAACGAATTCCGCATCCAGGTCATCGATACACGCACGCCGGATCTCGTCCATAAGGAGTTGATCCTTACCGTTGATTCGAAACTGATCAAACAGCTCCGCTCAGATTTCACGTTCGTGCCGGGCATGCTGATCACGCGTGCTCCGTAACGTTGAAATCGGCTGCGCAAAGCGGTAAGATGCATCACGATATGTTCAACAGTTTCACCCCAACACTTCATTCCCCGCGTACCGCGTGAGCCCTCTCTCGATTCAACTCTTATGACGATCACAGGTTCGGCGAGGTAACAATGTCAGTCCGTTTATTTGTCGGAAACCTTCCGTACGACGCTACGGAGGACGAGATTCGGCAACATTTCTCCACCGTGGGAAATCTCTCGTACGTCTCGATTCCGCTCGATCGCGAGACCGGAAAAAAACGAGGCTTTGCGTTCGTGGAGTTCGCGGATTCGCAACAGGCACAGGAAGCGATTCGCCAGTTCAACAATCAACCTTTCAAAGGCCGGCCACTCGCCGTCAATGAAGCGCGCGCCAAGGAAGCCGGACCGCGTCCTCCCGGAGGCGGTTTCCGTCCTCCCGGCGGAGGCGGTTTCCGTCCTCCCTTCAGCGGCCCGCGCCCCTCAGGCGGTCCGCCGATGCGATCGCCTGGGCCGGATTTCGGAGATCCGAACGCGGCAGATCGGGATCGACCCGCCCGGAAAAACTTCGGCCCGGACGCCAAACCGGCGCGCAACCGCGCCCAGCGGTTCAAGCCGGAAGGCGGGAAGAAAGCGTTGAAAGAAAAGTTCACTGGCCAGATCTTCGGGCCCGAGGACGAGGACGACGTGAAAGACGATGTCGAACTCGATAATTTCGCGGAGGGAGTCGAAGAAGAGGACAGCGATAAAAAAGAATAGGCCTTAATCCACAGCCGCCGGACTCCTGTCTATCCCGGTTATGCAGGACATAACACATCTGCTTAACCGGATCGCGTTCGGCCCGCGCCCCAGCGACGTCGAACGCGTGAAAGACATCGGAATCGAGCGCTACCTGGACGCGCAGTTCCACCCGGAACGTATCGACGATAAATCCACGGAAGCCCGGCTCGCCGGATTCTCATCGATTCAGATGACGACTCCGCAACTCCTTCAAACTTACCAGCGGCCCCGGCGAGCGGCGCAAATGCGGCCGAGCGTCATGAATGCTCCTCAGGACATGTTGCGGGACCTCCAGGCCCAGAAGCTCATACGGGCGGTTCACAGCCAGCGTCAGTTACAGGAAGTGATGACTGAATTCTGGTTCAACCACTTCAATGTTTTCTGGGGCAAGAATGCCGACCGCTGGCTCACGACAAACTACGAGCGCGATGTGATCCGTCCGCGTGTATTCGGCAAGTTCAAAGACCTCCTGATGGCAACGGCAAAAAGTCCCGCGATGTTGTTCTACCTGGACAATCACCTGTCGTCGTCCATCAAGGGTATCAATGAAAACTATGCGAGAGAGTTGATGGAGTTGCACACCCTCGGAGTCGAAGGCGGCTATACCCAGAAGGATGTTCAGGAAGTCGCGCGAGCGTTGACGGGATGGGCCATCGACCGACCCCAAATGAACGGCGAATTCATTTTCCGGCAGCGCATGCATGATGCTGGCGAGAAGAACGTACTGGGCCGCAGGATCACTGCAGGCGGCGTTCGCGATGGAGAAGAAGTGATCGAGATCCTCGCGACACATCCCAGCACCGCTCAATTCATTTCCACCAAGCTGGTCCGAAGGTTTGTCAGCGATGACGCGCCGGCACAACTCGTGAAGCACGTCGCGGGGATTTATCGAAACACCGATGGCAACATCCGGGAAATGATGCATGCCATTCTCACTTCGAACGAATTCCAGTCGCGGGAAGCGATCGGAGCAAAGACGAAGACTCCGCTCGAATACGTCGCTTCCGCCATTCGCTCGCTGGATGGTTCCACTGACGGCGGGCGCCAGATGGCGCAGACGGTCGCGCGCATGGGACAGGCGCTGTACCAGTGCCAGCCGCCGACCGGTTATCCGGACCGCGCAGAGCATTGGATGAGCAATGCGGCCATTCTCGAACGTCTGAATTTCGCGGTCGCGCTTACGAGCAATAAAATCCCGGGCACCACGGCGCGCGTCGATGGTCCCGTTAAAACCGTCGTCGCGAGGCTGGGATCACCCGAGTTTCAAAAGAGGTAAGACATCATGGCACTGACACGTCGTTATGTATTGAAGTCCGGAGGCGTGGCGCTCGCAGGGTTCGCCGCGGCGCCGTCATTCCTGATCCGTACAGCTCTGTCGCAAACGAATTCCGGACGCGGGAACGATCATCCGATCCTCATTGCCATCTTTCAACGCGGAGCTGTGGATGGCGTGTCGATGGTCGTCCCCTTTGGTGAGAAGCACTACGCGGCCGCGCGGCCGCAAATCGCCATACCTGCACCTGCGCGTCAGAGTGAAGAGTGCGCGATCGACCTGGATGGATTTTTCGGCCTGCATCCGTCGCTCGATGCCTTGAAACCCATCTACGACTCCGGCCGCCTTGCCGTTGTTCAGGCCGTGGGATCGCCGGACAGCACACGCTCGCATTTCGATGCGCAGGATTACATGGAATCCGGCGCGCCGGGCAATAAGGGGGTCAGTGATGGCTGGCTGAACCGGTATCTGCAGGCAACACCTTCAAACGATGCAACGCCCTTTCGCGCAGTCGCCATAAACGCGACGATGCCGCGCTCCCTCGCAGGACCTGCGCCTGCCGTGGCAATGCAGCGCATCGCCGATTTCGGAATCCGCGCGGGGACCGCGAGCACTGAAGTCGAAGCGATGTTCGCCGACCTTTACAAAGAAACGTTCTCCGCCGTGAAAATGCTGCGCAACGCGAACTCGCAACCATATGCGCCGGCCGATGGTGTCCAGTATCCGAACTCTGCCTTCGGCCAGTCCTTGATGCAGATCGCGCAACTGGTGAAGTCGCGGATTGGCCTGCAGGTCGCATTTGCCGAGGTCGGCGGCTGGGACACGCATGCGAACCAGGGCTCCGGCCGTGGACAGCTTGCAAACCGGCTGAAGGACTTCGGCGATGCTGTCGCTGCGCTGTATCGCGATCTTGGAGATCGCATGCACAACATCGTGATCATGACGATGACGGAGTTCGGCCGCGCCATCCGTCAGAACGGCTCAGGCGGAACCGATCACGGTCATGCGAGCTCAATCCTTGTTGCCGGCGGCCCCGTGAAGGGCGGGAAGGTATATGGCGATTGGCCCGGCCTGGCTCCCGAACAACTGCATGAGGGACGCGATCTCGCCGTCACGACGGACTTCCGTACGGTGTTCTCAAATGTGCTCACCGATCACATGCGCATCAGAGATGTTTCGCGGATTTTCCCAAGTTTTAAGCTAAAGGGAAATCTACGGATAGTGTGATCTGGAAAACCCCTACAAACTGTCGGACGTTACTCGATACCGCGACACACGTGGTCCTTGCCATAGTCATCAGTGGAGGTGACTGTGACTGTGAGCAGACTGTTTGTCGGAAATATCCCGTTCACGAAATCCGAGGATGAACTGGCGGAGTGGTTCGGTTCTCAGGGATTCAGAACTCGGGCGGTCGAGATCATCCAGGATCATGTGACCAGCAGACCGCGCGGCTTCGGTTTCGTCGAACTCGAAGACGGGGGGATGGCGGAGACCGCCGTCCGAACCCTGAACGGAAAACCATTTGCAGGCCGGCCCCTGACGATCAGTTGGGCCACGCCAATTCGGCAAAGTGCCTGACCAGAAAAATGGGGTCGCCGTAGTGACGACTCCATTTTCCCCCTCTCGCCCCGTCTAACCTCATATTGCGCCGCTTATCCGATCTTGACAGGAAAGACAGCTTGATGTCCTGCCTCGATGGTGACATCTTTATAAGCAGAGAGTCTTAAACCAAATGGCTGCTCACTTTTTGATCTTTGCCCTGCAGTGTCTTTTCCCCCTATTCGAAACTGGACTGGGCGAGTACGTCGGCGTGTCGATCGTAAACACGGAGACGCAGGCTCGCGAATACACGGTCACTGCAACAAATCCAGCGGGTACGGGGACGCAAACCGGTCGAGTGACACTCAATGCCGGCGCCCAGCGCGCTTTTCTGTTGAATGAGGTCGTCACCGGAGCGCCGACTTCCGGCTGGATTCGCATCGACTCCGCAGCTAACCGATGTACTGCCTACCTGGCAACAGGCGATGCCGATACCCTGGCGGGGACGGATTCGGATAGCGCGGGTTCGACGTCTTTATTGCTGCCCAACGTTCGGGTCAACACCGGTTTCGTGGAACTGGCCCAGGCCGACACTCAGATCGCAATCGTCAACGCGGGAACAACGGCCGCAACCGTCTCTTTGTTCCTGGCGCGGGTTGTTCCGGAAGGCCCGCTCAACCCGCCTGCGCAGGTCGTCGTGCCTCCGAACGGAAGCCGGACTGTGCGTATATCCGAACTCTTCGCGGCGTCGCTACCGAATAACAATGTGGCTGGAAAAACGTACGACGGGTCTGTTCGCCTTTCATCGGATGTTCCCGTCAGCGCATGGCAGCGCATCGACATGCCGTTGGCGCGAAACATGCTCCGTGCTGTACCGGTGCCGTCGAGTTTATCGAGAGCCGTCATTCCGCACTTCGTTCTGGGCGGAGCGATGGGATATCAATCGGTTGTCAACCTCGTGAACCTGGCATCGACCGAGAATGTCGTCGAGCTTCAAGCGATCTCTGATCAACGCGCCATCATCGGCGCGCCCGCGCGAATCACGTTGCGGCCGGGAGAGCGCCGCCTGAGCACAGTCGACGAACTTTTTTCAATCGTGATTCCTGCAATTTTTCCGCCGCCGATCATCTCAGGGTACATCTCCATCCGGCAGACCACAGGCAATCAGACAGGGCCGCCTGTTTTCGCCACGGTCGAAATCATCGTAACCAACATTCTTGGGAACTCGGGCTCATTGCTGTATCCCATGAGTGATGCCAACGCAACGAATTGGATTCTGCCGTTTGCCTCGAGTTCGTCGTCTTACTTTTCCGGATACGCCATCGTAAATGCCAACGAACTGCTGAACGTGCAGAACGATGTAGTGGTGGAGGTCGTCAATTCCGCCGGCGACGTTGTCTCGCGGAGCGCTTATTCACTTTCACCGGCGACGAGGCAGACAGCGCTCATTCCATCAGGTCTCGCAAGCGGATACGTGCGGATCACGTCGAGCATGCCGATACATGTTGTCGGCAGCATCGGCACCACAAACTTGAACGCATTGGATTCGATTACCGCGATTCCGCGCTGACCTCGTAATGCGGGAATGGATCAAGTTGCACGAAGCTCGCCTGGTGTTCAGCGAACCTGCCGGCTCATGGCTGGTGGACGCGAAAGCCTACTGGGATCTGGAAGCGAAACACCGCGGGCACCCGGTGGCCGACCAGATTGCGTGGGATGGCGTCCAGGCGGGCGTTCCGGGCGAATGCGAGGGATACATACCCTGCTCCCTCGCTGTCCTTTCGATGACGGACGCGAAATACCTGGACCTGTATCCGAAAGGCGCGCACGCCGCAGAAGCCGTCGATCGAATTGACTACATCCTGCAGGAAATTCTCAGGCCGAACAGCCCCTACACCATTGAGGCCGGCGACGCGATGGAGATTCGTGAATCTGTCGCGAAACTTACCGGAATCCTCGAACGCTCGGCTATTCCTCGAAAGGCCGACGTCATCGCACGGCTGAAGAGGGTCGAACAGATTCGGCCGCGATAGGTCGCGCAGAAACCGTGCCGCCTGTACTAAGCTAGCCGACCGTGAGACGAAGCGTATTGGTTGTCATTGCCCTGCTTGTGCCTTCCGCGACCCACTGGATCGTACGGGAAACGGGATTCGTGTTTCGCATGGAACTCCTCATGTACGACTGGCACGTTCGCGCGCTGCCGCCTGTTCCGCCACACGATGGTCTGGTCTTCGTCGGGATGGATGACGAATCGCTCTCACGCCTTCCTCTGGACCGGCCGTCATACCCGCTTCCGCGATCGATGCATGCCAAAGTCGTCCGTGAACTCCACGCCGCCGGGTCCAAAGTGATCGCATTCGACGTCATGTTCACGACACCGATTCCGAAAGAAGACGCGGTTTTTGCGGAAGCGATCGAGGCATCGAAACCCGTACTTTGCGGGGCCGAACCATCATCGTTGATCGTGGATGGTGAAGAACTCATCACTCTGACACCGCCCGCTCCACTTTTGAGACCTCATGTCACGCCCTGCGCGCTGAACGCTCCGCGCGTTTTCAATTCCGTCCGCTGGTTGCTGCCGGCCATCGTCGATGCGAATACATCGGACCGTTATCCGCACCTGAGTGCAGCTCTGGCTGAAGCCCTCGGCAGCAACATCTCGGACGCGGCAACCGGACGCGATGGAGAAATACCGATCCGATTCATCGGACCTCCGGGCTCGTTCAAGGCCGTGCCCTATCACGAAGTGTTCAATGGAACGTGGCGCGAATCGCGCGGCTCGGAGTTCTTTCGAAACAAGGTTGTTCTGGTCGGAACGGTCAGTCCGATTGTGGACCGCGCCTTCACGCCGGTCGGGGACATGCAGGGAACGGAGATCCTGCTTCACGCCGCCCAGACGCTCGCGCAGGGTAATTGGATCCGGCGCGGGAACGAGACCACGAACTTCTTGACGAAAGCCGGGCTCTCCGTGCTGCTCGCGCTGGCGATCTGGAAACTCGGGGTGCGGCGTGGATTCATGATCTTCGTGGCCGTCGCAGCCGTGTGGATTTTCATCGCGCATCGCACGTTCGCCACAACTCAGGTTTGGATCGATTCGTTCGAGCCGACTCTTGCGTTGCTGTCCACCCTGATTCTCACAAGCGCGTATGAAGCATCGCGCGTTCGACGTGTCTTTCACCGGTTCATGCCGTCCTGGGTCGCGGAGCAGTAGCGTGGGCCCCAAACCAAAGGACGACAACGATTCGGAACTGTTTTCAAACGCCATGCAGGACGTAAAACCCATCAAGCCGCATAACCTCGCTGAACGGCCGTCGGCGCGGCGTCCTCACAAAACCTCCACCCAGCGACTGTCTGATCTCGAAGAAAACGAAAGTGCTGCAGAGTCAGGTTTCGTCAAGGCTGGAATCCAGAAGATAGTTCTACGACGACTGCGCAACGGACAGATTCCTATCGAGGCTGAACTGGACCTGCATGGTCGCACGGCCCCGGAAGCCGAATACCAATTGAAAATGTTTCTCCGCGATATACAAGCGACAGGCCGACAGCGTGCGGTGCGCGTTATCCACGGCAAAGGCCTTGGCTCGCCGGAAGGTAAACCGATACTGAAGTCGAAAGTGTTTGATCACCTGCGTAGATCCGACGCGGTCCTGGCATTCTGCACAGCGGAATTATCGGACGGCGGTTCAGGCGCCGTTCGCGTCCTCCTGAAGAAGAGATAGCGCCACCGGTCCCGAAATTGCAGCCTTATGGTGGGGGTCAATATGCGCACGGATTCAGGATCAACGACTTCGGTCTGGATGACGACTACGGCCGAGAACACTTTCCCGCCGCTCGACCAAAACCAGGAAACCGACGTGTGCATTATTGGCGCCGGAATCGCCGGCCTGACGACGGCGTATCTCCTCGCGCGCGAAGGCAGGTCCCTTGTCGTCCTCGATGACGGTCCAGCCGGCCGCGGCGAAACCAGCCGCACAACTGCGCATCTTTCGAACGCCCTCGACGATCGCTATTCCGAACTCGAGAGAATCCACGGAGTCGATGCCGCGCGGTTCGCAGCCGAAAGCCATACGGCAGCGATCGACCGCATCGAGAGGATCATCGAAGCGGAAGCTATTGACTGTGACTTTCAGCGGCTTGACGGGTTTCTGTTCGTACCTCCGAACCGCTCGACTCGCATTCTGAAGAAGGAGCTCGAGGCCGCGCATCGCGCGGGACTGCAGGACGTGGAGATGGTCGAGCGCGCTCCGATTCCGTCCTTCGATACCGGCGCCTGCCTGCGTTTTCCCCGACAAGGACAATTCCATCCGCTGAAATATTTGTCGGGGCTCGCGAAGGCGACCCGCCGCGATGGCGGCCGCATCTTCACGAACACACGCGCCGTCGATGTTCAAGGAGGCAACCCGGCGGTTGTTCGTACAAAGAACGGCCACACGATCACCGCGAATGCAGTCGTTGTCGCGACAAACACCCCGTTCATCGACGTCGTTTCGATCCATACGAAGCAGCACGCCTACCGAACCTATGCGATAGGCGCGGAGATTGAACGCGACTCGGTCCCCGCGGCTCTGTACTGGGACACGCTGGATCCTTACCACTACGTTCGCGTTTACGAAAACCTGCTCATCGTCGGCGGAGAAGATCACAAGACAGGTCAGGACGAAACTGCTTCAAAGCGCTTCCGCAGCCTCGAACGATGGGCCCGCAAGCGTTTTCCAGTCGGCGATGTGACATTCCGATGGTCGGGACAGGTGATGGAAACGATCGATGGGCTCGCCTTCATCGGAAAGGATCCTGGCGGACTGGAGAACGTCTACGTCGTGACCGGCGATTCGGGAATGGGCATGACGCATGGCACGATCGCCGGCATCCTCCTCACCGACCTGATCGGCGGACGCGATAACCGATGGCGGGAACTCTACGATCCTTCAAGAAAACCAATTCGGGCTCTGACGGATTACGCCAAAGAGAACGTGAACATGGCGGCCCAGTATGCCGCATGGGTCACGCGTGGCGACGTCCAGTATCGAGACCAGATTCGCCCCGGTGAAGGCGCAATTATTCGCGACGGACTGCGGAAGGTCGCCGTATATCGCGACGAGCGCGACGGGTACCATCACCTGTCGCCGGTCTGTACACACCTGGGTTGCATCGTGGCGTGGAATTTCGCCGAGAAAACGTGGGATTGCCCGTGTCACGGTTCGCGCTTCGATAAATTCGGGAAAGTAGTAAACGGGCCGGCCGCAACGGACCTTGCACGCGTGGAACCCGTGAAGAAAATCGCGTAGACCCGGGATTGCTGTACAATCCCCGGTCCTATGCATGGAAAGCCGGAAGCGCAGTCTGGACTGGATCCCTGGGTTCGCGCCGAATTGCCTCACCCGCCGATGCCGCGCGGCCTTGGCTGGCTGCACGCCGTGGGGCCGGGCATCATCGTCCTGGGAGTATCGATCGGAAGCGGAGAATTTCTTCTGGGACCGGCGGCATTCGTCCGCTACGGCTTGGCGCTCCTTTGGGTCGTCATCGTTGCCATCATCCTCCAGACCATTTTCAACACCGAAGTCATGCGGTACACGCTCGCAACGGGTGAACCGGTTTTCACCGGTTTTATGCGAACGCGGCCGTCTTCGAAACTCTGGTCGTGGGTCTACGGCGTTCTCTATTTCATGCAGGTCGGCTGGCCTGCGTGGGCCGGCACAGCCGCTGCCTCTATCTTTTTTCTTTTTGCTCAACGGCTGCCGGGCGCCGCAGACTCAGGAATCATCTATTTCATTGGTGTTCTCGCCTTCCTGACATGTGTCGTGATCCTTTCGATCGGGAAGCGTATTGAACGCACGATGGAAATCCTCAACTGGGTGCTGGTCGTCACGGTGCTGTCCGGCTTTCTCATTCTGGCCGTCATGTTCGTGCCGGGCGCGAACTGGATGGCCGCGGTCACCGGGTTCGCCGGATTCGATCTGTCCGAAGGCGCATTCCAGTTCCTTCCTGCCGGCGCCGATTTTGTTCTGATTGCGGGATTGGTGGCGTACTCGGGTGCCGGCGGCGTAAGCAATTTGACGTTATCGAACTGGGCGCGCGACAAGGGCTACGGCATGGGAGAACTCGCCGGGTATATTCCTGCCGCATTCGGAGGACAGAAAGTTCATCTCGCGCAAACCGGCTTCACCTTCGCCGGTGACGCCGAGGAAATGAAACGCTGGAAGGGCTGGTGGCGGCTCGTGCGCGCGGATCAGTGGGCCGTTTTCTTTGTCGGGGCGGTTCTCGGCATGGTCCTTCCTGCCGTGCTTTACGTCACGTTTATCCAGCGTGGCAGCGACATTCAAGGACTCAGCATCAGCGCCGCGCTTGCCAACGGAGTCTCCGCTCGCGCCGGCGCCATGCTGGGCGGCGCGATCGCTTTTCTTGGCGCATGGCTTCTCTTCAAAACACAACTCGACAATCTCGAAGGAATGGTCCGCGCGATGACGGATATCCTCTGGACCGGCAGCCGGCGGGTGCGTTCATGGCGAGGCGGCGACGTCCGCGCGGTGTACTACAGCGTGCTGACCGTCGTCGTCGTGTGGGGAATCATCGCGATGCGACTTGCGCAACCGATCGTGCTGCTGAAACTCGGCGCAAATGTCGCAGGCTTCGTGTTCATCGTGTCGTCCCTGCACCTGCTGTATGTGAACACGCGCATACTGCCGGAGCATGTCCGCCCTCCAATGTGGCGCCGCGCAGCGCTTGTCGCAATGGCGCTCTTCTACAGCTTTTTCGTCACGCTTTCGATCCGAAGCGCGTTCTTTTCATAAGTTCGAGCGACGCAACTGCGCGTCGAGTGCCGGATAGCGCGCGGCGAGAAAGTGGATGGAATACGCCGGGAAAAAGACAACGACGGGCACAGAAATGAGCAGGGTGGCGGCAACGAGAATAATCACGGCCAGGATGCCCGCCGTGAAGGCCGCCGACATGGTGTAAATGTTCCACGCAAGTCCAATGGCTCTCGCGCCGAACACGGCGATCAACGCGACGAGGGCCATTGGTATGGCGAGAATCAGCACCGTGATGAACGACGCAATCGCCGTGACAATTCCCGAAGCGATCGTCAAAACAATCTTCATCCCGATGTAGCCCGCATACTGCCCCTTCTCGGCTGAAATCATCAGCTGTAACCTGCGCCATCCTTCGACGACGTTGACATTCTCGAGCGCCATTTGCGGCACTACAAAATCCTTCGCCAGAACCGCGATAACGGTCATCACGATCATGAATATGCCAAGGAGCAGAAGAAAGCCGAGTCCGGCGAGAATGATCGGAACGATATGCTGCCGCGGATTCCGCCACCAGCCTAGCCCAAAGGCAAGGGCGGCAGCCGAACCGATGATAATGGCCAGGCCGCCAAGCATCGTAAGAGTAAGCAGGAGGTTGAACACAAACAATCGCAGCGCCTGCTCGCCGCGAGCGCGCCAGTATCTGCGGATGCTGCATTCCCGGTTAACGATGCTATCGAAAAGCACGAACCGCATGCGGCTGCTGATGTACATCATTAGGACAAACAGGCCGAGACCGATCGCTATGACGACGGGCACAATGACGAACATCCATGCGGCGGCGGCCGGAGGCACCGCCTGCGCCAGCTGATTCGAACCGTCTCCGGACGAGTCCGGCAGCCAGGGAACTCGCAGTCCACAGCCTCCGCTGCCGCCGAGCTCGCCGGCCAGCAATCCAGTGACTGCCAGCCGAACCCATTGGCTGGAACGAAAAGGTTTAAAAAGCTGCGCGACCATGTGGTCGAAAGCCGGTCTGATGACATCTATAGGAGATGCGGGCATGAGCGTGCGGCGATTATAGTATGTGCATCCATGGATCGAAGAGCGTTTGAAAAACTTCTGGACGAGGCGATCGGCGAACTTCCCGAAGAGTTTCGAGAGAAGCTCAAGAATGTGGCGCTCATCGTCGAAGACTATCCTTCGGAAGAATTGATGCGCCAGATGGATATTCCCGAAGGCGATACCCTCTTCGGCCTCTACGAAGGCACACCCCTCACCGAGCGCGGCTATTTCGATGCACCGCTCCATCCGGATCGCATTCTCATCTTCCAGGGCGCGATCGAGGACGAATGCGACTCACCCGAGGAAATCAAAGAAGAGCTGAAGATCACGCTCGTCCATGAAATCGCGCACTTTTTCGGAATCGACGACGACTACCTGGAAGAACTCGGATACTAGGAATTCGCGCATATACTCAGGCATCCAAAAAGGAGGACACATGTCTCTGAGAGGGAAATTTGCGCTCATTACAGGCAGTTCGCGCGGCATCGGCCGCGGGATAGCTCTGAAGCTCGCGGAGAACGGCGTCAATGTCGCGGTTCATTATTTCCAGAATGAATCCGCCGCAAAGGAAACACTGGCGATGATCAAGGATCGCGGCGCCATGGGTTTTATCCTGCAAGCCGACACGACCAGGCCCGAACAAATCACGTCACTGATCCGGAAAGCTCACGCCGAGTTTGCCGCTCTCGACATCTTCGTGAGCAACGCCCGACCGGAAGCATCCGCGTTCTTTCAACCGCCGATGGAAATTACTCTCGAGCAATGGGACGCGGCATTCGACTCGCAGGCAAAAGGATTTCTCGTAGGCGCGCGAGAAGCGGCGCGAGTGATGCGTGACGGCGGCAGGATCCTGGCAATCACCTACGCGACCGGAAGCCGCACAGGCGGACTGCAGCCCTGGGTGGGAATGGGATCGGCCAAGGCCGCAATGGAATCGCTGGTTCGATATTTCGGAGTGACTCTTGCGAAGCGAGGTATCACAGTCAATGCGATCAGCCCCGGCTGGACGGAAGACAGTGTCTTGAATTCACTGCCCGAGCCCGTCCAGGAACTCATCCGCAAGTGGCACCAGTCCGGATGGACTCCCATGCGCCGCCTCGGTACTCCAGCCGATATCGGCAATGTCGTTTCGCTCTTCTGTTCCGAGCAGGCAGGCTGGATTACCGGACAGACTATTTATGCCGATGGCGGCGCATCGCTGATGAATTCCGAGGTGCCTCCCGAGATTCAACTCGGTTAGGCGCACGAATGCGATGTCGACGGAGTCCATGTATGGGTGTCCGTCATCGGCGACCAGACACTTCGCAAACTATAACGGCCAAGTCTTCTTGCTTATTTCTTAGAGCGCTTCGCGACGAAGGGCTCGTCGGCGATTTCGGCGACATTGCGGCTGAACTTGATTTCATCGCCCGCAATCTTGCCCTTATATACGATCCGTAAGGGCATGCCTTCATAATTAAGGTTTTCAACGAAGGTGATGTCATCGCCTTTGACCACACCTTCGCTGATTTCCGTATCCGCGTTCGCGAACGCGGACTTCGCTCTGCCCGTGAGTTTTTCACCATCGACCTTGAAGGTGAATGTGTAGTTCTGAACTCCGACTTCTGTCTGGATTGCGGCTGTCCATTCGCCGCTAAAGTCCGCGGCAAGGAGCAGGGACACCGATACCACGCTCACAAGCATTCCGATAAACGCGCGGCGATAGTTCATATTCAAACCTCCGACACTCACTGTTTCGTCGAATTCCTGCAGCTCACTGTCTGATCGTGATCGGACCGGAAGGATTACACCCCATGGGGCTCGTAACCTCAATCCTGAATTCAGCCGGCATCACGCCACTCGCTTTTGCAGTGCATTTGTTTCTGTAGTTTCCTGAGTTGTCCTTGCCGCTCTCTATTGTTGCGGTCTCGACGCATATGTTGGTCTGCGGCATTCCCGCTGAAAACGTCAACTTCCATTCTCTGAAGTTTCCAACAAGCCCGAATAATGCGACGCCGCCCGAAGGAAGAACGATATCGCCTTCCGGCTGTTTCTTCCTGGCGTAGTATTTTCCGCCATCCCCGAGTTCACAAGCCATCACAACCTGGAAGACGGTCGCCGCCAGGGGTATCACAGGCGGTACGTTGCGTGCCCGCAGACCGCCGACGTCTATCAAAATCTCCGGATCGCAGTAATGCTTCGGGCACTTATAGCGATAAAAGTCACCGGCTATGTTACGACTGATTCTGCAGAACGTTTCCGATACGGTTCTGGGATCGCAAGGGTGCTGTTGCGGGGGATCCCATTCGACCGGCACATTGAACTCCAGTTTCTCACCGGGCTTCATTATCGGCACGACGGTCCCGATCGGCGAATAACCCAACCGGATCTTCGATCCACATCCCGATAAAGCCATGATCATGACGATCAGGAACGCTGCACTCCTGCATTTCATCGCTACCCTCCTAGGGTTTCCTGGTTTCAATTGCCCGCAAATAACGCGGATCCCTGCGCACGTCTTTCAAATCCACGGACAGCTCAACGTCTGCCCTGGAAAGTCCCCGCATCAAACAATGCAGGACAAGCTCAATGGCTTTCTCCTTTTCGCCGAGAAGCGCGTACACCTGGGCCTTTTTCAACAACGATGACAGGTCGGTTGCCCCGCGTTGTTCAGCCGAAGCCAAAGCCTTTTCGGCTTCGACGCGACGCCCGACCTTGGCTTCGTAAAAAGCCAGGGTCATCCACGCCGCGCCACGGCTGGGATTGGTCCGCATTGCTGCCGACAACAAACTGGCGGCCCGGCCATAGCTCTCTTTGACATTCGCCTCATCACCGAGCATGGCGTACGTATCGCCGAGATTGCGCCAGATTCCATCGTTTCTCGGATTCAGGTCGCGCGCTTTCTGGTAGTAGTCGAGCGCCTTGCGATAATCCTTGTTCCCGAACGCAATCGTTCCCAGATTGCCGTACGCAGTCTCGGTCGGCGCGCGCTCGAGACTGTTGCGAAACGCCTGTTCCGCTTCTGCCGTGTGATTCAGTGCGAGTTCCGCAGCACCACGGTTGGTGAACAGGAGAGCAATTCGCGGAGCGATCGCGGATCCCTCGGCGAATGCTTCCGATGCCTCCGAATATCGACCCTGCATGTAAAGGTTCTGCCCCAGAAGGTTGTACGCAGGCCAGTAATTGGGCCTGTCGGCGATAATTTCGCGGTACAGCTTTTCTTCTTCGCCTCGGCGATCGAGATCGCGTAAAAGACGCGCTTTGTTCGAAAGAATCTGAGGGTTTCCTGGATCCTGCCGCAATGCCTCGTTCAGACCGTCCAGCGCTTCCTTGCTCCTGCCGGATTCCAGATCGACCATCGCGCGGCTCAATAAGCTTTGAGCAGAAGCGGGATTGTACCGGATGGCGAGATCCGCATTTCGAGACGCAAGACTCAAAGCGGCCGAATCTCGAAAGACTCGAAACTTGCGAGTGTATGCGATCGATAAGTGGGCGTACGCCAATGCAAAGCGCGGGTCGGCATCGAGAGCCTTCTGGTACTGCTCAATCGCCTGATCCGTCCCCGACTCGTTCGGCAAAGCTGCGAGTTCCTCGGCCCGGGCAAAGAACGGATAGGCGGAGGGTGCTACAGAGGCAAGATCATCGTGATCTTTCGGTTGCGCGTTCGAAAGCCGGATATCGAGCAGATTTGCCGCAGCGATCGAAGCGCGATCGGGCAGGCGGCTGAGTTCTGAAGCCGCAACGACGATCTGGCTTTTCCGAAGCTCTTTCGAAGTCGCGGCATCCAGGACTGCGAGATCCAGGGCAACTCCATCTGTCGTTTCACGCGCTGAGGCCGCCAGAACCAGGTTCGCACCCAGAGCGC
>Ga0137433_1000464_pt1 | contig 21517 bp, 18 predicted proteins | sample EasRivERMZT840_2_FD_102335 | JGI IMG/M metagenome (GOLD analysis project Ga0137433, IMG submission 102335) | Soil microbial communities from meander-bound floodplain in the East River, Colorado, USA - East River MetaG ERMZT840_2 | ecosystem: Environmental > Terrestrial > Soil > Floodplain ...
ATCTCTCGCCGTTCCGCTGGCCGTCGCGATTTTTGTTCCGTTCTTCAGACAAGAACGTGCAGCTGAACCTCAGGTCGCCGACAACCGCCGCGCCTTAGGTTTCGCCGTTCTTGTCGTTGCGCTCGCGGCATTGGCGCTGACGGTGTTGATCGACGAAAAGACGGTCGGCCTGAACACCGGAATCAATCCGCTCGGTTATCTGCTGGCTCAAACGCGCGTCTTCTATACGTATCTTCGTCTGCTCGTCTGGCCATATCCGCAATCGCTGGAGTACGACTTCCAGGAGGTGGGCGGCTTTCTCCATGCGGGCGGCATCCTTCTAATACTGGGTCTCGCGTTATGGCGGCGAAGCCTGCCGATTCTCGTCTTCTTCATTCTGCTCGCGCCGACCTCCAGCATCATTCCAAGTAAGGATGCGGCCTTTGAGCATCGGCTTTATCTGCCGATGCTTGCGTTCTCGTTATTCGCGGCATCGATGATCGCGAAAGTTCCAAAGCGGACCTGGTTCACCGGCGCACTGCTGGGCATTCTCGCTGTATTGACCTTACAGCGCGGCGCCGTCTGGTCGTCGGACATCGCGTTGTGGGAAGACACGGCAAAACACGCCCCCGGGAAAGCGCGCGTCTGGTTCAATCTCGGCGGCGCGTACCTTGCCGCGGACCCGGATAAGGCGCGACTGGCCCTGCTGCGCGCGCTCGACCAGCAGCCGCACTTTCCAGCGGCGCTTTACGATCTTGGAGTCATCGAACAGAACAAAAGGAACTGGAGCGCGGCGCTGTCGTATTATCAGCGCGCTCTCGAGCAGTCGCCGGATTATTGGGCGGCTTCGAACAACATGGGAAACACGTTGTTTGCGATGGGTTTGCCTGAGCGTTCACTGGAGTTTTTCGAGCGCACTTTGCGCTTGAATCCCGGCTATTGGCCAGCGCAATATAACATCGCAATTGTGCACTTCTTGAATGGCCGATATACGGATGCGGCGCCGAGACTACGAATCGTTCTGGATTGGCGGCCCGACTTCCGCGAAGCGCGATACCTGCTGGCAATGAGCTTCGCCCGTACAGGCAATCGCGCAGCGGCCGACGCAATGTGGAAGCAACTGGGCGAAGCTAACGCGGCAGAATCTCGGCACACCCCCACGATGATTTTGGCGCCAAGTCGACCCTAACTGGACACCATTAGGAGAAATATCGATGAAGCGCGTTTGTTTGATTGCTTTCTGGATTCTTTCCGCAACCTTGATCTGTTCCGCTCAAACGACGTTCTATTATCCGCATGTCGCCGATGGCGTTCTTGGCGCGAACGTGTGGAAAACGACGATCTTTCTGACGAATCCTTCCGCTGCGACCGCCAGCGGTACGGTCACTTTCCAAAGAGACTCGGCGACGTCTTCCGCAGCCGGCTCGATTTTCAGCACCATCGCGTTCATTGATCAGGATGGCGCGCCCGCTGGAAATGGCGGCACGATCACGTTTTCGATTCCGCAAGGGCAGACGCGCAAATACACGTCTACGGGCGGCGCAACTTATGGCGGCGGTTTCGCAACAGTCACGACGACGGCGGGGTCGGTTGGAGGCACCGCGATCTTTTCCAACTACGATCTTGCAGGCCGTTTGATCGCAGAGGCCGGCGTGCCGGCTGCGAGTGCGGTCGCGAATCAGGCCGTGTTCGTGGACACGGTGGGCGGATTCAACATCGGCGTGGCTTACTCAAATCCGGGAGCTGCTGCGGCGAACGTCACGTTGTCCCTGCTGAACAGTTCCGCGGTTGAAGTGGCAACAACGCCTCAGATTCTGGGTCCCGGAAATCACGCCGCTGCCTTTACATTCCAGATGTTTCCTAATGCGCCGCAACTCGCAGGCACGATGCGGCTGCAAAGCTCCACCCCCCTGGCCGCGATCGCCCTTCGGTTCGACCCGACTTTCTCGGTTTTCACGACTTTGCCGCCGATCTCGATCGCATCTATTGTTCAGCCGGCATTGAAGTGGATGGAAGAGAAGCCGTGGTACAGACCCATGGCCTCCGTTGCGAAACTGCTCGGGGCCCTTCGCCTGCGTATCGCGTAGCCTGAAGAGAACAGCCCTTCCACTCAACGGAACGGACCTGCTGCGCAGGCTCTAACCACAGAGACACAAAGACACAGAGAACCGGTGGTTCTCTGTGTCTTTGTGTCTCTGTGGTTAATGGACGTTATTGGAAGCCTCCTTGCTTAAAGATCCTGGTATTTCAACGAGGAGGACTAATAATGAAGCGCGTCCTTTTAAGTGTGATCTTCGCCCTCGCGGCAAGCGCAATTGGTTCCGCACAATCCTTTACTTATTACTTTCCACAAGTCGCCTCCGGAGACGGATGGCGTACGACGATATTTATCAGCAATGCCATGGCGAGCGCTCCGGCCAGCGGAGTGATCGCAGTCGTGAAGTCCGATGGCACGCCTTTCTTTGCAAACTGGATCGATGAAACGGGAACGAATGTGACCCTCGGAAGCGACGTCATCGCATTCACGCTCGGCCCTGGTCAGAGCAAGAAGTACATCACGCTCGGCGACCAGGCCTTGACTGTCGGTTACGCCAGGGTTACGGCGAACGGGAGCGTACTCGGCACCGCCATGTTTTCACAACTGGATGGGGCCGGAAACATCCTTGCCGAGGCCGGCGTTCCGATGGGTATTCCATTGGGCAAGCAGGCAGTGTTTGTCGATACGAGTCTCGGTTTCCGAACCGGCGTGGCGATAGCGAACCCGAACAGCAACGTCCTTGAAGTCCATTTGGAACTGCTCGACAACAACGGGACGTTGATTGCCGCAACCATCCGCAACCTGGGTCCGTTCCAGCATATTGCGTTGTTCACGGACGAGTTGTTCCCGGGCGCGCCCGCGATGGTCGGACGGCTCCAGTTCTGGTGCACGAATCCGATGGTTTCGATTGCGTTGAGATTCAGCCCGAGTATCCAGTTCACGACGATGTCTCCGATCGCGATCGCCAATTAGGGGCGGGCGAAACACTGGGGCTTTCCTCTCGTTGAGAAACTGTGAGTTGGCTGTTGAACCTCGAGTGTTCAACCGGCCAACTCACATGTTTTTGGCATGCTAATATGTCGCTCGATGAAGACGACCACACGCACCGAACTGAAATCCTTTGTAGACGGCCTCAGGACACAGTTTCTCGCGGATCCAACCGGCGTTCGCGTTGAAACCATCATCAGCGACAAGATCGACGAAATCATCCGCGACCTGTGGGGCGAGCGCGATTGTCCCGATTCCTTCGCATTAATGGCCATCGGCGGATACGGCCGCGCCACCATTCATCCGCAATCCGATGTCGATCTCCTCTTCTTCTTCAAGGACGCGATCGACGAAGACGCCATTAAGGCAATCCTGCATCCTCTCTGGGACCTGCAGTTCAAGGTCGGTCATCAAATCCGGCTGGCCGACGATCTCAAGGAATTCGATGAAGCCCAGATGGAGTCTTATACGGCCTTCATCGATTGCCGTCTCATCCTCGGAGATCCTGCCACGGCCCTCGAGTTCGAACGCGAGATCATGCCTCGCCTGATCCAGAAGAACCGCAACCGTTTTCTCAAGCTGCTGGCAGAGATGAAGTCGGATCGCTACAAGCTGTTCGGCAACACCATGTATCAGCTCGAACCCGACATCAAGGAAGCGCCGGGCGGTTTGCGCGACGTTCACTGGTCCGGCTGGGTGCGCAAGGCGCTCGAAGCGAGCAACCGTCATCCGATTTCACAGGATGCGCTGCAGTTTCTCCACTGTCTGCGGAACTTTCTGCACTTCTTTGCCGGACGAAACACCAACGCGCTGTCGTTCGAATTTCAGGAACAGATTGCCGCTCAGCTTGGATATCGCGATTCCACGCACGGCGAAGCCGCTGAGAATCTGATGCGCGACTACTTCCTCAAGGCGGGAGAGATCGCGAGGCCAACGAGTTTCTGGGAAGACGCCATCGTCGGGACGCCGAACAGCATCTCTTTCACATCCGAGTTTGCGGATCCCTTTGAAATGATCGAAGCATTCGCGGAAGCGCACCAGAAAAAGGCAAGACTCGATTCGTCTACGCTTTCCGCGATCAGGCGGCGGCTCGTATCTTCAAACGGCGCGCTGAGCAACAATCCGCGCGCGGGCCGGCTTGTGCTGGACATGATGAAGGACCGGAAAGGCATCTACGACACGTTGCTCGCCATGCACGAAGTAGGATTGCTGGGCCGGATTTTCCCCGACTTCGAAGAGATCCGATGCCGCGTCATCCGCGACTTCTTCCACAAATACACGGTCGACGAGCATTCGCTGATTGCGATCCGGAATATTGAAGAGTTACCTGCGACGCATCGCCTTGCGCTTATGCTCGGCGAACTGGAGAATCCGGAATTGCTGCTCCTGGCCCTGTTGTTTCACGACATCGGCAAGTCGCACCGCCATGACGAAGGCAATCACGTTCATCCGAGCACCGAAGGGGTCCGGGTCATTCTGGACAAGCTCGAACTGGCGCCCGATCAGGCGGACAAGGTCGTCGTGGCCGTTAAGAATCACCTGGAGATGTCGAAGATTATTCTGCGCCGGGACTTCAGTGACGAAGACGTCGTGCGGCAGTTCGCCGACGTTGTCGGCAACATCGAGAACCTGCGGATGCTTTGTCTGCTGACGTACGCGGATATGAAAGCCGTCAACAGCGAGGTCGTGACCCCATGGAAGGAAGACCTGCTCTTTCAACTCTACGTCGAAACCTACAACCATCTGACGCTGGGATTGGCCGACGACCAGTACACGCAGCAGCCCGCGCTGGAGAGCGACATCGAGGAAATCGCGAAGCTGTTGCCGCCCGACATCTCTCCGCAGGCCGTCCGGGAGTTTTTCGACGGCTTTCCGCGGCAATATCTGAAGAACACTCCCAAAAAGCAGATCGCCGACCACTTCATGTTGTCACGCAAGCTCGTGAATCAGCCCATGGTCATGCATCTGGGTCTGAATGGAACCGTCTACGATCTGCTTGTCATGACTGCGGACCAGCCGGGACTGTTTTCCAAAATCACAGGAGTTCTCTCGTACTTCGGAATGAACATTGTTCGCGCTCAGGCGTTTTCGAACCGCCATGGCACGATCTGCGACTTGTTCTCCTTCGAAGATGCCGCGCATTACTTTGAAAAAAATCCTACCGAGAGAGCGCACTTCGAAAAGGTCCTCAAGGATGTGATCGACGGCAAGGCCGAAGTGAATGCGCTGCTCGAACGAAAGTTCAAGAGCGTGATGTTCAGGCAAAAGAAGGGACCCAGCGTCTCCACCACCATCCACTTCGACCAGCACTTTTCCAAACGATGCACGATTATGGAAATCGCGGCGCAGGACGCATTCGGATTGCTCTATCGCATGGCGTCGGTGATTTCCGCGCACGGCTGCAACATTGAAGTGGCGCTGATTGCTACCGAAGGCCATCGAGCAATCGACGTGTTCTACATCACCAGACAGGGCCAGAAAATCGCACCCCAACTGGAAAGCGAAATCGAACGCGGTCTGAGCGAGGCATTGGGACCCAGAGACAATTAGAGAAGAAGCTTAGATGTCCCGTTCGCCGGTTCGGATGTTGTACCCCTGATCGACCGGCAAAACAAAGACGCGACCATCGCCGATCTCGCCTGTACGAGCGGTGCTGATGATCGTCTTGATGACATCTTCGGCCACCTCATCCTGTATGACCAGCTCGATCATGATCTTCGGCAGCAGCGTAACGTTGTATTCCGTCCCTCGATAAACAGCCTTGTGGCCTTTCTGCCGGCCGTGCCCTCGAACCTCAGTCACCGTCATGCCGGCGATATTGAGCTTCGTCAACGCGTCCTTCACTTCTTCGAGTTTATTGGGACGAACGATGGCTTTGATCAGTTTCATGCGGTCCTCTCTTCCGAATGTCGTGACAATATATCAGCTTCGTTACGAAAAATAGCAGCCGAAGATACGATTCACTTCGCTCGTATGGCGCTGATATTCGCGTAGAAAGTCATCCGTTGCAGCGTATCCCAGAGTGCGCGCGACGACCCTCAATTCCGTTTCATCGCGGGGCAGCGAATGTGTCTGTGCGTCATTCGCCATCTGCAGTTTGTTTTCGACATCGCGCAGAAAGATGTAGGCCTCCGTCAGTGTGTCGCGCTCTTCGCGCGAGACGAGGGAGTGCGCGCACAGCGAGCCGAGAGCCTGGACGGTATTCCGGTGGCGGATGTCGAGTAGCGTTCCGCCATGGCGGATCTGGAGAGTCTGAGCGATCAGTTCGATTTCCCGAATGCCGCCTGTGCCGAGTTTGACGTTGCGCGTCTGCTGATCACGCTCGGCCATCTTTTTGTTGATCTTGCTCTTGATGCTGCGCACGTCTTCGAGAGCCTTCGCATCGAACGCGCTGTCGTAGACGAAAGGACGCGCCATATCGAGGAATGCGTGGGCAAGAGCCCGGCTGCCGGCTACAGGCCACGCTTTCAGCAGCGCGAGCCGTTCCCACGTCGCCAGCCGGGTTCGATAGTAGCGTTCGAATCCATCCAGCGGATAAGCGACATATCCGGATTTGCCCTCGGGCCGCAGTCGCAGATCGACACGATACATGTAGCCTTCACCAGTGAAGTCTTTCAATCCACCCGTGACCCGTTGAGCAAGTCTTAGAAAGTAATCCGCCGCTGAAATCGAACCCGGTTCTTCGCGATCCCTGTCATAGAGGTAGATGAGGTCGACATCTGAGCTGAAGTTGAGCTCGCCACCGCCCAGTTTTCCCATCGCCAGGACGGTGAAGCCGTTGAAGACGTTTTTTGGAACAGAGCATTCGCGCTTCAGTGTCGACGCGCAAACCCAGTACGTCATCGAAATCAGGACCTCCGCAAGAGTAGAAAGCGCGACGAGCGTTTCCGTCACCGGACAGAGACGCAAGAGATCGCGAACGCCGATGTGCAGTATCTCGCGTCGTTTTACGAATCGGAGGTAATCCAGTTGCCGCTGCTCGCCTTCGAGTACCCGGAGTGTCTGCGCAAGTTCCCTCTGGATGTCTCGTTTCTTTCTGCTGCTGGAAAGGATTGTCGGATCGGTGAGCCAATAAAAATGCTGCGGATCCCGGATCAGGATCTCAGCCATGTACGGACTGGCGCCAAGCGTCCTTGCGAGGATTTCGAGCGCTTGCGGCGACTCCTGGAGATACTGAAAGAGGCGGGTTTTGTTGAGAGCCGCCTGCGCAAATCTCTCCAGGTAAGTCAGTGCCTGGTCCGGATCGGCGGCGTGAGATACGCAGGCCAGAAGATCTGCCAGAATATCGGCAAGGATCTCGCGTTCGGCCGGTTCGCCGGCCATCGCCTGAAGATTCGAGTCGGCTTTGATCGGATCCCTGAATCCATAAGGACCGAGCAGTGCCGCCGCTTGCGGCCTGTCGAGACTTGGAGCGAGAAGCAGATCCTTGATCGCCGGCATCTCGTTCAATTTCGAACGTCTAAAGAAAGAAGTCAAACCCTAGTTCAGAGCAATTGCGAAGCAATTCGGGGACGGTGCACTAAATCCTCTAATTTGGGTTGCAATATACTTAGCGCAGCAATGTGCTTTCGAGCTTCTCCCTCTCCCATCGGGAGAGGGCTGGCACGCGACGCGACAGGGTGAGGGCAGGCACGCGACGAGTTGGTTCCATGACGGCCCCTCACCCGCCGGCGTTTCTTGAGGCTTCGCGCTGTCGCGCTCGCGCTTCGCGGCCGGCTGCCCTCTCCCGGAGGGAGAGGGCGAAGAGCGCACCGTCCCTGAATTTGTTCACGCCCGAATTTCAAATCGCTGTCGATTTTAAACTCCGTCATTCGACTAACGGATGAGCACAACTATTAAGGGAGACCGACATGCACAGAATCTCACCGCATCTATGGTTCGACAAAGAAGCCCGCGAGGCGGGCGAGTTTTACACGTCCGTATTCCCCGACTCGAGAATCAAATACACCAACACGCTGCACAACACGCCTTCGGGCTCGGTCGATATTCTGTCGATTGAACTCGCGAAGCAGGAATTCCAGCTCATCAGCGCGGGCCCACTGTTCAAGTTCAACCCGTCGGTGTCGTTTCTCGTCGCCTGCAAGACGAAGGACGAGGTCGATGCGCTTTGGGGAAAACTTTCCAGAGGCGGCTTGGCCCTTATGGAACTGGGCCAGTATCCATTCAGCGAAAGGTACGGATGGACTCAGGACCGCTATGGCTTGTCCTGGCAGGTGATGTTCACGGGTGACCGCCCGGTCCAACAGAAAATAACCCCGACGCTGATGTTCGTCGGCAATGTCTGCGGAAAAGCGGAAGAAGCGATCAACCTTTACACCTCGGTGTTCAAAGATTCAAAGGTGGATCAGGTGATGCGCTACGGTAAAGGGGAAGAGCCGGATAAGGAAGGCACGGTCCGGCACGCCGGTTTCACACTCGAAGGACAGGATTTCGCAGCCATGGACAGCGCTCATGATCACAAGTTCGGTTTCAATGAAGCCATCTCGTTCGTGGTGGACTGCGACACGCAGGCGGAAATCGATTACTTCTGGGGAAAGCTCTCGGCGGTTCCTGCAGCGGAGCAGTGCGGCTGGATCAAGGACAGGTATGGCGTCTCCTGGCAGATCACGCCGACTGTCATGGAGAAGATGCTCAAAGACAAGGACCCGAAGAAACTGGCTCGTGTGACCGAGGCGTTTCTAAAAATGAAGAAGTTCGATATCGAAGCGCTCAAACGGGCGTATGGACTGTAGGGGCGCTCTATGAGCGCCCACGAACCTTCAGTTATCCCGTAGCGTTGAAAGCGGGTCCTCGGAAGCTGCGCGCCGGGCCGGCATGAGGCAGGCGATGATCGCGGCAGCGGCGATCAGTACCATGACAAACAGGACGGTGTTCGCATTCGGAGGACGAACGGTGACGGGCAGGTTTGCCAGTAATGGCCGCGCGATGAGAACTCCAGTGACACCGATTGCGAGGCCGGCGGCGGTCAAGCGTAGCGCGTCCGACAGAACGAGCCACACCACCTGCGTTCGCCCGGCGCCGAGCGCCGCACGGATAGCAAACTCGCGGCTGCGCGACGTGGCGATGCAGGAGATGACGCCGTAAGTTCCCATCAATGCCAGGAAGAGCGCTACAGCGGCGAACGTCGACATCAGCTTCAGGTAAAGGAGAAAATCCGACAGGGAATCCGCAACGACCTGATCCATCGTTTTGATGTCGAATATAGCGAGGTTCGGATTCACCTCGCGGATTCGTGACCGGATGCCGTCGATGAGCGGGAGCGGGGGGCCGCTGGTTTTCACGACGAGCGACATCCCCAGTTCACCCACCTGCGACCAGTTCTGCGCGATCGGATAGTAGACCTCCGGGGCGGCTTCGCGATCGAGATTTACCTGACGGACGTCGGCCACGATCCCGACAATAGTCCCTCGCGTCGTCTCCTTGCCCATTGGGTCGTCGCCGCGAAATGCCAGTTTCGCCAGCGTTTCATTGATGACGATCACCCGCCCGCTGCCCCGCATATCGCTAGCCTCAAAACCGCGTCCGCGTTTGATCGAAATGCCGAGTGTTTCGAAGTATCCAGGCGTCACGTATCGGAGTTCCATCGTAAAGAGCTCGCCGTTTGTCGGTTGCTGTCCGCGATAAGGAAAGTCGGCCGAATTTGCGAACCAGCCCCAGCTTTGAAGCGGAAGCATCTGCGTGAATCCGGACTGGATCACGCCCGGCATTTGACGAACGCGTTCAGCGATCTCGTAGAACTGTCGGCCATCCCCGGCCTGTGCAAGCTGCTGGCCGACGTGAATCGAGACGACGTTTTCAGTGACGATGCCGATGTCGGTGTTCTGCAGACGAATCAGTTCGCGCACGAGCAGAGACGCGCCAATAGCCAGGATGAATGCGAGCGCCACTTCGGCGACGACAAGGCCGTCGCGCAACCGGCGTTGACTGGCGCCCATCGTGTGCTGACCGGAGGTTTCTTTCAGAACAGACTGCGGGTCCGTGCGCAAGACGGTGAGAAGCTGTGCGAGGCCGAACACGACGCCGGTCGCGACGCACAGGAAGAGCGACAGCGCAAATACACGCCAATCCAGTACGGCCTCGTGGAATCGAGGAAGATGCGATGCGGCGATGTTCATCAGTTGGCGAGTTCCGAGCCACGCCAGCCACAAGCCGGCAAATCCGCCGGTCAGAGAAATCAAGAGGCTTTCGGTCAAAAACTGGCGGACCAGGCGTGAAGGACTCGCGCCGAGCGCCACTCGCGCCGCGACCTCTTTGCTTCGGGTCATCGTTCGGACCAGCATCAGGTTTGTCACATTGGCGCATACGAGTATGAGAACCAGGCCTGCGGCCCCAAACAGGATGAACAAGGAGCGGCGGACCGGCCGCGAGACAATCGCGTCCGTGAGCGGAATCACGCTGACGCCGAGACCGCGGATCCTGTCCGGATATTGCGAGTCGAGTCGCTGCATGATCAGCGAGAGTTCGCTTTGCGCCGCAGCCACTGTGACGCCGGGTTTGAGGCGGCCCGTGATCAAACTGAAGCCGAAGCGCCGCTGCTGTCCCGGAGGAGGTTCCCGCAACACCCACAGATCCGTTCGCGTTTGAGCCGCCACATTCTGTAGAAGCGACGCTGCGTTGTACGGGAACTGGAAGGATTCCGGCATCACGCCGATGATCGTGAACGAAGCGCCGTCCAAGGTCACCGCGCTGCCGATCGCCGACGGATCGCCGCGCCAGCGACGCCTCCAGAATGAATCACTCGCGAGGGCCACGTTCGAGATGTCGCTCTGGTCGAATGCGCGGCCAACCGCCGGTTGAATGCCGAGCATGGAAAAGAAACCGCGCTCGACATCGACCGTCATCACGCGCTCGAGCCCGTCGGTCACTTGCAGGTATCGGGCGCCGACGTTGTAGCCCGATATGGATTCGAACGATGTGCCCGCTGTTCGGAATTCCTCAACGTCGCTTGCAGCCAGGGCGCGTCCTCTCTCCGCAGGTGTTCTGTAAATCTGAACGAGACGATCCTCGGCCGCAAAGGGCAACGGACGCAGGATCATGAGGTTGACCACGCTGAAAATCGCAGTCGTCGCGCCGATTCCCAACGCGACCCCAAACAGAGCAGTAGTGGTGAATGCCTTGTTTCGTCGAAGGCTGCGCAGCGTGTAGCGGATGTCTTCAAGCATGGCCGTTAGACGCACTATACGGCATGTTTCTTCCACATTTTAGCTGCGCTACGCGCCGAATCTCATAAGATCAAATCGTGGTCGATGGGGCACTTCAACAACGAATTCGGGCGCTTTGTCCCGAGGTCAACGAGCAGATCGTCACAGACTTCTTCGCCCGAATGGACGAGGATTATTTTTCCACTTTTTCTCCCAAAGAAATCTGCACGCACATGAAGATGTCGACGGGACTGGATTCAAGGCATCGCGTCCAGGTTCGCATCGACCAGCAGGCCTCCGGCGCAGGCGAATTCGAAGTCGTGATCGTGGGATTCGACTACCTTTCGGAGTTCTCGATTTTTTGCGGACTGCTGTCGGCGTTCGGACTGGATATTCGCGCAGGAGACATCTACTCCTTCTCGAAGGGTGTGGATGCTCGTTCGTCGCTGCGAAAAATCGTCGACGTATTCAGAGTGGGACTCAAGCCCGGAGTCGTTTTCGACCAGGCGAGGCAGGCTGAATTTCAGGAGCAGCTGCAAACGCTCGCGAATCTGCTCGCTACCGGCGCCGCGGATCAGGCAAGAGAACGGCTGAATCGCTTTCTTACCGAGCGTGTCGAGACGATGAGAGAGCCGCTTACCGGACTCGTTCATCCCATCGAGATTCGATTCGACAATGCTCTGTCTGCGGACTGGACCGTGATGGAGGCCCACTCCGCCGACACGTTTGCACTGCTGTACGCGATCTCGAATGCGCTCGCCATGCAGGGCGTCTACATTCACAAGGTCAAGATCCGCGGCGAAGGCGGTGAGGCCAGGGATCAATTCTTTATCGCGGACCGATGGTGCCACAGAATCCAGGATCCCGCCGAACAGGACCGATTGCGCACGACGGTCGCAATGATCAAGCAGTTCACGCGCTTCCTTCCGGAAGCTCCGGATCCCGCCAAGGCGATGCGTCACTTCGATCAGTTCCTCGACAAGATGGCTGAGGAAAAGTTTCCGGACCACGTCATGTCGTTTCTCGCGCGTGAGGACGGGATGAACCTCCTTGCTCACCTTCTGGGTTCGAGCGACTACCTGTGGGAGGAGTTTCTGAGTATTCACTTTCGCGAATTGCTGCCGTCGCTGGAGCGTATGGCGGAGCGGAAGCCGATCCGCCGCTTTGCCGATGCCGCGGAACTTCGGCGCGAACTTCGTTCTCGACTGGAACAGGTGTCCGGATTCGAGGAGAAGAAGTCGGTCCTGAACCGGTTTAAAGACGATCAGGTTTTTTATATCGACGTGCGACATCTGCTTGATCCCGGCGCCACGTTGATCGAGTTTTCCCAGTCCTTGACGGAGTTGGCCGAGGTCGTGATCGACGAGGCCGTGAAGATCTGTTCCGAACACGCCGGCTCCCGCGCAGGGTCCTTTACTGTTGCCGGTCTGGGAAAGTTCGGAGGCCGCGAGATGGGATATGCCTCGGACCTCGAGCTGTTGTTCGTGCACGACGATCAGGGAGCGCGCGATTATTTTTTCGAGTCGCTTGCGCACAAGGTCGTCGAAACGATCGAGTTCAGGACCAAGGGGATCTTCCAGATCGATTTGCGGCTCCGGCCCTACGGCGACGCAGGCGCCTGGTCCGTTCCGTACGAAGAATTCAGGCGTTATTACGGCCCCGGCGGCGCAGCCGCTCCGTTTGAGCGGCAGGCGTTGATCAAATTGCGGTGGGTTGCGGGTGACGAGAGTCTCGGGCGGAAAGTGGACGCGCACCGCGACGCGTTCATCTACAGCGGCGCGCCATGGGATTGGGAGAATGCGTTGCATCTGCGGCAGCGTCAGATCCGTGAACTTGTTAAACGCGGTCACACGAACGCGAAGTACAGCGCGGGCGGCATCATTGATATCGAGTACGCAGTGCAATACCTGCAATTGCTGCACGGCCAGCATCACGTGGAGTTGCGTGTCCCCAACACGCTCGAGGCGCTGGACGCGTTGAGAAAGAAAAACATCGTCAGTGAATCGGAATACGGAATCCTGCAGCCGGCATATCTCTTCCTGCGGAATCTCATCGACGCGCTGCGCATCGTCCGAGGCGACGCGAGCGACCTGCTTCTTCCGGAGCAGACTTCCGAAGAATTCAAGTCACTGGCTCGCAGGCTCGGTTATCGCGACGACAACAGAACGATTGGCGCGCAGCGTCTTGCAACCGACATCCGGCAAAGGATGAAAGACGTGCACAGCGTCTTCGTCACCCGCTTCATGAAGTCTTCGTAGTAAGATTCGTCGCAAGTCAGCGATATGGGAGGACACGTGAAGCTCTTCAGAACCCTTTCTTTGATTACCGCGATGCTCGCTGCCGCTGCGCTCCAGGCTCAGGGAATCGTCCTGGTCGAACAGGAGACCCGGCAAGGCAAGACGACCACGAACCAGATTCAACTCACGAAGACCCACATGCGGGCAGAGTCTCGAGCTTCAGGCGAGGGTACGGCATTTGTTTTCGATGAAGCCGCTCAGACCGCTCGCGTCATCTACCTCGAGAAGAAGACCTACATGGAAATGAATCGGGGAATGATGCAACAGATGCAGCAACAAATGGCGCAGGTGCAGGAGCAAATGAAGAATCTGCCTCCCGAACAGCGCGCCATGATCGAACAGGCCATGCGCGGGCGCGGTGGTTTTCCGGGCGCTCCAGCCGGCTTAGGCGCGCCGCCCGCCAAACCTCAATACAAGCAATCGGGATCGGACCGCGTGGGCCAGTGGTCATGCACGAAGTACGACGGGTATCAGGGAACTCAAAAAGTCATGGAGATCTGCGCCGTCGATCCGAAAGACTTCGGTGTTACTCCTGCCGATTTTGAGATTGCAAAGCATCTTGCCGAGTTCCTGGCGGGCTTCATACCGCAGGCCGCAAATCAGATTGTTGTGGCGGGTACTGCCGCCGATCAGGGATTCAACGGCATCCCGGTTCGTCGTACGACATTTGTGAACGGCAAGCCGGACACCGTGTCCGAGATCAAGGAATTGCGTCGCGAGGCGATTCCGGCATCGGTGTTTGAGGTTCCCGCGGGGTTTAAGCGAGAGGGTCCTCCGGGCGGCCGCTAGGTTTCCCATTCTTCATTGACCGTTGGTCCTGATCCATGTCCGCGACGTAATGCCATCAAATGAGGAGTGACCACTCATGAAGCGATTGCTTTTACTGCTGACCATTTGTGCCGTCATTGCTTTCGCCACTCTCGGTTTCGAGGCTCAGAACCGTGGGCAGGCGCCGGCGCAACCCGGCGGGCAACGAGGTCAGACGCCGGCGGCGCCTGGCGCCGACCCTTATCTGAACAATGCCGCTCCCGGCTCAACGCAGTTTCCACTCGCTGCGCCGGCCGGAAAGGACAGCAATGCGCTGCAAACGGCGCCGACTGGTGCGGTGAATCAGGGACCGTTCGAACCGGGTTCATGGAAATACGGTCCTGCCTTCAACGCTCCTGCCGGATCGAAGATCTGGAATCCGGTGAAGCTTAAGATGATGCAGGGAGGCAAGGTCACCGGTGGGACGCTGTTCGGCGCAACAGATCCCTCGATCTATTGCGCGATGGCGAATGCGGGCTACGACTTCATCTGGACTGAAATGCAGCACGATCAGCGCGACTGGCAGGCCGCTGCCCGCATGTGGCGGACGTGCCCGCAATCGAGGGCTGTTCCCGGTGTGCGCGTCGCGAATGCCGACGAGCGCGAGATTCAGCATGCGCTCGATGGCGGTGCGCTTGTCGTTGTCGTCCCGACAGTGGACAGCGTTGAGGAAGCGATCGAGGCCCGCAACTGGACGTACTTTCCCCCTCTGGGCCGCCGCAGCAACGGCGGTGGCCAGGCCTTCGACGCAGGCATGTGGGGCAGCGTTCCGGGCGGATATCGAAACACGGTCAACGACAATGTCGTGCTCATCCTTATGATTGAAACACTCGAAGGTCTGAAGAACGCCGACGCTATCGCGAAGGTTCCGGGTGTGACGGCGCTGTTTGCCGCCAGCGGCGATCTTGGCAACTTTACGGGTTTCCGTCAGGGAACGCCGGACTACGAACGCGCGATCAACATCGTCCACGACGCGACCCTCAAGGCCGGTGTCCGGCTGTGCGGACCATTGTCCTGGCGCGATCGGCCGGACTTTACCTGCTTCCAGGCCGGAAGCGAGACCGCTGCGATCACACGCGGTGTGCAGGCGGAACTCGGTACTCTGGCAAACACGCAGGGCAAACCTGAAGTGGGTCCGTACGCAGCGCCGCCCAAATAGGAGGACACCATGAAGCGTCTCGTGATGGCGATCGCGTGCGTCGCCGTTTTGATTACTCTGGCCCTGGCCGGCGTTCAGTCACAGCGACCGGCCGGCACCGATCATACCGGCCCCGCATTCCGATTTAACAAGGTCGCGGAGGGTGTGTATCACGCGATTGGAACCGGTGCGGTGCAGAATGTCGGCAATGCGTCGGTCATCGTGAATGATGACGACGTGGTCATTGTGGACGATCACGTTTCGCCGGCGGCAGCGTGGGTTCTCGTGGAAGAAATCAAGACGCTCACGCCGAAGCCGGTGCGCACCGTTATCAACACGCACTTTCATTTCGATCATGCGCACGGCAATCAGATCTTCGGCAAGGACGTCGCCATCATCGGCCACGAGTTCACGCGCGAAATGCTCATCAGCGGCAAGTCGCTCGAGATGCCTCTTTACAGGGACTATCTCAACGGCCTTCCAGCAGGAATCGAAAACATCAAAAAGCGCCTGGCCGCAGAAACGGATCCCACGCGCAAGGCTACGATCCAGAGACAGCTTCAGGCGGCAGAGAATAACCTGGCATCGCAGAAGGAGCTGAAAACCGTTCCGCCGAACGTGACTCTTCGGACCAACATGACGCTGTTTCGCGGCGATCGCGAAATTCAGATTCGATACATCGGCAGGGCTCATACGGCGGGTGACGTCGTCGTCTTTCTTCCGAAAGAAAGAATCGTGATGACGGGAGATATGCTCACGACCGGACTCTCCAACATGAGCGACGGGTTCGTGAATGAATGGGCGACGACGCTGGATGAACTCAAGAAGCTTGACTTCGTCACCGTCATGCCCGGCCACGGTGACGCATTCACGGACAGGGCAAAGATCGATAACTATCAAGCCTACCTTCGCGACGTCTGGACCGAAGTATCGCGGTTGAAGCAGCAGGGTGTTTCCGCGGCAGAAGCCGCGAAACGCGCCGACCTGACGAAGCACAAAGGGAATTTCGCGACGATCAACGGGCCCGGCGTGCCGTTGATCGCAGTCAACCGGATTTACGAGTTACTCAATCAGAAATAAGCCGCAGCGGCTATTTTGCCGGTCGAAGGGACTGCTCGAACTGCTGCAGCCATCGTGACCAGTCGTCCATTTGTGTGCTCTCGCGCTGGATTTCCCCGAGCACGAAAGACTCACGAGCGCTGAGCTCGGCCAACTGTTTGTTCAGCATCGAAAGCTGTCCTTTGATCTCAGGGATGTGTTGATCGAGGACGCGCCTCTCGTCCGGATCGGTAACGTTGGGGATCCTTGCGAGCTCTTCCGACATTGTTGCGCTTTGCCGGGTCCTTTCCGAGATTTCGTTCCTTGTCACGGTCAACTGCTGCGACAGCTCTCTCATACGGTCGGCGCGAATCTGATTTGCCTGCAGCGCGGCCTGAAACCGCAGAGTCAGCAGCTGCGAGCGTTCGAGCGTTAACCTCAGTTCCCGAATTTCAGTTACGAGAGCCTGCACTACGGCATCGGTGTTCGTTGTCGGGGCCTGCGCGAGTAAGACGGCCGGCAATAACAGCGCAAGAGTAGTCAGCATGGGGAATCCTCCTCGAAAAAGAGTCGCACAAAAATGGGGTCGTAGCCCTATTTACCTAATTTGCCAGCCGACATTTCCCGTACATCGAAATCTCGGCGGCAAATTAGGTAAATAGGGCTACGAGCCCATTTTTCAGTTCGCAGCCGGCTTTTGTGCGCTTTCGATGACGAGGACCTGGACAGGTCCTTTCGCGGGTTCGAGCCTCAATCCGAGTTGTTCCTGGACGGCAGTGAAAATCGACGGGCCGTTCGGATCAATCGTCTCGCCGTTGAACTGTACCGGCGCGGTGCCGCGGAAGTTATCGGGAGTGAACTCGACCTTGACGTCGTAGAACCCGGCGAGACCGGTTCGATCGACCACAACCTGACCGACGATGGTGGATAGGTAATCCGCAAATTGGGCCATCGATCTTTTTCCCGTAAATCGGTTGATACGAACGTTGGCAGATTCCGACGCCGGTACCGATTGAAGTTTGGCGCCGCTCTTTCCAACGACCAGCGCGTAGATCGAGCCCTCTTTCGTCTCCTGTCGAACCTTGAGCTTGAAGCGATCGGCGAGCAGCGCCTGGATCATCTTCAAGACCTGATCGCGGTTCGCGTTGGTCTCGGACTTCGCTTCCACATCAAAGCGGTCGTTATCGGCCCAGCCCGGGCCTCCGGAGATCTGATAGTCAAGGCTAATCGTCGGAGAGAGCGAGGTACATGGCTAATGGAGCAATGACGAAGATCGCCACTGCGAAGCACGCGACCACGCTCCATTGCAGATAGGAAAAAGTCGAGAAATCGGGCAGCGATAGAAATGGTTTGAGCCAGGGCCATGCCCGGCTCAGCAGCGCGATCCCGATGCCGGCGCCCGCAGCCGCCCCGAAAACCTCGACCAGCGTGATAGGTCGAGAGACGCGGCGCACGGCTTCCTGACGAGCGCGCAATTCGGCACGCCACCATACCAGGCCGGCAGAGGGAATCTGAGCATCGCGAACAGCGGTTTCGCGATCTTCGTGAAAGGCGAGGGCGACGTCGAGAACGTCTTTGCAAATCGCGCATGCGCTGAGGTGTGTTCGGAGTTCTTCCGGGCATTGATCGGGCCAGCGGCCGCATCCCACAATCTCCATGACTTCCATTTCGCGGAGGCACTCGACCGTTTTCATGACTTCGCTCCTCGCATCAGCTTTGCCAGTTTGCGTCTCGCGCGGAAAAGGATCAGCTTGATGCTGGCGGCCTTGACGCCAAGGACCTTCGCAATTTCTTCATGGGTCGAGCCTTCGGCATACGCGAGCCATAAAGCGTCGCGTTGGCGCGGCTTCAAATGGGCCATGGCTCGGGAGAGATCGGTCTGTCGAACACTTCGTCCGGCTGCATCGGCATCTGTCGAAGCCGGTTCGTGTTCTTCGGAGAACTCGACATGATCATGACGACGGCGGTGCAGGTCGTTTACGAGGTTACTTGCGATTCGAAAGAGATAGTTCTTGCGATGGGCTTCGCTTTCGTAAACGGCGCGCGTGCGCAAAAGCCGATAGTATGTCTCCTGCAACAGATCGTCGGCGGCTTGCGAGTCGCCGGTGCGGCGGAAAAGGTAAACCCATAGCGGGCGGGCGGTCCGATCGTATAGGGCCTGGAATGTGTCCTGGTCCATAAAGAGCGCGTCGTCCGCAGCAGTCGTTATGGGTTCAAGTCGCTGAAGTTCGGAAAGGGTGATGTCACGCATTAGGTGGTGAAACTCCTGCGTTGTTTCCCGGCGTTGCCGCCGGGACGGTAGGTTGATCGAGCAGACCCAGCCGCCGCGACAGTGCGTACGAGACGACGGCCGACAATACGAAACCGATGCCGAGGGCCAGCGCAAAGATCCCGACGATGGACAGCGATTGAGCGACATCGGCGTAATCGACTGTAAGGCTCTGGCTCACGAGATGGAGTCCCAGTCCGCCGACCGCGAGGACGGTGCCCGCTTGAACAGAGAAGAGAATCCGCGACAACGGTGCACCCACGGCTCTCGCGCCCGGATCCAGAGCGATAGGCGCCGATTCCAGGAAATGCCGGCCGGCCGGACTCTGAACGTATGCGAGCAGGTCCTGGTTTGAAGTGAATCGGTCCAGCAGCTTGCTATGGACTTCGCTCTGGACCTTGGAGATGCGCAACCATCGGCGATGATCGATGAACGTCTTCACTGCCCAGGTCAGGACACTCAACAGAATGATGCCGCCGGTAAAAGCCGCCAGCCCGCCCATGAGCATTTCGAAAAACCGACGAGATCGCTCAGCCGGCGTTTCTTCCCGAAAGCCGCCATCCCATGAGTTGAATCTGCCCACCTGAAGAGATCCCACGAAGAAACTCGGGTTCTGAGTGATTTCCGGGTGCTGCATCAAAAACTCGGCAATGTTGGGATAGGGGGCCAGGAATGTCTCATTGGTCAGCAGCGACGGATCCAACTTGAGCACCGCGGAGAGAAATGGCGGGTATTCCCGCAGAATGGCCTCGAGCCGCTGGCGCGTTTCAAAGGCGTTACTCATGTTGGGCGCCGGCTGGAGCGAGTTGGCCCGGGGAGGAGTTCCTCGACCCTGGATCTGCGCGTAGACCGTCGTCGCCAACGTAGTCGCCAATATCATTGCCAGGATTAGAGTTGGTATCCGTTTCATGCCCATTACTACGCTTCTGTCCGGGAAAGGTTAACGTTTTGCGGCGCCGGATGGTTCCACGAGATTACTTCTTCGGATCCAGCTTCAGCGACACCGAGTTGATGCAGTAGCGCAAACCCGTCGGACGGGGGCCGTCCGGAAACACATGGCCAAGATGTGCGCCGCATTTGCTGCACATGACCTCGGTCCGCACCATGCCGTAGGTGTCGTCGTCCTCGGTTTCGACGTTTTCCGCCCCGATCGGCTTGTAGAAGCTCGGCCAGCCGGTGCCGGAATCGAACTTCGTGTCCGAATCGAATAATTCGTTGCCGCAGGCGACGCACTTGTAGACGCCGGGGTCTTTCGTCTTGTGATACTCGCCGGTAAACGGCCGCTCCGTGCCCTTCATCCGGCAGACCTGGTACTGGTCGGGTGTCAGTTCCTTTTTCCACTGATCTTCGGACTTTTCGATTTTGTCTTTCATGTTCATCATTTTACTTCAGCCTGGAACCGCCATTTGCCGGTTGTCGGCGGGTGTTCGCCGAAACCCTGTCGCGGGACCGTGGGGCAGGCATTACATTGATGGCCAGGAGGCAAGGAATGAACCGAGAGCGCTGGGACAGGTTCGAGAGGAAGATGGATCGGTTCTCGAGAAGGATGGATCGCTACGGGGACAGGTTCGAGCGGCGACACTGGGCACGGTATGGCTCGCCGAACCCGGGACGCCATCTCGTGGCCGGGGTCATATTTGTAGCGATCGGGGTGGTGTTTCTCCTCGGCAACATGGGCGTGCTGGACGCGGACCGCATCCTGCGTTACTGGCCGGTCATACTGGTCGCCATCGGCGTCTTCCGTCTCGTCGAAGCCGGGCCGAATTACAGACAGAGCTCCGGGATTTTCTGGCTTGTCACCGGAGGACTGTTGCTGATGGGCAGCCTCGGAATACTGCGTGTGGGAATGCGAGATTTCTGGCCGCTGTTGCTGATCGGGTTCGGCTCGTTGATGCTGTGGCGCACCGTGCTCGCCAGGCAGGGATTGGGTGGTGGTAACCCTCCGCCGCCGAATGCCGGCCCGGCCAGCGGCTTGGGTGAATCTCAGGCGCCACCGGGATCAGATACGGAATACTCGTCAAGTACGGGGGGCGCTGCGTCCTCGAATTCCACTTTTTCAGCCACAGCGATTCTTGGGGGTGTCGAACGGCGCAACAACTCGCAGGACTTCCGCGGCGGCAGCGCGACTGCTTTCATGGGCGGTTGCGAAATCGACTTGAGAGCCGCAAACATTACGCCCCCGAATGAACCCGTGATCGAGGTATTTGCGATGTGGGGAGGAGTCGAAGTGCGCGTCCCGCCGGACTGGACCGTCATGAGCCAGGTGGACCCGATCATGGGAGGCTTTGAAGACGCCACGGAACAACCGAAAGAGGAAACCAAACGCGTGTGGGTGCGCGGCACCGTCATCATGGGCGGAGTCGAAGTGAGAAACTGACGTGCATCCGATACTCGCCAGCCGATCTCGTACGCTCTTGTACACCGCAGCGTGGCTGCCGGTCGGCGCGATGTTGACGCAGGTTCTTGTGCGCGGCGGATCCATTGGATGGAGCGAGGCCGCGGCGATCGTCTTTCCGATGTGTTTTGTGTACGCGTTCATCTGTCAGGCGTCCTGGTATATATGCAGCGCGCTGCCGCTTCGCGAAAGACAACCTGTTCAGCTGGTCGCGAGTCACGGGATGGCGTCGGGTTTGTCCGCGCTGGTGTGGGTCGGTCTGGGATGGGTCTGGACGTGGCTGCTCGGGTTTGCTTTCGCCACTGAAGGACTGGAGGCGCGTTACCAGGCACAGATGCTGGTCCTCTTTGTATCGGGAGTGCTTCTTTTCCTTCTGGCTGTCGCCTTCAATTACCTTCTGATCACTTTCGAAGTATCTCAGCGCGCGG
>Ga0137433_1000465_pt1 | contig 21475 bp, 21 predicted proteins | sample EasRivERMZT840_2_FD_102335 | JGI IMG/M metagenome (GOLD analysis project Ga0137433, IMG submission 102335) | Soil microbial communities from meander-bound floodplain in the East River, Colorado, USA - East River MetaG ERMZT840_2 | ecosystem: Environmental > Terrestrial > Soil > Floodplain ...
CCGGTGGAGGACCGCCGCCGTCAACTCCGCAGCATGCTGCAGACTCTTCTCGCCGACCGATTCAAACTGGTGCTTCACACCGAGAAGCGAGAGATGCCGATGTACGCGCTCGTCGTCGGACCGAATGGGCCACGCCTGAAACGGTCGCCTGAAGGACGCACGTGTCCGGCGGGAGCGACCTGCGGCCGAATGGCGGGAGGTCCTGCGAGCGGAATCCGGGGCCTCGACGTTGAGATCGCCGATCTCGTCGATACGCTCACCGGGTTTGAAGACCGCGAGGTTGTGGACCGAACGGGCTTGAAAGGAAAGTTCGATATCGAACTGCCGTCGTGGAGCCGGCCATGGATACCTGGCCGCCCCGTGGATGACGGCATAGTTGAGCGTCGGGAGGATCCGAATGACCCGACGATTCTCGGCGTTATTCAAACGCTCGGATTGCGGCTCGAGCCTGTTCGCGGTCCGGTAGATATTTACGTGATCGACCACGTTGAAACGCCCAGACCGAACTGAGCGGAACGCAATCAACGCGCGGGATGTGCCTTGAGGAAGTCCTGAATGGCCTTCATGAACTCGGGGCGGCCAGGCGTGTTCAGATGATTGGCCTTGTCGATCAGCGCTAAAGTGAGACGGCTTTCCACCTTCAGCTCCTGCAGCCGCTTCTGCAGATTCTCCAGATTCTCGCGAGACGGATCGTTCGTTCCGGCTATTCCCAGTATCGGAATGGAACTCGTGCTCAGCTTTGTGTCCATTTCGTCTTTGGAGTAGAGAGCGTTCGGCTCGGAGGTCCCCTGCAGAAGCGCCATGATCGCCATGACGTCTTCGTCGCCCAGCTTTCCGATCATCGTGAGCAGCGCGTTCGGATCGAGGTCCTTCACTAACGTGGCAACCGTCTTGACCTCGTCGTCGGCGAGCCTGCCGCCCACCATCTGATTCAGCAAACGGATCTGCGGTTCCGTCAACGGCGGCATGTTCGGCAACAGAAACTGCTTCAGCAGCGGTACGGCCTGGCGAATTTCCTTCGCGATCTGCCCCACGTTCTGGCTGAATTCTTTCGAGCTGAACACCTTCTTCTGGAGTTCCTCCAGTCCGGCAGGCGGGATCCCTCCGCCGGCTGCCAATGTGACGCTGAGAACACGTTCGGGATGGGCGAGCATCACGCCGTACGCGATGTAGGCGCCCATCGAGTAACCGACAAGGTGCGCTTTCTCGATCCGGAGATGGTCCATCAATCGGATGACGTCATTGTCCATCTCCAGGCCGTACATTTTCGGGTCAGCGGGTTTCGCGCTCTTGCCGTGGCCGCGTGTGTCCAACCCGATGACCTGATGCGTCTCGGCGAGCGGCTTGATCAACGAACCGAAATTGTCTTCGAAATTCGAAGCCAGGCCGTGTAGCAGAATCACGGGCTCGCCCGTGCCCTCGATGGTGTAGCGGATCCGTGTCGAACCGGACTCGAAGAACTGGTCCTCCGCCCACACGAATCCGGCGGCGAAGAGAATCAAAACCATTAGATGTGCCGTGGCGCGTTTCATCGGTGATGACAATATTAAGCCATTTTTGGGCGGAACCAATTCCCAAGCGGCTCCGTTACTCTTAATACATGACAGGAATGCTCAGCGCTGTACTTGGAATCTCCTTCGCTGCCGGTCTGAACGCTTATGCGACGGTGCTTGCGTTGGGCGTCCTCAACCGGCTTGGCATCCTCAACCTCCCTTCCAACCTTGAAATAGTGGCAACGACCCCGGTCATGGCCATCGCCAGCCTGATGTACGCCGTCGAGTTCGTTGCGGACAAAGTTCCGTGGATCGATACCGTCTGGGACGCGATTCACACGGTTATTCGACCGGCAGCGGGCGCCCTTCTGGCTTATGGAGTGGTAGGGGACGTTGATCCTCAATGGCAGGTTGTTGCGGCGCTCGCCGGCGGCAGCATGGCGTTGACGTCGCATGCCGCGAAAGCGTCTACACGAGCGGCAGCGAACGTGAGTCCGGAACCGTTCAGCAACTGGTTCCTCAGCCTGCTCGAGGATGGAATTGCGTTTTTCCTGGTGTGGTTGACCGCAACGCATCCGCTGATCGCGCTGGTGCTCGTCCTCGTGCTGGCTGCGGCCGCGATCTACCTTGTCTCGCGGCTGTGGCGGTTCGCGCGGCGGATTTTCAGCCGCCGCGCTGCCTGACGGTTACTTGGCTCGGTCTTTATAACCCTGGGCAATCATTTCAATGGTGAAGATTTCATCGAACCGCTGATTGTTGGCGATGCCGAACAGCGTCTTCTTGTCCTTGCCGCTGAACGCGACGGTGATGAAATTGAGCGGTGTAGGAATCATGCCCAGGAGTTTCCCGTCCGGCGCCAGCACTGCGACGCCATCGGCGCCGTTGGTAGTCATGTAAATACGGCCCATGGAGTCGATGGCCAGTCCGTCGCCGCCATTCGCCGCCCAGAACTGGCGCTGATTGGTAAGCGAACCGTCGGGCTGGACATCAAAAGCCGCCAGTCCTCGAGTCGGCGACATGTTCTGGCTGTTGGTTACATACAGCGTTTTTTCGTCGGCGCTCAGGATGACTCCGTTGGTTGTAAGCATGTCGCCGTACCTCGTGACGACACCTTTCGGATTGATGTAAAAGAGCCCTCCCATCGTGAAATAAACGCCTCCCTTGCTGTCGGCTGTCAGATCGTTGATGACGCCGCCAAGGCAATCGAAAGGTTCGCCGTTGTACATGTTCGCCAAAACCTGGCGCTTCGGCTCCAGTTGGAGGACCGATGCAGGAAGTCCTCTGGAGACAAGAAACAGTGCGCCCTTCTTGTTCATCGACACCGCGCCTCCGGTGTTCGTGTCCTTGTACGCGACGGAGGTTTTGCCGTTTACATCGATCTTCATGACGGCGCTGTTTGTGTTCTGAGAGATGAGCATGGCGCCATCTTTTGTTGCGACAGGACCGTCGGCGTTATTACCGGTGCCGGTCCAGATCGATTTCCATTTCGCTCCCCCTGCGATGACGCCGGGAATCTGGTTAACGGTGTAGTCCCGTTTTGCTGGAGGCTCGTTCGGGTTGGCAGCAGGAGCGCCGCCTCCGCCACCACGTCCCGCTGCGGCGGCTCCCGCTCCGGCAGCCGCACCCTGCGCTGCGCCTGCGCCACCGGCGCCTCGTCCTGCTCCGCCACCTCGTGGAGGAGGCGGCACCTTGCACTTGCTCATCACCCATTCCTGATATCTCGCGTCGGCTGGAGCTTGCACTCCCGGTCCCTGTTGCGGCGCGGCCGGAGCCGCAGGGGGCGGCGCCTGAGCAACAACAACCACCGCTGTGATCCCAACGAGACCCAGCCCCGTAATGAATAATCCTTTCAACTTCATAAGCACCCTCCTCGGTTTTGCTTCCAGGTTGGACGGGAAGTTATCACCTTGGGGCAGGATTCTCCAGCCACTTATCGTTACTCGACGCGCTCTACTTTGATGAAGTTCGTTTTCCCCGCCACGTGTAGCGGCGCGCCGCCTGTGATGATGACGTGCTGGCCGGATTCGATATACCCAGCGCGCCGCGCGGCAGCCATCGAGAATCGGATGACGTCGTCGGAAGTATCGGATGACGGAATCGAGATGGGGACCACGCCCCAGCAGAGAGAAAGAAAATCGAGCGCCGCTTCGTTAGGTGTCGTTGCAATGATCGGCTGTTTTGGACGGAATCGCGCAACAAGGCAAGCGGTCGAACCGGTCCACGTCGGCGTAATGATCGCTGAGGCGCCGGTTTGCTTGGCAATGAAGTAACTGGAGCGACTGATCGCGTTGCTGGTGCTGGAGTCAATCGGAATGTTTTCGAACTTCAACTCATCCAGAGCGCCTTCGGCTGACCTGGCGATACGGTCCATCATCATCACGGCTTCGGCCGGATACTTCCCTGCCGCCGTCTCATCCGACAACATGACCGCATCGGTGCCGTCGAGTATCGCGTTCGCAACATCGGTCGCTTCTGCGCGCGTCGGCCTCGGGTTTTCCACCATCCGCTGAAGCATCTGCGTTGCCGTAATGACCGGCTTACCCAGCGTATTGCACTTGTGAATGATGGCTTTCTGAACGAGCGGCACGCGCTCGATATCGATTTCAACGCCGAGATCGCCGCGCGCCACCATGATGGCCTGCGACACCGACACGATGCTGTCAATATTCTCAACGGCCTCATGCTTCTCGATCTTGGCAATGATGGGAATACCGCGCCCGCCATGGTCCTCGATGATCTTGCGGCAGGCCAGCACATCGCTGGCGCGGCGAACAAAGCTGAGCGCCACGGTGTCGACTCCCTCCTCGATGCCGATAATGATGTCCGCTCGATCCTTTTTCGTAAGCGAGTCAACGTGAACTTCGGACGCCGGAAGGTTGATACCCTTGTGCGAGCTGAGCTGGCCTCCAACGATCACGCGGCAATGGATATCCGGCGGAATAACTTTTTCAACGCGCAATTCGATATTGCCGTCGGCAAGCAGGATCGGGTGCCCTTGCTTCACTTCATGAGGAAGGGTTTTCAACGAAACGGAGGCTCGCGTGGCGTCGCCCGGCACGTCGTCGGCGGTGAGAATGAACACCTGCCCCGGTTGAAGGGAGACCGTCCCGCCGGCAATCGGCCCGATGCGTATTTTCGGACCCTGCAAATCCTGAAGTATCGCGACCGGTTTGTTGAGCGCTTTACGGACTCGCTTGATCCTGCGGATCAGTTCGCGCTGATAGTCGGAGGTACCGTGCGAAAAATTCAGCCGGGCGACGTTCATGCCCGCGACGATCAGCTTCGCGATCATCTCTTCGGATTCCGACGCAGGACCGATCGTGCAAACGATCTTCGTGCGGCGCATCATTTCGAGTCTTTCGTCGAATCTTTCGGGCGGGCACTCAGTCGTTCAAGGGTCGCTTTCACCTCAGGCGCATCGGAGCGAATGCGCTGTGCCTCTTCTGCCGCCGCGACGGCTTCCTTGGCGCGTCCCATCTTCTCGTAAGCGGAACTCAACAACAGGTAGGCATCGAACGATTGCGGATTGACCTCGAGAGCGCGGCTCAGGTGATCCACGGCCTGTTCGGTTTCCTCCTGCTCCAGATAAATCCTTCCCTTTTCCACGGCCGCTATGGCGCTCGCCGGATTGATCGCAAGAGCGCGATCGTAGTGCTGCAGTGCGTACTTCCACTCGCGACGACGCACGTGGTAGTTGGCAGTATTCGCGTATACCGCTTCGTTCTCAGGATCAAGGCGCATCGCCTGCTCGAGCAAAGGCAGCGCACGGTCGGGCTGGCCGGAGTCGCTGTAGATCAGGGCGAGATTGTTCATCGCCTCGAAAGACAGCGGGCTCGCTTTGATGGCCCGCTGATACAGCTCGGTGGCGCGAGCGGCCTCGCCTACCTGATCGTAGGCCCATCCCAGGTTGTACAGATAACCCGCATTGTTCGGCGCCAGTTCCACAGCCGTTTCCATGAGCTGTAAAACGTTCTTCGGATCCTGTTTCGGGATCATGAGAGCAAGACTGGCAAGGCGCGACGGCGGCTCGCCGCTTTTAGGGTAATAACTGCGAGCGAGTTCGATGTAGCGCGTCGCGTCATCGACTCTGCTCAGCCGGTGGTACGCAGTGCCGATCGTCATCAGAGCGCCGAAGTTCTTCGGATCCTCATCCAGAACTTTCAGCGCTTCCTGCGCGGCATTGTTATAAAACGAACCGTCATAAATGGCGGCGTAGCGGTAAACATACGCCCGGACGAGTCCATTGGCCTTTGGCAGGATCTCTTCCAGCCGGGCCAGCACGAAGTAGTCCTGTTCGACCCGTTCGGCCCTAAACGCCTCTTCCCAGTGTTTGATCTCGCCGGTGATCTCGGCGAGCGCAACCTCGGCCGACAGTTTGTGGATCAGGCCGGAAGATGCGCGCTGATAAGACGCGATCGCGTCGTCCTTCCGGCCCGTCATCCAGTACGCCTTCCCCAGTTCGAGGTCGAGGAGGATGGGGCCTTTGTAGGTTCTCGCAATCATGATCGCCTCTTCAAAGCGGCCGACCTTGACGAGGTTTTTGACGAGCTGGGGGAGCGAGTCTGTTTTCTCCGGTTCCCGCTTCAGCGCCAATTCGGTTTCGAGTATGGAACGGTCGAGGACTTCGCGTTCGTACCTCAGTTTCCAGTCTGACGCGCGCGCAAACTGACCCTGCCGTATGAAGAATCGGATGGCAAGATCCTGAATTGACTTCACAGACTTCGAGGCGCGATCCAGCTCCGCCTGGAATTTTTCGGCATTGTTCTGATCGAAATAGATGTGAAGCAGCAGTTCGGAAACGGCGTTGCTCTTCGGATCCAGTTCACGAGCCTTCAATGCAGCCTGTTCGGCCAGATCGAGGCTCTGCTGATGCCATTGCGCGCGGCCCAACGCAATCCAGGCGTCGACGGAACGCCTTTCAACTTCAGTCGCTCGCTTCGCCTGCTCGACCGCTTTCTGCACATCGCCGAGCTGAATATAAGAAGTGGCGAGCCCGATCCACGGATCCGAAGTCCCCGGCGTGCGTTCGATCGCCTGCTCGAATTCCCTGATCGCGGCCTGGTAAAGATGCAGCTTGAGATACGCGGCGCCCAGATAGGAATAGGTTTCCGGTCCGCGGCGGCCGGACTCGGGAATTTCGCGAAGTGTCTGTAAGGCATCGAGGTAATTCTCGGTAAAAAGCTGAGAGCGTCCTCGAGCAAGCCGGAAATCGGTTTCGTTCGGTTGCTGGACCAGGCTAAGAACTACGGCAGTAGCGATCAGCGCGAAAATGATGACTGCGCCGGCGATTATGTAGCGTTTCATTGCGCGACATTATAGCGACAACGCTTCACGAATACCTTGCCCCTGGATACAAGATGCTCAGCGCAAGAGTGAATATCGGGTCGAATATCTTGTCGAAGAGGAACCAGGCCGCGACGATCCCAACCATACTGAATGACGGATCGCGCATGAAGTCGAGGAAGCGAAGCGCCATCTTCTCACCCATAAAGACCGTCACGCCCGTAGCGCCGTCGAGCGGCGGCACGGGAAGCAGGTTAAAGGTTCCGAGCAGCAGATTCTGAAAGAACAGGAGACTCACAAACATCGCCGCGAATCGCGCGACGTCGCTTGCAGCATCGGGATTGACGGGTTGCGTGATGCTGCTGAACCCGATCAATGCCGGCTGCTGGAACATGCCCGCAAGAATCCCGATTCGAATTGCCAGCGCACCGATGATCATCAGAATGAAATTTGCGCCTGGGCCCGCAAGCGACATCCATGCTGCGCGGCGAGGATAACGCGCCTGCCAGAACGGATCGTACGGCGCGCTCGCCCACCCAATCATCCAGCCACCAAGCACGAAAGAAATGATGGGAACCAAAAGCATGCCGAAGGGTTCACGCCGCATGTGAGGCAGCGGATTCAACGTCACTTGTCCGCCGTGGAAGGCGGTCAAATCGCCGCCGAGTTTGGCGGCGAATGCATGGGAAGCCTCGTGGCAGGTCGTCGAAAACAAAAACACGATGTACCAGACGAAACCTTGAACGAGCAATTCAGGCGTGAGTTGTGGCATATCTGTGCGCCGCAGCGAGCAAACATTATAGGCAACAATCACAAATCGCCCGGTTCATTTTCCGTTAGAATGTTCTGTTTGCCCAGACCCTCAGGGCGGACGCGAAGCGCAAGCGCGATAGCGCGCAGCCAGAAGACGCGAAGCGCAAGTCGCGATAGCGCGCAGCCAGAAGACGCGAAGCGCAAGTCGCGATAGCGCGCAGCCAGAAGAAAGGTAGCAATCATCATGAGTACCGTAGTCGCGAATTCGCAATTGATGAAAGTGACGCGATTCTACGAATCCACGATCGGGAAGAAGGCCATCATGGCGGTAACCGGCCTCATTCTCTTTGGATTCCTCATCGCTCACATGCTCGGCAATCTTCAGTTTTTTCTCGGCCGAGCGGTCATGAACCATTACGCCGAGACGCTCCACGGGAACCCTGCACTCCTGTGGACGGCCCGAACGATTCTTTTGATTTCGGTGGTACTTCACATCTGGTCGTCCATACAGTTGTCGCTGCTCAAGAAGGAGGCGCGGCCGGTCGCGTACGTCAAGCGCTCCAATGTCAGTTCAAGCTGGGCGTCCAGGTCGATGATGTTGAGCGGTCCCATCGTCGCGGCCTTTGTCGTGTTCCATCTTCTGGACCTCACGACAGGTACGATCCATCCATCGGAGTTTTTGCCGCTCAAAGCGTACGAGAATCTGGTCAGCAGTTTTTCGTTCGCGCCTTTTGCGATTGTGTACATCGCAGTCATGATTTTCATCGGCTTCCATCTGAGCCACGGCGTCTGGAGCATGTTCCAGTCGGTTGGACTCAACCATCCTCGATACACGCCGATGATTAAGAAGTTCGCTGCGGTGTTTTCGTGGATCCTGGTTGCCGGTTTCATTGCCTTGCCAATCGCGATCCTTGCAGGTTGGAGATAAAGAATGGAATTGAAATCGAATACCCCATCCGGACCCATTGAGAATCGTTGGGAGACTCACAAGTTCACGATGAAGCTGGTGAACCCGGCGAACAAGCGCAAGTACAACGTCATCGTCGTCGGCTCGGGCCTGGCAGGCGCATCGGCGGCCGCGTCGATGGGCGAGCTTGGGTACAACGTCAAATGCTTCTGCTTTCAGGACAGTCCGCGGCGCGCCCACAGCATCGCGGCACAGGGCGGCATCAATGCCGCGAAGAACTATCAGAATGACGGCGACAGCATCTATCGCCTGTTTTACGACACGGTCAAGGGCGGTGATTTCAGGGCCCGCGAATCGAACGTCTACCGGCTGGCGCAGATCAGTCTGAACATCATCGATCAGTGCGTCGCTCAGGGCGTGCCTTTTGCGCGCGAATACGGCGGTTTGCTTGCCAACCGATCGTTTGGCGGGGCGCAGGTATCGCGTACGTTCTACGCGCGCGGACAGACGGGACAGCAGCTTCTGCTCGGTGCTTATCAGGCGTTGCTCCGGCAGGTCGCCGCAGGAAAAGTGAAGATGTTCCCCCGGTCGGAAATGCTCGACCTGATCATGATTGACGGGAAGGCTCGGGGAATCGTGACGCGGAATCTCATCACGGGAAAAATCGAATCGCATCTCGCGGACGCTGTTGTCCTCGGCACCGGCGGGTATGGAAACGTCTTCTACCTGTCCACAAACGCGAAGGGATCGAACTGCACGGCCATCTGGCGGGCGTACAAGCAGGGGGCGGCAATGGCCAATCCGTGCTTTACGCAGATTCACCCCACGTGCATTCCGGTCAGCGGCGAGTACCAGTCGAAGCTGACGTTGATGAGCGAATCGCTGCGCAACGACGGCCGAATCTGGGTTCCGAAGAAAAAAGGCGATTCGCGGCCACCACATCAGATTCCGGAAGACGAGCGCGATTACTATCTCGAGCGCAAATACCCCAGCTTCGGCAATCTCGTCCCGCGCGACGTCGCTTCGCGCAATGCGAAAGCGGTATGCGACGAGGACCGCGGAGCCGGCGAAGGCGGACTTGGCGTGTACCTGGATTTCGCTGACGCCGTCAAACGGCTCGGCAAGCCGGGCGTGCGTGAGCGGTACAGCAATCTCTTCGATATGTACGAACGCATCACCGGCGAAAATCCCTACGAAGTGCCGATGCGCATATACCCTGCGATCCATTACACGATGGGCGGCCTCTGGGTGGACTACAACCTGATGACGACCATTCCGGGCCTGTATTCGATCGGCGAGGCCAACTTCTCCGATCACGGCGCCAATCGACTTGGCGCCAGCGCTTTGATGCAAGGCCTTGCCGACGGATATTTCGTCCTTCCCTATACGATCGGCGATTACCTCACGTCGACCAAACTGGAAAAGGTCGATGCCACGCACGCGGCCGCTCGCGATGCCGAAGCCGGGGTGGCGAAGACGACAAACCGGCTTCTCGAAATCCGGGGCAAGCGCAGCGTTACGTCATTTCATCGTGAACTCGGCAAGCTCTTGTGGGACCACTGCGGCATGGCTCGCAACGAAGCCGGCTTAAAAAAGGCGCTGCAACGCATCCCTGCCCTACGGGAGGAATTCTGGAAGAACGTCAACGTGCTTGGAGGCGGCGAAGAACTGAACCAGGCACTCGAAAATGCCGGCCGCGTCGCCGACTTTTTGGAATTCGGCGAGTTGATGTGCCTGGACGCATTGCAGCGTCAGGAGTCCTGCGGCGGCCATTTCCGAGAAGAGTTTCAGACACCGGATGGTGAGGCGTTACGTGACGACGCGAACTATTCCTACGTGGCGGCGTGGGAGTTCGCGGGAACCGGAAAACAACCGATCCTGAACAAAGAACCGCTGGCATTCGAGTATGTCCATCCCTCGCAACGGAGCTACAAATAGATGAAACTGACTCTTCACGTTTGGCGCCAAAAAAGTCCGAGTCATGTCGGCAGCATGGTGCGGTACGAGCATGCGACGGTGAATCCGCACATGTCGTTTCTGGAGATGCTGGATGTGCTCAATGAAGAACTCCTTGCGAAGGGTGAGGAGCCGATCGCTTTCGATCACGATTGCCGCGAAGGCATCTGTGGATCGTGCGGCTTCATGATCAACGGCATAGCGCACGGCCCTCAGCCGGCCACGACGGTTTGCCAGTTGCACATGCGTCACTTTAAGGATGGCGATGAGCTCTATCTCGAGCCGTGGCGGGCGAAGGCCTTTCCTGTCGTCCGCGATCTCGTGGTCGACCGAAGCGCCTTTGATCGTGTAATCGCGAGCGGCGGTTACATTTCGGTTTCAACAGGCAGCCCTCGCGACGGCAACACGATCCTCGTTCCCAAGAAGAATGCCGATCTCGCAATGGACGCGGCTGCCTGCATCGGATGCGGCGCATGCGTCGCCGCGTGCCCAAACGCCTCTGCGGCGCTGTTTACGGGCGCCAAGATCAGCCACCTTGGATTGCTTCCCCAGGGACAGCCGGAACGCCAGCAGCGCGCGTTGAATATGGTGGCGCAGGTCAAGCAGGAGCTATTCGGCAGCTGCACGAACATCGGCGAATGCGAAGCGGTGTGTCCGAAGGAGATCAAGCTGGAGGTGATCGCAAGAATGAATCGCGATTATCTGCAGGCCAGCTGGACGGAACGTGGTGACGTTGCGCGAGCGGATGATTGACCTCGGAGACACGGAGACACAGAGAAAGAAGCCGTATATACTGCGCAGGTTTCAAGGGAGGTAAAGTGGTACAGAAAGGTGTCAAAATCGAAGCCCCGTCCGGAAAGCTGGGTGTTCTCATTCCGGGGCTGGGCGCCGTCAGCACGACGTTCATCGCCGGCGTCGAAGCAGTTAAGAAGAAGATCGCGCAACCTGTCGGTTCGCTGACTCAGCTTGGAACGATACGGCTTGGAAAGCGCACGGAGCACCGAGTTCCAAAGATTCAGGATTTTGTCTCGCTCGCATCCCTTGACGATCTCGTCTTCGGAGGCTGGGACATCTACGAAGACAATTGCTACGAAGGCGCGTCGAAGGCCGGTGTCCTCGAAAAGAGCCTTCTCGAACAGGTTCGGCCTGAGATCGAAAAGATCAAACCGTGGCGAGCCGTTTTCAGCCAGGACTACGTCAAACGATTGCACGGCCCGAATGTGAAGTCCGGTAAGACGAAAATGGAGCTTGCCGAACAAGTCATGGACGACATTGAACAGTTCCGCAAAGCGAACAACCTCTCCCGGCTGGTCATGATCTGGTGCGGAAGCACCGAGGTTTACCTGAAACCTGAACCGGCGCACGCGTCGGTTGCCTCATTCGAGAAAGCACTTCGGGAAAACGATCCGTCCATCGCGCCGAGCATGATTTACGCGTATGCAGCTCTGAGCAAACGCATTCCCTTCGCGAATGGAGCGCCCAACCTGACCGTAGACATCCCGGCGTTGACGCAGCTGGCGCAGGAAAAAGGAGTACCGATCTGCGGCAAAGACTTCAAGACGGGGCAGACGTTGATGAAAACGATCCTTGCTCCCGGCCTGAAGTCGCGGATGCTGGGCCTGAACGGCTGGTTCTCGACCAACATCCTCGGAAATCGCGATGGAGAAGTTCTGGACGATCCCGAGTCCTTCAAGACGAAGGAGGAAAGCAAGCTTTCAGTTCTGGATGAAATCCTCCAGCCGGACCTTTATCCGGATCTTTATAAGAACATGACGCATAAGGTGCGCATCCATTACTACCCGCCGCGCGGGGATAACAAGGAAGGCTGGGACAACATCGACATCTTTGGATGGCTCGGCTATCCGCTGCGGATCAAGATCAATTTCCTGTGCCGGGACAGCATCCTTGCGGCGCCGATCGTCCTCGATCTGGTGCTGTTTCTCGACCTGGCCCAGCGATGTGGTATGCGCGGCATCCAGGAATGGCTGAGTTTTTACTTCAAGAGCCCGATGCATGCGGAAGGTTTGTATCCGGAGCACGACCTGTTCATTCAATTGATGAAACTTAAGAACACCCTCCGGTATCTAAAAGGCGAGGACCTCATCACCCATCTGGGTATGGAGTACTACGACTGACGACTGACGAAAATCGGCTTTGCAAAGGTTGCTTGCCCAAGGAAGTTTCGAATAGTATGTGACCGCGAAATCAACGGAATGCCTTGATGCTTGCTAGGAGGTTAACTTTCAAATGAAACGAACCGGTTATCTGGGAATTCCCCTGCTCCTGATAAATTTGATGATTGCAGCTGTGCCAGGTTTCGGTCAGGCAGCAGCAGCTCAGGCAAAAACACCGCAATTCAAGACCACGCAGGAATACAACGGTGCCATGGCTGTCTATAACGAGAAGGATCCCGCGAAGAAGGCGGCGGCCGGCGAAACATTTCTTAAGGACTTTTCGACCTCCGAATACATCACCACTTCGCACATTCTCATCATCCGTGCGTACGTCGCGGGAAATAACTGGGCAAAAGTGATGGAAGCCTCCGATCGCGCTGTCGCAAATCCCGGTATTGATCTTATTGGCGACGGCCATAAGGGATTGAAGGAAACAGCATTTGAGAGTTCGATGATCGCGGCGCAAAACACGAACAATGTCGAGAAAGTGATCAGCTACGGTGAGAAGCTTCTGGGCGTTAATCCGAACCAGTTGAATGCGATGATCACCGTTTCAGCCGCGATCCTGACGAAGCTGCCTACTGGTGCTGCGGAAAAGACCGCTGCCCTCGACAAGGCTGAAGGCCTTGCGAAAAAGGCTTTGGCCGGAGTCGATGCGATGGTCGCAGCAGCGAACGCGCAAACCAAGGGGCAACTGGAACAGATTCAGGGCAACCTGCATTCGACACTGGGCCTGGTTGCTTACAATCGGCCGGACTATACGAAATCGATTCAGGAGTATAAACTCGCGATTCAGAAAACGCCGAAGGATGACCTTGCGCACTTCTACCTCGCGCTCAATTACCAGGCGCTGATGGTACGAGCGTCGAACGAATACAAGACTGCCGTAGACGAGGAAAACAAGGCCAAGAAAGAACGCGCGGAACAGCCTGTCATTGACGAACTCGCCGCCAAAGGCGCGGGACTGGCTGACGACGTCCGGAAACAAAGAGACGACGCCATGGACGAACTCGCGATAGCCGTAAAGATCGCGGGTCCTTATGCCGCGCAGGCAAAGGACGCGCTGAGCAAAATGTGGGCGGCAAAGAATAACGACGATATGTCGGGTTTGCAGAACTTCATCGATGCGGCGAAAGTTCCGTAAGCTCCGACCCGTTACAAAAAAAGCGGCGTCTCCGGACGCCGCTTTTTTTTGCCGCCGCTAAGCGGTCGCTCCCGGAGACGGGGGCACCTTCTGCGCGAAGTGGATGCCGCAACGGTCGAATTCTTCTTTTACTCGCCGTCGCCATACGCGCAAAACGTCTGCCTGTTTGAACGGAGGCGTTTTCACAACCGAGCGTAGGGTCACTCCGCTGTCATCGAGTTTTTCGACTCCAAGTACTGTCGGCAATTCGAGCACGCTGCCTGGCGAGTCTTTCGCGAGAAGATTTCCGACTCGTTCGAGCGCATCAATGACCCTGGCCAGTTCCTCGTCATGGCGAACGGTGACGTCCAGAACGGCCCTCGCCCATTCCTTCGTCATTACCGTGACGTTCAGAATGTTTCCATTCGGTACGACGTGAACCTGCCCTTCGAGGTTTCTCAATACAGTCGCGCGCAGGGTCATCTGTTCGACCACACCTGAAAACTCTCCGATTTTGATCACATCGCCGACGCCGAACTGATCCTCGAACAGGATGAAGAACCCGGAGATCACGTCTTTAACCAGACTCTGCGCCCCGAAACCAACCGCCAGCCCCACGATTCCGGCACTGGCCAGGATGGGCGCAAGGCTGAACCAGCTCGTTTCAAGACTGATTTCGAAAATAACCAGGACAATCAAGACGCCCTTGCTGACGCTCCGAATAACGTGCCGCAATGTTTCGGCCCGCTGCTCCCCTCGTGCGACGCCGAGCACATCAGAGGGAGGAATGATCAGCCGCAGCCGGTTCAAAGCGGAATCGATCAACTTCAGAATCAGGTAAGCAAGGACGATATACAGAGCGATACGGATGAGCGCAAAGAAGACTGTCGTGTCGAGAACCAGGCTGTCGCGGACGAACTGAGGCATGTTTCGGGCTTAGTGTATCATGAGAAAAATTTTGTTCGCGTTGGGATGTAGACATGGTCCGGAAGAGCAGAGAAAGCCCCACACACGTACTCTCGATCATTCTCGCCGGCGGCGCCGGCAAGCGGCTCTTCCCTCTCACGCAGGATCGATCAAAACCTGCCGTTCCGCTCGGGGGCAAATACCGGCTGATCGACGTGCCAATCAGCAACTGCCTCAACTCAGGGTTGAAGAAAATCTTCGTCCTTACACAGTTCAATTCGGCTTCACTGAATCGCCATATCGTAAATACCTATCGGTTTGATCCATTCGCAGAGGGTTTTATCGAAGTTCTTGCGGCCGAGCAGACGATGACGAACCCAAACTGGTTTCAAGGCACAGCCGACGCGGTGAGGCAGCATCTTCATCGGTTCACAGGACGCGAAAACGATTACCAGTTGATTCTCTCCGGCGATCAACTCTACAGGATGGATTTCCACAAGGTGCTCGAGAGCCACTGGAAGCGTGGCGCCGATGTCACAATCTGCGTTATTCCAAAGAGCGAGGCGATGGCATCGAGTTTCGGGTTGCTGAAACTAGCCACCGACGGACGGGTCGAACAGTTCCGCGAAAAACCCAAGGGTGCCGCCCTGCACGAGATGCAATGCGATACCGAAAGCCTGGGCCTTACAGCCGAAGAGGCGCGCAAACGACCGTACGTTGCGTCGATGGGTATCTACCTGTTCAAGTGCAATGTCCTCACCGACCTTCTTGCCGACGCTTCGATGATTGATTTCGGATATCAGGTCATTCCACGCGCAATCGAGAAATACGACGTCTATGGGTATCTCTTCGACGACTACTGGGAAGACCTCGGAACCGTCGACGCGTTTTACAAGGCCAACATCGATCTGACCGGCAGCGATCCTCACTTCGACTTTCACGACATGACGGCCCCGATATACACCCGCGCTCGCTTTCTGCCTTCAACACGGGTCGAGCAATGCGAGATTCGTGATTCGATCATCGCCGAAGGATCCATTCTTCGAGGGGCGCGGATCTTAAATTCCGTCGTGGGTATTCGGAGCCAGGTTGCGGAAGATGTGGCCCTGGAACGGGTCATGATGATGGGCGCTGACTTTTACGAGAACGACGACGACTTCGAATACAACCATCAGCTGGGAATTCCTAACGTCGGCATCGGCCGGGGCAGTGTGATCCGGAAAGCCATCATCGACAAGAACGCACATATCGGAGAGAACGTGCGGGTTGTAAACGAAGAGCGGATTCAAAACTTTGACGGCCCCGGTTACTACATCCGGGACGGAATCGTGATCGTTCCAAAGAACGGCGTGCTCCAGAGCGGAACTTTGATTTAGTCCAGCTCCGGATTCGTCGCGTGGCACGTCAGGCAGGTCACGGTGCCTTTCAGCTTCGCTTTAGCCCCGAATTCAGGATTATTCAGCTTGGCCACCCATTTCTTCATCAGACCCGCCATGAATTCTTTGTCCTTCTCGAAATCGTCGACCATCGGCACTCGCATTTTGGGAATGCGTTCGAAGTCTACTTGTCCGGACACGTGACAATCCGTGCACCAGACGCGCCCGTTCACCGGATCCTTCAGCGGGGATTGCCAGCTCGGATTCGGATGCTTGTTCTGAGGTGTGCTGTACAGCGCCTCCACCCACATGTGCATGAAGTATGCCTTCACAAACGGTGGAATCTTGGGCTCCTCCGCTGCCTCACCAGCCCGCGCCAAAGGCGCGGCTTTTGGATCAGCAGCGGGCTTCGGCGAATCTTCGAGGCGCTCGCCTGAATTAACGACTTCCATATTCTGGCTGCAACCAGCCATCAGCAAAGCGAGTAACAAAAAAAGACGAATTCTCATAAATTAACGACCTTTGAATAGAGGCTTGCGTTTCTCTTTGAACGCAGTGAGACCCTCAAGAAAGTCTTCGCTGTAAAAACATTCGGTCTGCACTTCGGTTTCTCTCCGGAAGGCGGTTTCAAGATCCGAACTCAGGCTCCGATAAATCGATTCCTTTGCCAGCCGCAGGACCCGAGGAGCGCTTCCGGCCATAACGACAGCGAGATCATTCACGGCAGGCATCAGTCGGTCATGCGGCACGACACGATTCACCAGCCCGATTCGCTCCGCTTCGGTCGCGGAAATCATGGTACCCGTAAACAACAGCTCGCATGCGTTCGCGCTTCCGATCAGCTTGGGCAGAAACCAGCTGCCACCCCAATCCGGATGCAACCCGATTCGTGCGAAACTCGCGCCAAACGTGGCGGCATCAGAAGCGATCCGGATGTCGCAACCGAGCGCGAAGCTGAAACCCGCGCCGGCACACGGGCCGTTGACCGCAGCAACCACCGGTATCGACAGCGATCGCATGGTCCGCGTGATTCTTTGACCATTCTCCAGAACTTGTCGAAAACCCTTCTCGTCCTTGTTCTCGCGGAGTTGCTTCAGATGATCGATGTCGCCGCCGGCGGAAAAACCGCGGCCTTCTCCCGTTACGATGACAACACGCAGCAGTGGGTCAGCAGCGATTTTGTCCAGGGCGTCGAGAATCTCCTCGCGCATCGGGCCGCCGAAAGCGTTGAGTTTATCCGGCCGATTCAGTTTGATCGTTGCGCGAGGTCCGTCAATCGAGAAGATGATCGCTTGATACATTCGTCCTAGCAGCCCGGCGCGTGCGATATCTTCAGCTCTTTGAGTTGTTTGTTTTGTATCTTCACGGCGAGATCGAGAACCGACTCCACGGCTTTTCGCGCTTTCTGCTGCAGATCAGCGGTGTTTGCGTACTTTTCGAGCACGGTGCGGCCAAGGTGCACATGCCACTGCTCGTCAGGCTGAATCTGTTCTCGATAAAGCCCGGCTGTTACGTTGTCGCCGGCTGCCTCGCAAAACTCGATGAATTGCTCGTTCTTCTTCAGCGCAAGCGATTCACGCGTGAATTGAGCCGCGCCGATACGCTCCACGGTCGTATTGAAACCTGACAGCAACTGAAACATCGGACCGTATCCGCCGGCGGTCGGATCGAACCCGGTGAGATCGACGCCCGTCTTTTCCAGATGTTCTTCTATCAAACGATAATGTTTCGCTTCGTCGCCCACCTGTCTCGCCAAGGCGAGCTTCACGTCGACTTCAGGCGTCGTCGGTATCCATATGGCGGCGATCTCGCTCGCTTCCAGTTCGTTTTTCAGCGCCATCTTCAGCCTGCGAACCACTTCGGACCGGTCGACGGCCGTGCTGACGGGTTCTTTGATCAGATCCAGGCTGGAAAGCTTCTCGGTGACGTAGTTTTCAAGCTCCTGAACGAAGGTCATGGCCGACGATTATATCCCACAGCGGCTTGTGCTATCTTGTTGCACCATGTCGCTCTCACGAAGGCAGTTCTTTCACCGGCTGGTACGGCCTGGACAAAAGACACTCGAAGAGCGCCGCGAGCGTTACGAAGTGATGGATGCATATGTTCGCACGCACCTCCTTCCTTATGACTTCTCCCTAACGGCCGATCAGGAGTCCGAATTGTTCTCCGCCGTACGTAAGGAGCTCGAAGAAACCAGTGACGAAGAGCTCTTTTCCGCGATCCTCCGCTTCAAAGTCGAAGAGGCAGCCGACCGGAAAATCCGGCCGTGGCGTGAACAGAATCAGCTGAAAGAGCAACTGGTTCGTCTAACTGAGATACGCCAGTCGGCCGCGGATTACGTCGGTGCCTATTTGAATGGTCAGGCGACTCCCGCAGCCATAGAACAGCTCCAGACGCGCTTCGTGACTGAGAATTCGAAGACCCTCGAAGCGGAGTTGGCAGAGCGAATCGCCCAATGGATTGCGACCGTGGATGACAGCGAATTGCTCCAGTACGACGTGGTTACGGTGAAGGACCTAGTCTTTGCTCAGCTTCGCTCCTGGTGCTAAAATCGTCTGTTCTTTGGGCCTCGATGGTTCTCCCTTAGGAGTAGTAGCAACGCCATGAGTTCGTTAAAAGTTAAGAAGTATCAGGACCTTCTCGAAAAAAAGAGAGATGAACTCCTCACCGCGGCACCTGTCCGGACGCCGGCTGCCGAACCTGGATCAAAGAGCGGCGACTGGATCGACCAGTCCAGCCAGGAAAGTGACCTCCATGTTCGCCTGGCGCTGAAACAGACGGATACCAAACTCCTCCGCGCCATCGAAGAGGCGATACATCGCATCGAGCAAGGGTCGTACGGGATCTGCATGGAATGCGAAAATGAGATCGCGCCTGCGCGGCTGGAAGCTGTGCCGTGGACACGGGTTTGCATCGATTGCAAAGCGCGGCAGCAGCAGGGCCAGGGCTGACACCATCCCGACCGGGATGTTCAGTTCTTCGCGGTTCAGCCGGGACGTCTGGCGGGCAAACCGTCATTCGCAGTAAAACACTCGAAACCTGCGATCTGATTCAGACCTGACTTCGTGAAGCCGTAGTCGCTTACAGCGATCCTTCCATCCTGCTCAATCAGAAAAATACCTGGAACGAATTGCAGCTGGTACGCGGCGGAAACAGGATGCGGATGCTCATCGATGAGCACATCGAATGTGAGACCGTACTCTGCCGCAAACTCGCGTGTTTCGCTGTTATCGTCCTGGGATATTGCCCAGAGTGTCGGGCCTGCGGACCCTGTTTTTGAAAAGATCTTTTGAATAAACGGAAACGTGAACTGGCATGTGGGGCACGACGCTTTGTAGAACACCAACGCGACGGAACCTCGTTTGAGTGCTTCCTGGAGGCGATGCGGTTGGCCGTTGACGTCGATCAGCTCGAAATCCGGGGCCAGATCTCCAACTAAGAGTTGGCTCATTGGCTTACGGCTGCGCCCTGCCGGGCTTGCATTCGCATACGCTCATGTGACCTTTGAGTATAATAGCCCGACATTTTGGGAGGAAGACGGACGATGGCAAAGATCGATGCATTCTTCAACCTGATGGATTCGGAGGGCGCGTCCGACTTGCACCTGGCTGCAGGCTCGAAGCCAATCCTGCGAGTTCGCGGTGAAATGGAGCGGGTCACGTTCCCTGAGCTGGAAAATGACGACCTCAAATCAATGCTCTACGAGATCGCTCCTGAATACAAAGTGAAGATTTTTGAGGAAACCGGAGACGTCGATTTCGGGTACGAGATCCCGGGCAAGGCTCGCTACCGCGCCAATTTCTTCAATCAGAAAAACGGCGTAGCGGCTGTGTTCCGCCAGATTCCGTCGAAGGTATTGACAGCGGATCAGCTTGGACTGCCTCCGATTCTCAAGAAGTTTGCGGGGCTGCACAAGGGGCTGGTACTTGTAACAGGACCGACAGGCAGCGGCAAATCAACGACACTGGCGGCCGTTGTCGACCATGCCAACAAATCACGCAAGGACCACATCATCACGGTTGAAGATCCGATCGAGTTCGTGCACCAGAGCCAGAGCTGCCTCGTGAACCACCGGGAAGTTGGCCTTCATACGAAGTCATTCGCCGCGGCGCTGCGCGGGGCGTTGCGCGAAGACCCCGATATCATTCTCGTCGGCGAAATGCGCGACCTCGAAACGATCGAGCTGGCGCTGACCGCCGCCGCTACAGGACACCTCGTTTTCGGCACTTTGCACACGCCGAGCGCGGCAAAGACGATCGACCGCGTGATCGATGTGTTCCCGGCCGGACAGCAGAACCAGATTCGAAATACGTTGTCGGAAGCACTCAAAGGCGTGGTCGCACAGAATCTGTTCAAGCGAATTGATGTGAAGGGGCGCGTATGCGCTCTCGAGATTCTCGTTGTCACTCCGGCTATCGCGAATCTGATTCGCGAAGCGAAGACGTTCCAGATTCCCGGCATGTTGCAAGTGGGCAAGAAATACGGAATGCAGACGCTCGACGACGCCATTTTGGATCTGCTTAACAAGAAACAGATCAGCGCAGAAGACGCTTATGCGCGTTGCATCGACAAGAACAAATTTCGGCCATTGTTGAAGAACCCGCCCGAAGAATGGGAGTAAAGCACAATGACTAAGGCTGAACTCGATTACATCCTGGGGACGATGTTGGATTCGAACAAGAATGTTTCGGATCTGAACATCACCGCCGACAAACCGTTACAGGTGGAAGCCTCGGGCGAATTGGTCGGCGTCACGATCGAACCCCCGGTCGAGAGGCTGACGGCGTTTCAGACCGAGACGATTGCGCTGAACCTCATCAATCGCAACCGTCGCCTGACTGAAGATTTGATCAAGACGGGGTCATGCGACAGCTCCTATTCGCTCGGCCAGAAGGCGCGTTTCCGCGTCAACATTTTCACGCAGCGCGGTCATTACACGATCATTCTTCGAAAGCTGTCCACGGATATCCCGAGCGTTGACCAGCTCAATCTCCCGCCGATCTTCCATACGATCGCAAAAGAGAAGACCGGGCTGGTACTGGTCACAGGAGCGACCGGCAGCGGTAAGTCCACCACGCTCGCTGCGCTGCTCAATGAACTGAATGAAACGAAATCGATCCATATCGTGACGCTCGAGGATCCCGTCGAATTCGTTCATTCACAGAAGAAGGCCACTTTCAATCAGCGCGAAATGGGAAACGACTTCAGCACGTTTGCCGCCGGTCTTCGTGCCTCCTTGCGTCAAGCGCCGAAGGTGATTCTGGTCGGCGAAATGCGTGATCGTGAAACGGTCGAGATCGGTATGTCGGCCGCGGAAACCGGCCACCTCGTCATGAGCACGCTCCACACGATCAATGCCGGTCAGACAATCAACCGCATCGTCGGCATGTTCGACCAGAGCGAAGAGACGCAAATCCGCATCCGGCTCGCTGAAACCCTTCGATGGGTGGTGTCGCAGCGACTATTGCCTAAGATCGGCGGGGGCCGTGTCGCAGCACTTGAAA
>Ga0137433_1000469_pt1 | contig 21420 bp, 15 predicted proteins | sample EasRivERMZT840_2_FD_102335 | JGI IMG/M metagenome (GOLD analysis project Ga0137433, IMG submission 102335) | Soil microbial communities from meander-bound floodplain in the East River, Colorado, USA - East River MetaG ERMZT840_2 | ecosystem: Environmental > Terrestrial > Soil > Floodplain ...
TCGCCCATGCGGTAGAACAGCAGCTTGTCGGCATGCTGCGCCTTGATGCGCAGGTACTGCTGCATCATGGGCGTATGTTTACTCAGGCTGGAGTCGTTCAAGTTGCGGATATCCCTGCTGACCCCCCGGATTATCGCCGACAAGCGGCCCGGTGACGAGCGTGGTGGATCCGATCACCCCGGCTTGCGGGGCGCCGCACGACTGTCGGCGTTGATCGCTTCGATCCCCACCACGCCTGTTGCCGGCGTATTCAAGCCGCCTTCGACAAGGCCTCGGGTCTGGCCGACGGCGCCCGCCGCCCGATCGGAACGTACTCGAAGCCGGCGTCGCGCACCAGCGCTGGATCGAACAGATTGCGCCCGTCGAAGATCACCGGCTGGCGCAGCAGCGCGCGCATGCGCCCGAAATCCGGTGATCGGAATACCTTCCATTCGGTCACGATTACCAGCGCGTCGGCGTCCTCGAGCGCTTCGTTCGGCGAGGCCGCGAAAGCGAGCCGCTCGACGCCGGCGAACACACGCCGCGCCTCGTCCATTGCCACCGGGTCGTAGGCGGTCACGCCGGCGCCGCGGCGCAGCAGTTCGGCGACGATGACCCGGCTCGGCGCCTCGCGCAGATCGTCGGTGTCGGGTTTGAAGGCGAGGCCCCAGAGCGCGAACCGGCGACCTTGCAGATCCTCGCCGAAACGCTCGACGATACGGTCTACCAGCACGCGCTTCTGGCGCTCGTTGGCGCGTTCCACCGCGTGCAGCAGGTATAACGACTCGCCGACGCCGCTGGCGCTGTGCAACAGCGCCTTCACGTCCTTCGGAAAGCACGAGCCGCCGTAGCCGCAGCCGGCGTACAGGAACTGGTGCGAAATGCGCGGGTCGCTGCCGATGCCGCGACGCACTTCCTCGATGTCGGCGCCGAGTTTCTCGGCCAGCAGCGCCAACTCGTTCATGAAGCTGATGCGCGTGGCAAGCATCGCGTTGGCGGCGTACTTGGTCAGCTCCGCCGAGCGGACGTCCATGATCACCAGCTTGTCGCGCGTACGCTGGAACGGCGCGTACAGCGCCTGCATCAGGTGCACCGCCCGCTCGTCGTTGGCGCCGACAACGATGCGGTCGGGCCGCATGAAGTCCTCGACCGCCGCCCCTTCCTTCAGGAACTCGGGGTTCGAAACCACGCAGTAGGGCACCTGCACGCCACGCCTGGCCAGTTCCTGCGCAATCGCCTCGTGCACGGCATCCGCGGTGCCGACCGGCACTGTGCTCTTGTCGACCACCAGCTTGTAGTCGGTCATGTGGCAGCCGATACTGCGCGCCGCCGCCAGCACATGCCGCATGTCGGCCGATCCGTCCTCGTCGGCCGGCGTGCCGACCGCGATGAACTGGATGGTGCCGAAACGCACGCCCCTCTTTATGTCGGTGCTGAAGTGCAGCCGTCCGGCGGCAACGTTGCGCGCGACGATTTCCTTCAATCCGGGCTCGAAGATCGGCACTTCGCCGCAGCGCAAACGCTCGATTTTTTTCTGATCCACATCGATGCACAGCACGTCGTTGCCCATCTCGGCAAAGCACGCGCCGGTTACCAGTCCGACATAGCCGGTGCCCACAACTGTCAGTTTCATCTTGGGTTCCTCTTCTTTCGGGGTCAGTGCGTCTACCGCGGCGAAGGTGTCGCGGGCGAGGCGGTTGAAAGTTTCTGCGGCTCTTCCCATCCACCGCCGAGAGCGCGGTACAGGCCGATCGCCGCGACGTAGCGCGACAGGGTGATCTGTTCCTGCGCGGCCAGCCCCGTAAGCAGCACGCGCTGCGCATCCAGCACGGTGGCGAAATCGACCGCGCCGTTGCGATAGCGCAGCTCGGCCATCCGCAAGGCCGCTTCCGAGTGCGCGATGAGCTGTTGTTGATGCCCGGCCTGTTCGGCAAGGCGCTGCATTGCGGCGAGTCCGTCCTCGACTTCGCGCAGCGCAACCAGAATCGACTGTTGATAAATTTGAACGAGCTCGTCCTGGCGCGCCTGCGCCACTTCGACACCGCCTTGCAGCCGCCCGTTGTCGAAGATCGGCGCGGTAAGGCCGGCCGCGAGGTTATAGATGAAATTTGAGCTGGTCGGCGCCGACGAGAGCACGTCGCTGCCGACCCCGGCCGCGGCGGCGAGGCGGATGCTCGGAAAGAGCGCGGCGCGGGCGGCGTTGATGTCGGCGTTGGCCGCGATCAGGTTGGCTTCGGCTTGCCGGATGTCGCTGCGCCGCCCGAGCAGATCGGACGGCAGGCCTGCGGCAATGCTTGGCAGGTGCACGGAGGCAAGCGGCGCCAGTGGCACCGAGAACCCCTGTGGCGGTCTCCCGAGCAGAATGGCCAGCGCGTCGAGGGCGCCCTGGCGTTCGAGTTCGACGGGCGGAATGCCCGCCCGCACGCTGGCCGCCAGGCTCTGCTGGCGTTCGATCTCCAGGGGGGAGATTGCACCGGCCCGGTACTGGATCTGCAACAGCCGCAGCAGCGATTCCACGTTGCTCAGCATGCTGCGCGCCAGGGCCAGCCGATCGTTTGCCGACAGCACCTGAAAATAGGCAATCGCCACTTCGGCCTGCAGCGTGACCTTGACCAGTTGCTGCGCGTAGACGCTGCCCTGCACGCGGCTCAACGCGGCCTCGTGACCCTGGCGGTTCTTGCCCCACAGGTCGAGCTCGAAATCGGCCCCGAAAGCAGCGCTGATCTTGTTCGACGACGCCGGATCGCCGGCCTCCCTGTAGCGCGAGGCAATAGCCAGCGCAGAGACCTCCGGCAACAAGCTCGCGCCGGCAATCCGCGCCGCCGCCCGCGCTTGCGCGATGCGACTGGCCGCAGCCTTGAGATTGCGATTGTTCTCGAGCGCGGCCTCGATCAGCAGTTCGAGTTCAGCGCTCTTGAAGCTCGTCCACCATGCCGTCAGCGCCGGCGTGGCGGAGTCCGCGATGCCGGACTGCCACCGCTCGGGCAGCGTCACTTCGGGGCGCTGATAGTCCGGGCCTGCCGCGCAGGCACTGAGCAACGCGATGAATGTCAGGCCGACGAGTCTGGCGCGCACGACGGCTCCCTCATTCCGTACTCAAGGCCCGCACCGGGTCCATCGCCGCCGCCTTGCGCGCGGGGAGATAGCCGAACAGCAACCCGGTAGCGAACGCACTGCCGAAGGCCACCAATACCGGAGTCAGCGAGAACACCACCGGATGGCCCAGTACTTGGGCCACCTTCGCCACCGCCAGCCCGCCCAGCACGCCAAGCACGCCGCCGACCGAGCACACCGCCAGGGCTTCGGTGTTGAACTGCAGCAGAATGTGCAGCCTGCGCGCTCCGGTGGCCATGCGAATGCCGATCTCGCGCACCCGCTCGGTGACGCTGACCAGCATGATGTTCATGACGCCGATGCCACCGACCAGCAGGGAAATCGCGGCGATCGACCCGAGCAGAAAGGTCAGCGTGTTTTGTGTTTCGGCCGCGGTCTCGAGGACGTCGGCCATGTTGCGAACCTGGAAGTCCTGCCGCTTGTGGCGCGCCGTCAACAGGGCCGCGATGGCCTGCTGAGTCCCATCCATCTGCCTGACGTCGTCGACCTGCACGAGGATCGACCGGACATAGTTCCTGCCGAACAGGCGCGCCTTGCCGGTCGTGATCGGAATGAACAACACATCGTCCATATCGCTGCCGCTGGTGGTCGCGCCCTTGGGCGCCATTACGCCGATGACTTGAAACGGAATGTTGTTGACCCAGACGTAACTGCCGACCGGGTCGAACTCGGGCGGATAGAGGTTCGCTGCGGCCGTTTGCCCCAGCACGGCCACCGGAGCATGGCTCTTGACGTCGCTGTCGGTGAAAAACGTGCCACGCTCCGCGCGCCACTTGCGGGCCAGCGGATACGCGGCGCTGGTGCTGTTGACCGTGGTGACGTAGTCTGAACTGCCCGCTCGCAGGGTCGCGCCGGCGGTGAACTCAGGCACCGCCTGCGCCACATTGGGCAGCCCGGCAATCGCGTCGGCGTCCGCCGACACCAGCGTCACCGGCTCGCCGCGGACCCGCACGCCGCGCGCTCCCGGCCGAATCAACAGAAGATCGGAGCCCATCGCCTCGATGCGGCTCAGTACCGCCTGTTTGCTGCCGTCCCCCAGCGCCAGCATCGACACCACCGAGCCAACCCCGATGATGATTCCCAGCAGCGTCAGCGCGGTGCGAAACAGGTTCGCCCGCAGGGAGCGCAGTGCCATTTTCACGGCTTCGACGAGGTCGGGCCACAGCACCGCGGGACCTCGCGCCGTGCGGCGCACGTGCGGTTGGCCTGCGCCAACCGGCGCCAATCCGCGCGCACGGCCGCTGTCGGCAACGATCACACCATCTCTGATCTCGATCAGGCGTGTTGCTTGTCGCGCGAGGTTCGGGTCGTGCGTGATGAGAATGATCGTGTGACCGCGCCGGTTCAGTTCGCGCAGCAGCGCCATCACGTCGGCGCCGCTCTTGCTGTCGAGCGCGCCGGTCGGCTCATCGGCGAGAATGACGCGGCCGCCGTTCATCAGCGCACGCGCAACCGATACGCGTTGCTGCTGGCCGCCGGAGAGTTGGGTGGGCCGGTACGCCAGCCGCCCGGCCAACCCCAGCGTGGTCAGGATCCGGTGCGCGCGAGCGGTTCGCTCGCGGGGCCGGAGGCCGGCGTAGATCGCCGGTATCTCGACGTTTTCGGTCGCCGTTGCATTGGCAAGCAGGTTATAGCGCTGGAAGATGAAGCCGAAGGCATCGCGCCGCAGCAGAGCGAGCCGGTCGGCATCGAAGCGTGAAACATCCTCGCCGTCGAATCGATAAGTTCCCGACGTCGGTGTATCGAGGCAGCCGATCAGGTTCATCAGGGTGGTCTTGCCGGACCCGGATTGCCCCATGATGGCGACGTATTCGCCCTCGTCGATGTCGAGAGTCACGCCGTGCAGGACCTGCACCGCAAGCCCGCCGGTGCGGTAGGCTTTGGCCAATTCCCTGAGCTCGATCAGCGGGTGTCGCGCCGCCGGCCGGGTTGCCGGCGCACCGCTCATAGCTTGGCCGCGCGGTTGGCGGCGTTCCTGCGATCGCGTTTCGGTTCGGGCGTCGCTTGCACTACAACCTCTTCGCCTTCGCCGACACCGGACAGGACCTGCGCCACCAGCCGGTTCATGACGCCTACCACGACCTTGCGTTCCTCGAGCTGCCCTTCCTTCAGGACCCGAACCGTGTAGGACTGTTGCCGCGGTTTTTCGGCAGCAGCAGCTGGCGCGGGCCCGGCGGGTGTGGCGGAGTCCGGCGTTGCCGTGCGCGAGCGTGTCGCTTTGTGCAGCTTCAGTGCGGCGACCGGAACCAGCAACGCGTTCTTTGCCTGACCAAGAACGAAGAACACCTGGGTGCTCATTTGCATTTTCAACTCGCGGTCGGCGTTCTCTACGTCGAACAGCACGTTGTAGAGCACCACGTTGTTGATCGTCTCGGGCGTCGGCAGGATCTGGCGCAGCACGCCGGTCCAGCGCCGTTCCGGCCGCCCCAGCGTGCTGAAATAGACGTTCATGCCCGGATTGAGCCTGACCACGTCCGCCTCGGAGACCTGCGTCACCACCGTCATGGTGTCCAGGTCGGCAACGCGCAGGATGACGGGCGCCTGCTGATTGGCGTTCAGCGTCTGCCCCTGTCGCGCCGTCAGCGCGACCACCGTTCCGGAGATGGGCGAGTAGATGCGGGTATAACTGAGGTTGGCTTCCTCGACCTTCAGGGTCGCGCGCGTCTGCTCGAGTTGGGCTTGCAGCGTCGCGATCTGCGCCGCGGTCGACCGGCGCGCCGCCCGGCTGATATCAAGAACGTCCTGGCTGGTCGCGTTTTGCCTGAACATCGATTCGTTGCGCATGTATTGCCGGGTCGCCAACTCGTGCTGCGCGCGTTTCTCTTCCAATTGCGCGCCGAGGCTTCGCAGCGTTGCCTTGCTGGCTTCGACTCTCGCGGCGAAAACCACCGGATCGATTTCGGCGACCAGGTCGCCGTGCTTGACGGCGTCGCCGATGGCCACCAGGACTTTCCTGAGCTGTCCCGACACCTGCGTGCCCACGTCGACGAATTCTCTCGCCTGCAGTGCACCCAGTGCGGAAACGGTGTCTTCGATGTCGCCGCGCGCGGCAGCCACCGTCTCGTATTCGGGAGCCGGTTCCCTGGTTCCGGTGCCGATAGTTGCGTATCCGGCGAGGACAAGGACCGAGGCGCCCACGAACCATGGCATCAGGAAGCCGGTTTGAAATTTCACGATATCCGCCTCTGTCGACCGGCCGGGCTCGTTGCCGCCGTTGGTTTGCACGCGCCCGCGATCTCGCCCATCGGGACCCAGCGCGCGTGCGGATGCCGCGCCGTTGCTTCGAGCAGCGCATCGAGCAGCGCCAGGTCGCACGCGTCCATTTCGGCGTGGTGCAGCATCAAGCCGACCGGGTGGCCCATGCCGAGGCGCTGCGCCAGTTCGAAGCCGATGCGGTCGCCGCCGTCCTCGCCTTGCAGCGCAGCTGCACGCCGCTGCTTGCACCAGTCCACATCCACCGGCAGCTCGGGCAGGGCGTGTTGCGCGGGCGCGGTGCGGTCGCGCGACAACGCCGCATAGCCGAGTTCGGCCAGCAGCGCCGGCGTGGCGGCACTGCAGCGGTTCCAGGGCGGCGTGAAGATCGCATCGAGCCGCGTACCGAACGATTGGCGCAGCCGGTCGCGCCCGGCCAGCAGATCGCGGCGCTGCGCCCCGACGCTGCGCGCGCTGCCGAACTCGCACTTGCGCTCGCTGGTCTCGTGATTGCAGTGTGCAAGACCGTGCTGGTGCACGTTGACTCGAGCCGGCTCGGCGTCGATGCGCGCGCAAAGCTCTCGTGCCAGGGCATCGCTGCTGGCCTGCGGGATCACCGCCAGATCGATTGGCACGCCGGCGCGTTCGGTGCAGTCAAGCAAAGAGAACAGGCCGGTATCGTCCCAGCCGGCGTCGTCGTCGCGCAGGAACAGGTAAACCGGGGACGGCGCGGCGTCGAGCGCGGTCAGCATGGCGTTCAGTCCGGCGTGCATGCCGCAATCCCGTTCGATGCAGTGCGGATCGCCTCTGCGTGCAGTTCATGCAGCCTGTGCGCGGCGTGCGCGGCACCGTCCAGATTCAGCGCCGCCGCGCGCGGCGTGAACGCGAGCAATGCCTCGATTTCCTCGACCATCCGCTGCGGGTCGAGTGCCGCGGCGCTGACATGCCGCATTGCGCCGAGCGCCGCGAGCCGCGCTGCGCGTGCGCTCTGTTCATTCTCGGTCGCGGTCGCGTACGGCACCACCAGCGCCGGTACTCCGGAGACTACGATGTCGAGCGCCGTGTTGTAGCCGCACTGGCTGATCGATGCCCGCGCGCGGCGCATCTCGGCCACCATGTCGGGCACCTGGCGCACCAGCTCGACGCCGGCGACGCAACGCAGAGCATGTTGCAGCGAATGCCAATGCGGCTCGGGCAGGAACGGGCCGGCGATGATGCGCATGGGCGGTGGCTTTTGCATCCGCGCGTGCGCCTGAAGCGCGGTACGGAACAGCGCGTCACCAACGATGCCACCGCCGGCCGAGAACAGCAGGTGCTCGCCGCGCGGCTCGTTGTTGCGGTCGGCGCGCGCCGGCACGACGTAACCGGTGTAGCACACCGGCACGCGCAGCGGCCGGCGCGGATGGAAACTTTCCTCGAGCCGCGCCAGCGACGGGTCGGCGTGCACCAGTACGACGTCAAAGTAACGCTCGGCGAGCCCGCGCGCGCGGTCGTCGTGCTGCTGTTGATCGGGCCGCGCATCAACCAGAATATCGCGCAGGCTGCACGCCACCAGGGCGGGCCCTCCGGGCTGGCGGCGCGCCAGGCGGATCATCGACAGAATCTCGCCGGCGAACTTTTTGCGCCCGAACGGAAACAGCTCGACCAGTAGCACCGCTGGCCGAAACTGCCGCACCGCCGCCGCAATCAGCGCGCGCCGGCGATCCTGCGCCTGCGCCACGTCGTGCGCGGTGTCCCGGCTGATCACCGTATGGCCGTCGTCCATGCCGAGCGCCGGCAGGTCGATCAGTTCGACGTCCCCGGGCACCGGCAACCCCGACGGCAGCCGGCCGCCGTTCAGGAACACAACGCGAAAATACCCGACCAGCGCGGCGGCGAGCGCGAACGAGCGGGTCAGGTGGCCGATGCCGAGCGAGTGCTGGCAGTAAAAAAGCAGGACGGGCCGCGGTGCCGCTGTGCGCGCCGTGGCCCCGGCGGCCTTGAAGAGATGCAAGTCGTCAGGCATTGCGTGGCTCCACCAATGCGAGGTAGGTGCCGCGCGCCTTCAGCAGCGCTTCGTGCGCGCCGGACTCGACGAGCCGGCCGTTCTGCAGTACCAGGATGCGGTCGTAGCTCGCCATGTCCGAGTACTCGTGCGAGATGACGATCAACGTGCGGTTGCGATGCACGCGTGCCACGGCTTCGTTGATGAGCCGAGCCGACACCGCGTCGATCGACGCTGTGGGTTCGTCCATCACCAGTATGGCCGGTTCCTTGACCAGCGCCCGCGCCAGGCACAGGCGCTGGCGCTGTCCGCCCGACAGCGTGGCGCCGCGTTCTCCGATCTCGGTATCGTAGCCTTCGGGCAGGTCGACGATGAACTCGTGCGCGCGTGCGGAGCGCGCGGCGGCTTCAATCGCGTCGAGCGGCGCGTCGGGCCGGCCGTAGGCGATGTTTTCGCGCACCGAGACGCCGAACAGGATGTTGTCCTGCAGCACGATTCCGATCTCGCGGCGCAGGCTGTCGCGCGTGAAGCGGCGGATGTCGATGCCGTCGATCAGCACCCGCCCGGCGGTGGGTTCGTACAGGCGCAGCAGCAGGTTCAGCAGCGTCGACTTGCCGGCGCCCGAGGGGCCCACCAGCGCCACGCGCTCGCCTGCGGCGATGCGCAGGCTCAGCGAGTCAAACACCGCACGCCCAGCGCCGTAGCCGAACGACACGTTCTCGAACACGATTTCGCCGGCCGGACGCTTGAGCTCGAGCGCATCGGGCGCGTCGGCGATGTCGGGTTCGTGGTCCAGGATCTCCGCGACACGTTGTGCGCTCACCGAGGCGCGCGAGAACTTGGCCGACAGGCGGCCCAGATCGCGCACCGGCTTGTACAGGCTGGTAACGTAGGTGATGAAGACGAGCAGCTCGCCCGGCGTAAGCCGGCCCGCCAGCACCTCGTGCGCGCCCAGCAGCACGGTGATCGCCGTGCCGGCGGCACTGATCACCGCAATCGCCTTGACGATGGCGCCGGTGGTGCGTGTGGTGCGCATGCCGCTTTCGTAGTTGGCCTCGATCTCGCGGCTGAACCGGTCTTCCTCATACGTGTGGCGGCCGAATGCCTGCACCAGCGCGATCGAGCTCAGCACCTCGTTCAGCCGCGTGGCCATCAGTCCCTCGTGCTTGCGCTGCTCGCGCACCGAAGCCTTGACGCGCCGGTTGAGCACGAATATCACGCCCAGTAGCGGCGGCAGCGTGGCGGCGACCACCAGCGCGAGTTGCCAGTTCAGCAGGAACATCACGGAGAGCATCGCCACCAGCGTGAGCGCGTGGCGCCCCAGGGTGAGCGCCCAATCGGAGAACATGTCGCGCAGCAGGTTGGTGTCGCCGGCCACCTTGGTGAGCAGCTCGCCCGAGCGGCTGTCGCGGTGAAAGGCGAGCGACAGGCGCTGCAGGTGCGCGAACAGTTCCCCGCGCAGCCGCCAGGTGATGCGGTGCCCCACCTTCGCGGTGGTGTAGAGCTGCAGGTACGCGAGCACGCCGCCGGCGAGCGCGATGGCGGCGATGGCCAGGGTCGCGACCGTCAGCGCCGGCCACGTCCCCCAATCCAGCACCGGCTGCAACAAGGCGAGCGTGGGCGGCAGCGGCTTGGCCAGCAGGATATGGTCGAAGATGATCTTGAGTGGCCACGGCGCCAGCACGTCGGCCAGCACTACGCCCAGCAGGGCCACGGCGGCCAGGCCGAGCGCCAGGCGCCGCTCTTTGAGGCATGCGCGCACCAGGACGCGCAGCCGCGCGCCGGGGCGAGGTGGGGTTGTCGTGATCATCGGAGGGGCTCCAGGGCCGTAGTCGGGAACAGCGCCTCCACGCGCGCAAGGCGGCGCTCGAGTTCGAGGCGCCAGTCATCCACCTGGAAGATGAAGGCGCGGCTGGCCTGCAACAGGCGCCGGATCGCCAGGTGCCAGCGCAGGCGGCGCTCGCAAAACCGCGCGGGCGCAATCCGGCCATAGTCGGCCAGAAATTGCGCGGCGAGCGTCGAACCCGCGGCGACCGTTCCGAGCCGGGTGACGAACTCGGCCAGATCCTCCATCGGATCGCCGAGCGTGAACTCGTCAAAATCGAACAGCACGACGCGCTCGCCCTCGAGCCACACCTGGTCGGGGTGGCAGTCGCCGTGAATCAACGTGAGCGGATTGGGCGGCAGTTGCCCGGCGGCATGCTCGATCGCGTCGGCGATGCGTGCTACGCGATCGGCGAGTTCGGGCGCGACGCGGGCGATTTTCTGGCGCCGGCGGCGAACTTCGGCGAGCCAGTGAGCGTTGTCGTGCGGCTCCGGTCCGGCCAGCGAGCGCGGCGCGGCGTGCACTGCGGCAATCGCGTGCGCCAGCCGGCGGGGCAGCGATGGCGCACGCGTTGATGCCAGTGCGCGCAGCAACGGCGTACCGATAGCCGGCTCCTGCCAGAACGCGTGGGTTTCGGCACAGTAGCCCAGCGGCTGTGCAACTTGTGGGGCGAGTCTGTCGTGCCGGGCGAGATCCCGGAAATGCGCGAAGCGCCGATGAACGGCTTCGCCACGATCGTCACTGAACGTCTTGGCGAACAGATGCCTGGATTCCGCCCCGCGCGTGATGCGTGTGTAACGCAGCGTGGCGCGTTGTTCCGGCTCGTAGCGCACGGCGCTGACCTCGTGCGCCGGCTCTCCCCACCAACGCCGCGTCTGGTGCGGGTCCAGCAGATACGGGAGTTGCGGCAGGCCGGGGTCGGCCGGCCAGGCCCACAGCAGCATGTCGAGTTGCGGCAGATGCAGTGCCGGCGTGCCGTGGACGGCTTGAGCGCTCGCCCCGTCGCGAAAGACCTTGCCGTAGAACTGGCGCGTGCCGACAGTGCCGGTGGCGGTGTCGTGCACATCGAGTTCGTAGCGCAGCGTCAGCGGGTTCGGATTGCGCCGGCGCGACGCATTGCGCCTTGCAGCCATGACGCGCAGACTTTCGATCGTGACCCGGCCGTCGGCGAAGCCCGGCAGCGCTTGCTGCAGCAGCATGCGCATCGACTCGGGTTCGAGGCAGGCCTCGATGGAGGCGCTGGCGTCGCGAACGGGCATCACGCGGCCTCCAGTCTGTGCATGCCGGCCACTTCGGAAGCCAGCACGATGAGACGCGGCGCAATCGCGAAACGGCCTGGCTTGAGATTGACCACGCAACGCCAGGCACGCTGGCACAGCAGGTTCCAGGCGGTGGCCCAGGCCAGCATTCGAAGCGGCGGGCGCGTGCCGCCGGCATCGGCATAGCCGTCGAGCAGCGCTTGCCAGGCGGCGCCGTCGCGCGCGGGCGCTGCGTCATCGAGCAGCGCGCGGTACATGCCGTCGGCTACCCAGGCGCCGAGTTCCAGCAGTGCCGGTCCCCGGCGCACGCCATCCAGGTCGATGAGAGCAAGTTGCCCGCCGTCGGCCAGGATGTTGCGGGGATGCAGGTCGCCGTGCAAAGTGGCGGCGGGAACGCCGGCCAGTCCGAAGAGGCCCTCGCTCAAGCAGGCCGCGGCGCGCTGCAGCGCGCCGCGTGAACCGGGCAAGACGTCGCCGAGGACTTTGGTCACTTCGGTCAAGCGGGCGCGAAGCAACTGTGGCGTGAGTTCGCGCGCCACCGCCACCGGGGAGCCGTGCAGCGCAGCAAGCTGCGCGCCCAGCGGAGCGGCCAAACGGGCAGCCGCGGCGGGTGCCAGGTCGAGTAGTGCGCAGCCTGGCAGCGCCTGTTGCCAGTGCAAACCGAAGGCCGGCTGCCACAGCAGCGGGCGTGGCGTGCGCAGTTGCCTGGCGCGCCAGGCGGGGGATGACTGGAGCGCACGCAGGATTGCGTTCGCGGTGGCACCGTCGGGCTCGCGGCTGGCCTTGGCGTAGACCCGCTGCTCCATCAGATCGCCGCCAGCGCGCCAGCGCAGGTCCACTCGTGCGCACAGGCGATGCTCGGGTACGTACTGCACAATTTCGAGCTGATGGTCGACAAGCGTGCCGCGGCCGGCGCTCAGCGCGGCCACCAATTCGGGCAGCACGTGTTCGCGCAAGAGGCGGGCATCGGCCAGCACGCCCGGTGCGGCGAGCTTGGGATCGTTCGGCCACCACCAGGTGAGCATGTCCAGCGCCGGCAGCAGGCGCAAGGCCGGCCCGGCGAGCGAGGGCAGTGCCTTTGCTTTGCCAGCCTGCGCGGCGCGCCGCGCGGCGTCTCCGTCGCTGCACAATCGAGCGGCCACGCGCTGCTCGAAGACCCGGTTGGCCGCGGTATCGCGCAGTTGCAGGCGGTACGACAGCGTGCAGTTGCGAAGTGGCCGGTACTTGATGCGCTCGATGCGGCAGCTCTCGATCTGCGCGCCATGCATCCGCACCGCGTCGGCGAACACTTCGGCCATGGCCGCTTCGTCCAGGGCCCGCGCCAGGTGGGGCAGCGCACGGTCCCGAGGCAGTTCGTGCACCCGATTCATGACGGGTCCGCCGTGGTCAGGCCGGCCGCGCCGCCCGAACCCTGCAAGCTGGCGCCGGCATGCGAGACTGCGCGCAACACGCGACCATCGGCAGCTTCGCGCCGGTAGAGCCAACGCCCGTTGAAAGCGAGGCCACCGATGCGCCAGTGATGCTCTCCGGCCGCGCGCGCGTGAAACCAGGTGTCGGTGACACGCTCGCCATCGACCTCGAGGTCAATGCGCAACGCGCGCGCGGGTTGTCCGCGAACTTCCGATTCGACCGCGAAGTCGGCCAGTTCAAGGTCCGGCTCGCGCTCTCGCCACGGCAGCAGCAGCGTATCGAACTCCGCGTCGCGCGCCCTGATCGTGCTGCGCAGCGCGGGCGCCGGCTGTTTGTCGCCGTAGCGCAGGGAGACCCAGCCTGCGTCGAGCGTGTGCTGCACGCCGTCGCGCGCCGGCTGCGCTATCAGCAGCCCGGGACTGCGAAGCCGAAGCCCTTCGGTGCACGCCAGTTCCGTACACCCCTGGGCGTGCGCGCCAAGCTGGAACTTGAGCGTGTAGTCGTGTTCCCCGGCAGCGTGCAACCAGTCGCTGACGATCCAGTAGCGCTGATCGACAAATACGATACAGCGCTGGTGCAGCGCGTCGTACTCATGGCTGCGAACCTGCCCGTGCAGCAAGTCCAGGTGCGCGGCGTGAAAGCGCTCGAGCAACTGCGCCTCGGCCGCCGGCCCGCTGATCTTGTGGCGCGTCGAACCCTGCGTGTGGCGCGACGGCTCCTTGATCGTCCTGGGCGAATAGCGTGTCTGCTGTTTGCCGTCGACGCATACCGTATTGTGCGCAGCCGTGCCGCGAAAATGCACGCGCCAATTGACGCTTTCGGGTGGAACGACCGCTTCGCTGTAGGTGTAGCGCCCGGGGTCGACGACCAGCGAGCGACCGAATGCCGCCAACTCGAAACTCAATGCGTCGAAGTGGCCGTGGTTGCCTTCGCCAAGCGGGCCACTGTCGAATATCAGGTACTGCGCATCGGCGAAGTCCGCCCCGCCCCGGCCCCAGTTGCTGCGAATGATGGTGTAACCGCTGGCCGCGAAGTGCGCCGCGCGCCGGGCGGGCGGCTTGCCGTGCGCACCGCGCGTGGCTACGTACAACATATCGGCGCGGCCGTACAGTTCGGCGCCGTTTTGCAGCAGGTCGAGAAAGCCGCGAGCGTCGCCATCCGACAGGCTGGGAACGATACCGTCGGGCTTGTGCACATGCATGCTGAATTCAAGAGCACGATGCAGCGCGGCGTCCATTGCCTGCGGCACGGCAATGCCGTTCAGTGAGGCCAACCGCCTGAAGTTCAGGTAGTTCTTCAGCACCAGGTGGTGGTAATCGGTCGACAGTTCGCAATGCACGCCGTCGGCGAGCAAGTCGCTGGCCATGTTGGCCACCGTCTGCTCCAGCGCAAACGCGCGCCAGTGGGCGGCGCGGCGCATTTCGGGAAACACAACGCCGGCGAGAAAGATCGCGTACAGTTCCAGCGTGCGGTGGTTGCGCTTGGGCGTGAGGTTTTCGCACAAGTACTCGACCTGCTGGTGGATCGATTGCAGCAGGCGCCGATGAAATGGGGCGCTGATCGCCGCGCGCGTGTCGTGCATCGCGTTGGTGACGAACTGATGGTAACTGTAGATCCAGTTCTGTACCCGCCGCCCGGTCACGTCGGCGGCTATGAAACCCGGTGGGGTGACGCGCATCCAGCTGTCGATCAATGTCACCCAGCGTTCGGCGTAGCGTCCATCGCCGCTGCGCTCGAACGCCATGCCCAGTCCGACCGCGTAATAGAACTTGTGCAGCAGAATATGCCACTCGACGTCGGCGCTGGGATTGATCAGCCAGGCAATCGGATCCGGCAGTTCGTGTGTCTCGCCATTGAACTCGAAGCGGCCACGCATCAGCGCGTCGATCTTCGACGGCTGCGTCTCGTCGGCGTCGGCCACCGGGTAGTACTCCACCCCGCGCAGCTTGCGGAAATGCGCCAGTAAGGCGGCATCGTCGAGCGCGCTCCAGAGCGCCGCGAAGATCGATACGCCGGCGGCAGGCAGCGCTGCCGGGGGCGGGCTTATCGTGGCAAGGTTGCTCATGGTCAGGCGGTGATCTGCTCGGTTCGGCGCAGTTGCGAGAAGAACAGGTCGCGCAGCGCGAGCGTGGTGCGGCGCGAATCGAAGCGTTCGCAAATACGCTGCCTGCCCGCCTGCGCCAGCCTGGCATGCAGTGAGTCATCGCCGAGTATCCGGCGCAATGCCTCGGCCAGCGCACGGGCGTCCCCGCTTTGCACCAGCAGGCCGTGCACGCCGTCGTCGATCATCTCCGGAATGCCGGAGATGGCGGTGGAAACCACTGGAATGCCCATCGCCATCGCCTCGGCGAGCACGTTGGGAAAGCCGTCGCGGTCGCCGTCCGCGGTGACCTGGCACGGCAGCGCAAACACGCGCGCCAGTTGGTACATGTCGCGCAACTCGTCCTGCGTCACAGCGCCGCGCGGAACCACGCAGTTGCCAAGCCCGCGCTGGTCAATCAAGCGGCGGACGCTGTCGTAGGCGTCGCCACGTTCGCCGACGATCTCGCAGCGGAAATTGAAGCCATCACGTTTAAGCAGGGCGCAGGCTTCAACCAGATTGGCGAACCCCTTTTTCTTCACGAAGCGGCCGACCGACAGGATGACCGGCGTGCGCCGCCCGCTGCTCTGCGGCGCGGGTGAAAAATATTCGGTGTCCAGCCCATGATAGATGGCATGCACCTCGTTGGGGCGCCCATGACGCGCGCGGAGCACGCCGGCGTTGGCGCAGGTGCAGGTGGCGACAAATCGCGCTGCGCCAAGCTTGCGCTCGAGCAGATCGCCCGGGTTGAGTTCGGCTTGATAGATGTCCTTGGCGTGCGCGGTGAAGCTGAAGGGGATGCCGGTGAGCCTGCTCGCGAACCAGGTTATGGTCGCCACGCCGTGGCAGAAGTGGCCGTGCAAGTGCCCCACGTCACCGGCACGCAGCAGTTCGGAGGCAATCTGTCCTGCCTGCAGGAATTCCTTCACGAACACCTTGCGCAAACGAATGCCCCCACCGCGCGGGCGGTAGCGCCAGCACATCGCGAGTGCCGATGCCAGCGTGCGCATATAGCGAACCGGGTGGCGTCGCGCTACGTCGGCGTTGCCGCGCCAGAACACCGGCAGATTGCGCACCAGCCAGCGAGCCAAAGTGGTACCTGACAGCGTCGTGGCATCGGGCAGGTAGGTCAACGGCGCGCGCACCGCCGACGCCACCGGATGAACCTTGTCTTCATGCTCGCGTTTGACCGAGAACAGTCTCAACTGCAGTCCCATGCGCTCGAGCTGGTAGATTTCATGAGTAATGAAAGTCTCTGAAAGCCGTGGGTAGCCGTTCATCACGTAGGCCACCCTCCCGTGATTGGCACCTGCCGGGGGTGTGCCGAGATAAGAATTCGATTGCAGCGCTTTCGCCTGCGCCGTCATTTGGCCCCCAACGGCGCGCGCCGCGCCCGGTCGTCTGATACCGGCGAATCCACCCGCAGCGCGGCAGCACTCGATACGCGGCGGTCCTGCAGCAGCCCGCACAGCAGCTTGAGGTTGCGATCGTTGTCAAAGGATTCAGTTACCGTCGCGCGCGCACGGCACCCTAGTGCTGCGCACAGATGTGGCTGATGCAGCAGCCGGGTGATGGCATCGGCCAGTGCCAGGGGATCATCGGGTTCCACGAGCAAGCCATTGAGACCATCGCCCACCAGCTCCGGGATGCCCGACACGTTGGACGCCACTACCGGCAAGCCCATCGCCATGGCCTCCAGCAATACGTTGGGAATGCCGTCGCGGTCACCGTCAGCGGCAATGCGCGACGGCTGCACGTAGACCGCGGCACCGGCATAGGCTTCGATCACCCGTTCACGCGGCAGCTTGCCGACCAGAATTACCTCGCTGCTCAGCCCTTGCTGCGCGATACGCGCCTGCAGGCGGTCATGTTCTTCGCCATAGCCGACGATCTCGCAACGGAACGCCTGGCCGCGGTCGCGAAGCACGCGGCAGGCGTCGATCAGCGTGTCGAGCCCCTTTTTGTCCCGCAGGCGCCCGACACTCAGGATCACGGGCGGCGCGTCCACGACGGCGCGCTGCCGTGGATGGAACTGCGCCCGGTCGACACCATGGTACATGCGATGCACGCTCGCATGCGGGGCGATAGTCGCCAGCGCGCGGCGGTTGAAATCGGTGCAGGTGACGGTGAAGCGTGCCGCTTCGAGCTTGCGCCGCAGGTCGGCTGGGACGGACAGGTAGATGTCCTTGGCGTGAGCGGAGATCGAGAACGGCAGTGTTGTCAGTTTCGACACCAGTTCGGCCACGTCCGCCGGCGTAGAGATGAAATGCGTGTGCAGGTGCCCGACGCCATCATCGCGCAACTGCGCGGCCAGCCAGCCAGCCTGCGCGAAGTCGTGCAGGGCGCGCCGGCCGCGGACGATAGCGACCACCAGTGTCCACACGTAGCGTAGTGGTCGGGTCGCGAACAGGCGCAGATGACGCGCAGCGAATTCGCGCCGGCGGCCGCGCAGCAGTTCGGGCACCTGGGTCAGTGGTGCGTTTACACGTGCCACGGCGGGATGCGTGATGGCGTCGGTAGGCGCCCTCAGCGCATACAGCCGCAGCGGCACGCCCAGGCGCTCCAGTCCAAGGACCTCCTCGAGAATGAAGGTCTCCGACAGCTTGGGGAACATCTTTACCAGGAGACCGAGCGGGCGGCCGCCGCTAGGGAGCGTAGGCGACATTGTGCACCCCTCGCCAGCCAGTCGGCTGCCCATGCAGGTTCGTCGCGGACGCTACGGGAGCCGCGTCGGCAGCGATCGGTGCCACAACCGGCAAACCGATCAAATCGAAAATCGCGGATGTCACGAGTTCCAGGCCGCGCATCATTCTCAGCTGTGGCAGGGGCGCGCGGCGCGCCAGCGCCGCCAGTTCCGAGCGCAATGCCTGCCAGAGCGTGGCGGGTGTCAGCTGGTCTGGATGCAACATGCGTAACAGGCCGCGAGCGGCCATGCGTTCGGCACGTATGCCTTGCTCCTTTACCGGCCGCACGCGCGGCACTACCACTGCACGCTTGTGCAAACTGAGTATTTCGCACACCGTGTTATAGCCACCCATCGACACCACCACGTCCGACGCGGCCATCAGGGACATCATGTCGTCGCTGAATTCCTGCAGGCTCACTTGCGGCAAATTGAGCACGGCCTGCGCTAAGGCGGCGCGCGGCGCGGCGCCCATTTCCGGTCCGCAGACAATGTGGGTGCGCGGGCGTTGCTCCGGTAGCAGCGCCAGCAGTCCTTTCACGCACGCGTCGACGACGTCAAATCCGTCCTGTCCGCCGCCGGGAGTCACCAGTACCAACGGTTCGTGCTGTGCCACGCCGAGACTGCGACGCACTTCCGCGCGCGATTGCCGTCCCTGCTGGCGCGCAATATAGCCGCAGAACCGTACCTTGGCCGCCGAGAAAGGCGGAAAAGCATACTCGCGGCGCAGATCGAAGATTTCCGGGGAGCCGACTACCACCACCTGGTCGTAATAGGCGTCAATGGCCTCAAAGTAGCCCTGTTTACGCCACACCGGCGTAGTCGCCTCGGGGCTGTCAAGGATGTCACGCAACAGCAATACCAGCTTGGGACGGCGCGATTGACAGGGCAGATCCGCGATCGCGCCCGAGAGCTCGTTCTCGACGCCGAACGGTTTCTTGTCGACCAGGATCAGGTCCGGGACAAAATTGGCAATCGTGCTGCGGATGATGTTGGCGCGCATCCGCACCGTCTCATCCAGTGACAGATCGAGAAAGCGCGCCCCGTAGCGGCCGTCGACGGTACGCGACAGGCACGGCAGTTTGACGTAATCGACGCGCTCCGGAATACGAAACGCGTGCAGCATCGGTGAGCCGGTAATGACGAGCACGGACACCTCCTGCGACGACTCCACCAGATGGCGCGCCACCTCGAGCATGCGCCGGATGTTGCCGAGGCCAAAGGTATCGTGGGAGTAGATGAGTATGCGTTTCATGGGCAAAGGATCGAAATCCAGCGGTTCAGGACCTGTTCACGCAGGCATCCTAAGCCGCGTCCACAACTCGCAACTAGGGTCGATAAGCGCGATTTTTCCGCCACCTTGGTCCATGGCGGATCAGACCTTGGTCTGATGACCCGATCAGCGGCCAGGTGATATCCTGCGTCAGGAGCTTGTTACAGTGACTTATTTCGCCCGTCTGAGTCTGTCTCGCCGGTTCCTGGTCGCCAGCTTTCCGATCCTGCTCATTGGGATGCTGGTTATCGGCGCGTGGGTGGGAAATACGATCGAACGCGGCGTCGTGCATCGAGTGGGCGGCGTGACCAGTCTTTACGTGGAAAGTTTTGTCGCCCCCCACGTGCAGGTCCTGGCCCATACCGATACGCTGGACGACTCGCATCGGGCCGCGCTCGACTCGCTTCTGGCCGACACTCCGCTGGGCCAGAGAATTGTCGCTTTCAAGATCTGGGACCGGAACGGCCGGGTTTTCTATAGCACGAACACCGCCCTTATCGGCCGTACATTTCCGATTGGGGAAGGACTCGCTGCAGCGCTTGCCGGCAACGTGCATTCGGAAATCAGCGACCTTTCCCAGGAGGAAAACATTGCGGAAAGGCACAAATGGTCGCGCTTGATAGAAACCTACAGCCCGCTCCATGCGGACCATTTGGGAACGGTCCTTGCGGCGGCAGAGTTCTATCAAACAACGGACGAACTGTTCCGCGAAATACACAGCGCGCAACTGCAAAGCTGGCTGGTAGTGGCCGCGACGATGCTGGCCATGTATCTGCTCATATTCGCAGTGGTTCGGCGCGGCAGCCAGACTATAGACGCTCAGCGCCACCAGTTGAATGACAAGGTGGCTGAGCTATCGAAGGTTGTGGCTCAGAATGCCCAGCTTCATGACAGGGTGCGCCGGGCCGCCGTTCGAACCACTGCGCTCAATGAACGTTTTCTGCGCCGCATATCCGCGGATATACACGATGGACCCGCGCAGGACCTGGCACTGGCGCAAATGCGCCTCGAATCGATCGCCGACGTCTGCGGAAAATGTCTGGTAAGGGGCGAAGGGCAGCGTCCTCTGGGAGAAGATTTCCGCTCGATACTCTCCGCGCTTCAATCCGCGCTCACTGACTTGCGGTCAATTTCGTTGGGACTGCAGCTACCGGAAATCGACCGGCTTCCAGGCAGCGAAATCGCCGGGCGCGCGGTGCGCGACTTCGAGCGGAAATCGGGAGCAAGAGTCACGCTCACGACGGCAAGTGACTCCACCGAAGTATCGCTGCCGGTGAAAATTGCGCTGTATCGATTGATACAGGAATCCCTGGCCAACGGCTTTCGGCACGGTGGCAGCGCCCATCAGCGCGTCGATGTGTCGACTGCGGATGGCCAGCTTAACGTAACGGTTAGCGATAACGGCGCGGGATTTGATCCGCGCGCCATGCCTACCGACGGGCATGTGGGCCTGGAAGGAATGCAGGAGCGAGTGGAAATTCTCGGCGGATCATTCCACTTGCACTCCCGGCCGGGTCACGGAACCGTGATTACGGTCAGTATGCCGATGCATCTGGCCGGGATCGAGTATGAGTGAGACGATAAGCGTGCTGGTGGTCGATGATCATCCCCTGTTCAGGCAGGGCGTCGTGCACACGCTTGGAAGCGTGCCCGATCTTACGGTGGTCGGCGAGGCCACATCCGGCGAGGAGGCGTTGAAGCTGGCGCGCGAACTGCTCCCCGATGTAGTGCTGCTGGATATCAGCATGCCGGGGTGGAACGGTCTGGTTACGGCCGAAAGAATCTCCACCGCGTGCCCGGCGAGCGCTATCGTCATGCTGACGGTTTCGGAAGACAAGGACAAGCTGCTGGCGGCGTTCAAGGCCGGCGCTCGCGCGTACGTCCTCAAGGGCGTCTCCCCCCAGGAGCTGGCAAGCGTGATTCGAAGCTCCGCCCGCGGCGATGTATATGTGTCCCCGTCCCTGGCGGTGGAGATGCTGGTTTCACTGACGCGTGGTCACGCCCCCGATTCGTTGCAGGAACTGACCAGTCGCGAACGGGAGATTCTCCGCCTGATCGGCAAAGGTCTGACCAATCGCGAGATCGGGGCGCAGATTTTCTTGTCCGAGAAAACGATCAAGCATCATGTGACCAACATATTGCAGAAGCTGCAGGTGCGCAGCAGGGTGGAAGCAGCGTTGTTCGCCGCCCGGCACGACCGTCCGAAGCAGGAATAAATTACGAAGTGCGCCGCGCCCCGGTCATAACCGGATGCTGCCGCATGGGGCACGGCGGGATGGAGGCGCTTTACCCGCGGGCGCGGCGCCAGTAATATCGCCGGGTATGGCCGCAATGCCGCGGCGTCTTTGCAGCGTTCGATGGGGGGCCGGACAGGTCATGAAAAATATTCTGCTGGTGCCGGTGTTGCTGCTTGCGGTCATCCATCCGGCCGTTGCCGCCGACAAGATCAAGATCGGATTTCTGAGCACCCTTTCCGGGCCTGCAGCCGCGCTCGGAGTGGACATCCGCGACGGCTTCAACCTGGCGGTCAAGCACCAGGGGGGCAGGCTCGGCGGCCTGCCGGTCGACATGATCGTGGGCGACGACACCTTCAGCCCCGACGTCGCCAAGCAGCTCACCGA
>Ga0137433_1000470_pt1 | contig 21415 bp, 19 predicted proteins | sample EasRivERMZT840_2_FD_102335 | JGI IMG/M metagenome (GOLD analysis project Ga0137433, IMG submission 102335) | Soil microbial communities from meander-bound floodplain in the East River, Colorado, USA - East River MetaG ERMZT840_2 | ecosystem: Environmental > Terrestrial > Soil > Floodplain ...
CTTACGAAGATCATTTTCGATGACTTCTACCACATCCGCCCAGAAGGCAAAGACGAACGGCAAGCCGGTGAGAAATCGCCATCGTTCCGCGAGGGCTTCAAGGAACCTGGAATCGTGGATACGCTGAAAGCGTCTCGGGATTTCGGTGTTTCCAATATTCCGGAAATCGCACAAAAATACGGCGAGCAGCTTCAGATCAAGAAAGAATTCATCCAGGATTACCTCGAGAAGAACGTGCATTATTATATGGACCACGCTTGCCTGGAAGCACTGCAGTTGTTCTATGAAAAGGCCGCAAGAGTAGGCGCAATCAAATCTGTACGAGGTCTGCAGTTCATATAGCGATGAGGAGTATCGAAACCATTCTCGAATCCGTGGCGGACGGCGCTCGAATCAGTTCTGAGGAAGCGGTACGCCTCTTCGAAGAGGCCGACCTGCTCGATCTGGCCGCTTCGGCCGACAGAGTGCGACAACGCCTGCACCCGGAGAACGTCATCAGCTACATCATCGATCGGAATATCAACTACACGAACGTCTGCAAGGAGTTTTGCACTTTCTGCGCGTTCTATCGCGTGAAGGGTGATGCCGAAGCCTATGTTCTGCCCGATCATGTGATCTTCAAGAAGATCGAAGAGACGCTTGCGGTGGGCGGGACCGGAATCCTCATGCAGGGAGGCGTGCATCCGGATTTGAAGATCGATTACTACGAGCGCCTTCTTGCGGGAATCAAGGAGCGGTTTCAGATCCACTGCCATTGTTTCTCGCCGCCGGAAATCCTGAACATCGCTCGCGTTTCGAAATTGACGGTGGCGGAAGTGTTCGCGCGATTGAAAGCCGCCGGTCTCGATTCAATGCCGGGCGGCGGCGGCGAAATACTCGACGACGAGATTCGAAACGAGATCAGTCCGCTGAAGTGCAAAACGGACGAGTGGCTGATGGTCCACCGCGAGGCGCACCGGTTGGGATTGCGTACTACTGGAACGATGATGATCGGTGTCGGCGAAACGATCCATCACCGGATCCGACATCTCCAGCGCCTCCGCGATCTCCAGGACGAGACAGGTGGGTTCACGGCCTTCATTCCCTGGACGTTTCAGGCCGAACACACGGAACTGGCGCAGCGGAATCTGCCTGAAGTCACCGCCGCTGAGTATTTACGGTTGCTCGCGTTGAGCCGTCTCTACCTGGACAACATTGCCAACGTTCAGGTCTCCTGGCTCACCGTAGGAATGAAGGTCGGACAGGTCGGTCTTCGATTCGGCGTAAACGACATGGGCAGCATCATGATCGAGGAAAATGTAATCAGTGCCGCCGGTGCTCGGAATCGCGCCAACGATGCGGAACTGCGTCGTGTAATTCAGGACGCAGGCTTCATTCCTCGACAGCGCACGACACTTTACGAACGCTACGTGAACTAACGCCGGACCTATCTAAGAGCCTTCTGAAGCACTGCAAAGAGAGGCGCAAGAAGTACCAGCGAGGCGTTGTAAGACGTGTGGACCACGAACGAAGGAATGACCGAGTTCGTCCGGTAGCGAATCACCGAAAGAGTCGACCCAACGATAAAGATCAATACTCCCGCCCCCCAGTTTTCTCCGAGCTGAGCGAGGTGCGGTGCTGCAAAGAGGACTGCGCTTCCCACGATCGCTAAACGGAATCCGCCGATTTCCCGAAGAACTTGAAACAGAAAACCACGAAACAGCAGCTCTTCTGTAAATGGAGCGACTGCGACGCCAAAGAGGACGAACAGAAAGATTGCACCAGGGGAATTCAAAAACCGTTCAAGGGGTGTCGGCGGAACAACCGGTAGAAACAACGAAATAATCGATACGGAAGCGGCCAGAAAAGTGCCAAGCTTGATCAGTTTCCGAGTTGGGATTACGTGACTTGGTACAAGCCGGACGTATTCGCGGAACGAAACGTGGCGGACCGTTCGAAGCCACACCGCGATGAAACCGACCAGAGCAACGTTAAAAGCACCCTGAAGCGGCACGACATATATAGGTGTGAGCCGCCTCATTGCCAGAGCCATCAGCAAAAACATAAGAACGGCGAACATCCCGAAGGCGAGTAGATCCACGACAGCCCTGGGGTTGCGCGGTTCAGAAACAGGGATATTCGGTTCGGGATGAGGCAACGATTGAAGCATTACCGGGTCTCGATGGAACCTTTCAGTGCCGCCGCGAGCAGCGGAATCATGATTTCGTGATGACCCGTTAGTGCGATCGCCTGTCCGGAATTCTGAGTGGGTCGTTTTAAAACGTTCTGAGTGGGTCGATAGTGCTGAATGAAATCGAGATTCGCCGTCGTGAATTCTTCCAGTTGATGACCCAGGTTACGGACTACGGATACAGCTTTCAAAAAGACCTCCGGCAAGACGACAGCTGAGCCTACGTTGAGGTAAACCCCGCCTCCATCAAGCTCCTTAGCCATGCTACAGAAGAGGCGGAAATCCTGATACGTCACTTCGCCGAGGTCCTTTCCGGATGTTTCGGGATGCGTGTGAATGATATCGGTGCCGATCGCGACGTGGATCGTCACCGGCACCTTCCGCTCGTATGCTTCGGAAAGAATGCTGACCGCACGATGCTGGAAGGTGATCCCGGCCTTCTGTCCATTCGCGATAAATCGTCCCAGTCCTTCGCCCAGGCCGATTCGGTCAGCCGCGGCAGCTTGAATTCCGGTGTTCATGTATTCCCCGGTCTCTCGTGCCATTCCAAAGCGGCCTTCGCCGATTTGCTCCTCGACTTCCTCCGATGTTGTGCCGCGGAGCGCCACTTCAAAATCATGAATGGCCGCCGCGCCGCCCATCGCGACACCCGTCACGAACCCGGCTTGCATCAGATCGTTGATCACCGGCCCAAGGCCGACTTTGATGACGTGGCCGCCCAATCCCCAGATGATCGGTTTTCCGGAAGACCGCGCGTAGAGGATTGCGCGGATCAGGTTGCGTAGACTGTTGCCGGCGAGAATGTGCGGGAGCTTCGTTATTAATCCGAGAACGTTTTCGGAACCATCCATCGGTTTCCCAAACATTCCCGAGTTGACCTTGCTCTTTCGCGAATCGAGCGGGTACGTCGAAATGCCGGTGAAATCGAGCGGCTTAATGGAGTATTCGGAATCCACGATTAATAGAATGCGCGCTTCATTTGGTCAGCTTCAATTCCTCGGAGCCCGGCTTCGCCAATACCCCTGCCAGGGCCAGGCCGGTATAGGACTTCTTAACCCTGGCGACTTGTTCCGGGGTGCCAGTGGCCATCACACGTCCGCCCTGAACTCCGCCATCGGGCCCCAGATCGATAATCCAATCAGCAGTTTTAATGACGTCGAGGTGATGCTCGATAATGATTACCGTGTTCCCCAGGTCTGTCAATCGGCAGAGAACGTCCAGCAGTTTCTTGACATCGTCGAAATGCAACCCGGTTGTCGGCTCATCCAGGATGTACAACGTCTTGCCCGTCGCGCGCCGGCTGAGTTCCTTCGCGAGCTTGATTCGCTGTGCTTCTCCGCCCGACAGCGTTGTGGCGGACTGGCCCAGGTGGATATAACCTAATCCGACTTCCACGAGCGTTTGCAGCTTTGTTTGAATCTGGGGAATGCTGCCCAGTACATTCAAAGCGTCCGCCACGGTCGAATTCAGCAGTTCCGCGATCGACAGCTGTTTGTACTGAATCGAAAGCGTTTCTCCGTTGTAGCGTTTCCCGCGGCAGACTTCGCAATCGACATAGACATTCGGCAGAAAACTCATCTCGATCTTTCGAAGTCCGTCACCCTGACACGCTTCGCATCGGCCGCCCTTCACATTGAAACTGAAGCGCCCGGCTTTGTATCCGCGCGCCCGCGATTCCGGCAGCATCGCGTAAAGCTCGCGAATGCCCGTGAAAACGCCGGTATATGTCGCCGGATTCGACCGGGGTGTGCGGCCAATCGGCGACTGATCGATTTCGATGACTTTGTCGATCAGTTCCAGGCCCTCGATCGCCTTGTGCGTTCCGGGTTCATCGAGCGAGCGATAGATATTCTTCGCGAGTGCCTTGTACAGAATCTCGTTAACGAGTGTGGATTTACCCGAGCCGGAAACACCGGTAACCACCGTCATGACGCCCAGGGGAAACGTGACGTCGACATTCTGAAGGTTATGTTCGGCTGCGCCACGAATGACGAGAGCTTTTCCGTTAGGCGTCCGTCGTTGATGCGGTACAGGTATCTCATTTCGGCCGGCAAGATAGTGACCGGTCAAACTGTTTTCCGCCTGGGCGACGGCGTCCGGTGTTCCCGAAGCGACCAGGTGGCCACCCTCCGTACCCGCGCCCGGTCCGAGATCGATGACGTAATCGGCCCGGCGGATCGTTTCCTCATCGTGTTCCACGACAACGACCGTATTGCCGAGATCGCGCAGCTCTTCGAGGGTCGCCAGCAGCCGTGCATTGTCTTTGTGGTGAAGTCCGATGGAAGGTTCGTCAAGCACGTACAGCACACCCCGCAACTTGGACCCGATTTGCGTCGCCAGGCGGATGCGCTGGCTTTCTCCACCTGACAGCGTGTTCGCGGCGCGATCCAGGCTCAGATAATTCAGGCCAACGGCATCCAGGAACTCCAGACGGTCTCGAATCTCTCGAATAATGCGGCCGGCGATCGTTTCCTCACGGGATCCCAGCTTCAGGTCGGCGAAGAATTTCACGGAATCGGTTACCGGCCACGAGACGATTTCCGCAATCGACTTAGCCGCGACTCGCACCGCAAGGCTTTCGGGCTTTAAACGCGCGCCGTGACACGCCGCGCAGGCCTTCGTCACCATGATGTCGGACAGATCGTCCGCCGCGAGCGGGTCACGGCCGTAGTAGTCGTTCAGGAGGTCGATGATGCCATCCAGCTTCTTCCCGCGCTCTTTCACGCCATAGAAGATCGCGTTCTGTGTTCTTGGCGGGAGCTGTTCGTATGGCTGAGAGAGATCTGTTTCAAGGTGCGCGGCGATCGCTCTCATATGATCTTCGAAGGCTTCGTCGCACCAGCCGTCGGAGAGTCCGAGTGCCCCATTGAGAAGCGGACGAGTCTGATCCGCGATGATGCGCGCAGGATCGAAGTCGTACTTCATCCCAAGGCCGTTGCAGACCTCACAGGCACCGTAGATACTGTTGAACGAAAATGTCCTGGGCTCGATTGCGGGGACGCTTACGCCGCAATCGATGCACGCCATCTTCTCCGAGTAGAGCCGCTCTTCTCCATCCACCACCGCGACAAGGACGATTCCTTTTGCTAGCTTGATCGCCTGTTCGATCGACGCTTCGAGCCGCTTCTCGATGTCTTTCTTGATCAAGAGACGATCGACGACCACCTCGATCGAATGGTTTTTCTTCTTATCCAGCTCGATCGGCTCATCGAGGTTGTGCAGGACACCATCGATGCGGCCACGTACGTAACCCGATTTAGCCAGCGCCTGAAGCTGTTTCTTGAACTCGCCCTTCCGTCCGCGCACTATCGGCGCCAGGATCATCACGCGTTCGGCCTCGGGCAACGCCTTCAGATGCCGCACAATCTGGTCCGGAGTCTGTTTCGAAATCGGCTTTTCGCATTGATAGCAGTGTGGAACGCCAATCGATGAAAACAAGAGGCGGAGATAGTCGTAGATTTCAGTGACCGTGCCTACCGTCGACCGCGGACTTCGCGATGCTGTTTTTTGTTCGATCGAAATAGCCGGCGACAGACCTTCTATCGAGTCGACGTCGGGCGGTTCGAGTCTGTCGAGGAACTGCCGCGCGTACGCCGAGAGCGACTCAACATACCGGCGCTGACCTTCGGCGTAAAGGGTGTCGAAGGCAAGGCTCGACTTTCCTGAGCCGCTGAGTCCGGTAATCACGGTTAATTTGTTCCGAGGGATCTCGACGTCGATACCTTTGAGGTTATGCTGACGGGCGCCGCGGACGGTTATATTTCGAATAGTGCGCTGCATAGTGCCGAAATCGACAAGGATAAGAACCCCTCATCTTAGCCTATCTACCCTATTAATTCCCAGCGGCTAGCCAGGTCTTGATAGAGGTTTTCCAAGGTCACCTTCAACTCCGCATAGCGTCGGTGCGTCGTCTCCCAATCCGTGCCAGTCGCAGGATTCTGAAAACAAAGCTCTAATTCCGCGATCTCGACTTCGATAGAGCCGATCTTCTTCTCCAGTTCCCCAATCTCGCGCTCTATCTGCTCTCTCTTGTTCTTGGAAAGAGTGGGCTTACCGGCAGGTGTCTCCGCGTCCTCCCTCTCCACCCGGGAAAGTGCAGGCTGCCGAGCAGCGCCATCTTCCTTCTCGAGCCATTCCTCGAACGCACTCAACCGGTCGAAGACGTACGCGCTGCCATCCTCGATGTAAATCAAATGTGTGGCGATCTTCTGTACCAGATATCGATCATGCGTGACGAAGAGAATCGTTCCCGGATACTCCGTCAACGCCGACTCCAGCGCTTCCCTCGACGCAATGTCGAGATGGTTCGTCGGTTCGTCCAGCGCCAGCAACTGCGGCGCGACATAAATAATCCTCGCCAGGGTCAGCCGTGACTTTTCCCCGCCACTGAGCTGTCCGGTCTTTTTGAAAACGTCCTCGCCGCTGAACAAAAACTGCGCCAGATACGATCGAAGCTCTCCATCTGTAGCTGTTAAATCCAGCTCGCGGACTTCATCCAACACGGACGCGTTCAAATCGAGATCCTGCAGTTGCTGATCGTAATAACCGACGTCGAGAGCCTCATTCCACTCCAGTTCGCCGGCGATTGGCGTTCGCGCGCCGACGAGAGTCCGAAGCAGCGTTGTCTTTCCGGATCCATTGGCGCCCAGGATCGCCCAGCGCTCGCCCCGCTGAACCGCGAACTGGATTCCCCGCACAAGCGGATTTCCTTCATATCCAATCGCGAGATCACGAGTGGCCAGCACATATCGACCACTCCGCTCGACGGGCATGAATCTGAATTTCACTTTGCCTGAGGTCGTCTTCGGTTTTTCGAGTGGCTTGACCCGCGCCAGCAGCTTGCGTCGAGATTGCGCCTGTTTCGTCTTCTGGCCGGCAATGTTGCGTCGAATGTAGTCTTCCTGCTGTTCGATCCATTCGCTCTGGAGTTGCCATTCTTTTTCCTGGCGGGCCATTCGATCGGCTCGCTGGCGAAGATACTCGGTGTAATTGCCGCGATAGTCCTCGGTCCGGGCGTTGACTACTTCGATGATGCGGTTCGCAACCCGATCGAGAAAGATCCTGTCGTGCGAGACGACGATTACGGTTTTATCCGTTTCCTTCAGAAACTTCTCGAGCCATTCGATCGATCGGATATCAAGATGGTTCGTCGGCTCGTCCAGCAGCAGCAGGTCAGAATTGGACAAAAGCAGTTTCGCGAGCGCGAGACGATTCTTTTCGCCTCCGGAAAGCGTGCGGCTCGGTTTCTCAAATGCGTCTTTCGGAAACCCGACACCGAGCAATGCCCCTTCAGTGCGGGAACGATAACTGTAGCCGCCCTTGAGTTCGAACTCGTGTTGAATGTGAGAATACCGTTCCAGAACTTCTTTGCGCGACTCGCTTGCGATCGCATGTTCCAGCTCGCGCATTTCGGCCTCGAGCCGCTGCAAGTATTCAGAGGAACGCAACGCTTCTTCGAGAACAGAAGTACCTTCGTGGAAATCCGGGATTTGATCGAGCGTTCCTGTTTGCAGTCCGGACTTACGCGTGACGATGCCTTCGTCCGGTTCGTAAACAGCGCCGATGATTTTCAGGAGTGTTGTTTTTCCTGATCCATTGGCGCCAATGAGGCCGACTTTCTCGGTGGGATTGATTTGAAAGGCAGCGTCTCGAAGTACATTCTGAGAACCGAATGACTTCGAGACGCCGTTGAGCTGTACGATCACGTGGGCGCGAAGACTACGCGGCCTTTTTTGTCGCGGAGATCTTGCTCGGATCCTTGAGGATTTCGATCGCCTTGTTCAGCTGGCGATCCTCGTCCTTCGCCGGCGCTTTGGGAGGCGGCGGCGCATCGGTCGGATCGTCGTCCAGGTCCGGGTTTTCTTCGACCGTCTGTCGAATTTCCACAGTCGGCTTGATTCCGGAATCCTGCGGTTCAATGTCCTGAATTTCTTTGCCCGAGGGTGTGAAGTATTTCGACGTCGATATCAAAAGCCCGAATCCCTCTTCGAGTGGAATCAGCTTCTGCACTGACCCGATTCCGAAGGTCTTCACTCCGACGACCTCGCCGCGGTGATTGTCGGCGACGGCAGCGGCAATGAGTTCCGCCGGACCTGCGGTCCCCTGATTCACGACAACGGCCAGAGGAGCCTTTGTCAGAAGTTGTTTCGGGTCGGCGTTAATGAGTTCCCTGGGCTTCTTCGCGGTTTGCAGAGAATTGCTCGTCCCCAGGCTCGCCAGCGTGCCTGATTCAACGAACAGGTTGGCGATATCCAGGGCTTCCTTGTCCATTCCGCCCGCTGTGTAGCGAAGATCAAGAATCACGTGGGTGGCGCCTTTTTTCAGCAAGGCATCCAGCTGTCGTCGAGTTTCCTGTGCTTTTCCGGAAGCGAGATACGGGACCTTTATATATGCGATGTTGTTCTCCAACATCTTAGCTTCGACCGGTGGCGGCTGAACGATCTCTCGGTTCACGTTAACCGTTTCCGGTTCTGACCGCCGGCTGCGAATAACGGAAAGGGCCGCCGGCTTGGCGGTCGGAGAAGCCAGCAATGCATTGATCTGAATCAGGTTGAGTTCGCGTGTCGTCAAACCGTCGATCGATTCGATAATGTCGCCTGAATTCAAGCCGGCCTTCGCGGCGGATCCGCCGGGAATTGCGGAAATGATGACGGGATAACCCAAACGTGCCGGTTTCGCCAGAACAACGCCGATGCCCGCTACTTTCTGTGGGTTGGCGGAATAGTCCTTGTAAAAGGCGACATCCTTGGGAGTGAGGTATCCCCCAAACGGATCAATGCTTTCAACCAGTCCACGAATCGCGCCGTCTACCGCGTTTTTGACATTGGGTTCGTCGACATAGTCGCTTTGGATCCGGCTGAGGACCTCCATGAAAATCGATAACTGCTGATACGATCCGTTCTGCGCGCTAACGCCGCCAAGCATTCCGCCGATAATGGCGTATATGACGAGGACCGAAGAGATCAGCAGAATCGCGTACTTACTCTTCGAATTCAATATGGGACCTCCCAAGCTTAGTGTGGTTTCATTATAGCCCGGCATCTGCGCGGGCCGGTATCATGAAAATATGCGGGTTATGGCTCTGGACGTAGGTGACAGGAACATCGGAATCGCGATCAGCGACGCCCTGCTGATTACGGCTCAATCCCGTCCGACTCTCCGACGACGGGATGTGACCGCCGACATCGAAACGTTGCGACGCCTCGCCGTCGAAAACGAGGTTCATGAGATTGTTGTCGGGCAACCCCTTCATATGACTGGCCAGGAAAGCCCTCAAAGCCGAAAGATTGCGCAGTTTGCCCACGATCTGGAAAAGGCAGTGAACCTGCCTATCGTTTTCTGGGACGAGCGGCTTACCAGTTTTGAAGCGGAGCAGCATCTCGAACAAATGGGCCTGAACTGGCGCCAACGCCGCGGACAAGTCGATAAAATCGCCGCCATGATCATCCTTCAAAACTATCTCGATAGTCGGCAAGCTCGAAAAGCATGAAAAAACTGTTTGCGTTTGTTCTGCTGCTCGCTCTCGCCGTTGGAGGCATCGCGATTTACGCGCGCCGGGAGTGGCGCATTCCAGGAAACCCGTCGGAGGGTGATATCGTCGAGATTCCTCGCGGTCTCGGCGCGCGCGCAGTCGTTGGACTTCTGGAAGAGAAAAAAGTCATTAACAACCGATACGCCGCGCTCGCTTACATTCTCTACACCGGTACTCGAAACAAGCTTCAAGCCGGCGAGTATCTCTTCGACCAGCTACTTACGATTCCGGAAGTTATCGACAAGCTTGCCAGCGGCTCGGTCTACCTGCATAAATTCACAGTTCCTGAAGGTCTGACGACGGCGATCATCGCAGAGAAGTGGCAGGAACAGGGATTTGGGACGAAAGAAGAATTCCTTGAGGCAGCGCAGGGCGCTGTCGATCTCGTGCGACAGTTCGATGAGAAGGCGAACTCCGTCGAAGGCTACCTGTTCCCGGAAACGTACATGTTTCCCGGTCGCACAACCGCTCGAAAAGCAATTGAAGCCATGACGGCTCGATTTCATGAGAATATGACGCGGCTTCAACAGACCCTTTCGCCCGAAAAGTGGCCACTCAACCCGCGCGACACAGTCATCCTCGCCTCGCTCGTGGAAACTGAAGCGGCGCATGCGAACGAACGCCCGATCGTGGCCTCGGTCTATTTGAACCGGCTGAATCGCCGAATGCTTCTTCAGTGTGATCCGACTGTGATCTATGCCCTTGCACTCGAGGATCGTTATCAGGGCAGGCTCACCTTTGCCGATCTGAAATTCAAGTCGCCCTACAACACGTATGTGACGCCGGGTCTGCCTCCAGGCCCCATTGCGAATCCTGGATTCGCTTCGCTACTCGCCGCTGTCCAACCGGAGATGACCAACTATCTCTTCTTTGTGCGCACCGTCGAGTCGCGACATACATTCTCGGAAACCCTGTCGGCGCACAATCGTGCCGTCGCCGCCTATCGGAAGATGCGAAAAGCGTCGTAGCCGCTTACCTGAACGCCGGATTCTCCCGGTACTGTTTCAAGCTGATTTGATTCTGGTCGCGTTTAGAGAGGATAGGATCGTTGAAAGGCCACTCGATGCCGACGTCTGGATCGTTCCACATGATGCCGCCTTCGGTGTCTGGTCGATAGAAGGCCGTTTGCTTGTACTGGACCTCGCAAACATCGGAGAGGGTTGCAAAGCCATGAGCAAATCCTACCGGCACGAACAACTGCGTTTGATTTTCCGCGGTGAGTTCGATCCTGAAGGGTCGTCCGAACGTCGGCGAACTCACGCGCAGATCGACGGCCACGTCCAGAATCCTGCCGACAGTGCAACGCACCAGTTTCGCCATGGGCGCACGCATATCCTGGTAATGAAGGCCGCGAAGCACGCGGCGACCTGATCGGGAATGGGAATCCTGAACGAATTCAAAAGGAAGGCCCGCGTCGGCGAAGTCTTTTCGATGCCACGACTCGATGAAAAACCCGCGTTCGTCGCGGAAGTAGTCGATATCGACGATCAGAAGGCCTTCCAGCGGGGTCGTGGTAACGTGAGTCTTCATGAAGTCTGTTTTTCTCGCTCTCGGTTCGAATCTGGGTCAACGCGAAGAGTACCTGCGAACCGGCATTCGTGGGCTGGCGGCACGCGGTATAGACCTCGTTCGCACCGCTTCGGTTTATTCGACCGAGCCACAGGAAGTCCTGGATCAGCCCTGGTTTCTCAATACCGCTCTGGAAGGCCGTACGGATCTCGAGCCGGATGGGTTACTCCGCGTTTGCCTCGCGGTCGAGTCCGAATGCCATCGCATCCGGGATACTACCAAGGGGCCACGAACCCTCGACATCGACATCATCTTCTACGGAACCGACATTATTCAGAAGCCCGGCCTCATCGTTCCGCATCCGAGTTTCAGTTCGCGCCGATTTGTCCTCGCCCCCCTGGCAGAGATCGCCCCGGACTTCGTGGATCCGGTCAGCGGCAAAACAGTTAAGGAATTGCTGGTGACGTGCACGGACCATTCTTCTGTGGCCAGAATTCCTGAGGGGACGAGTTAGAGCAATTCCCGAATGCGGCGTTCCAGTTTTTTCCCGTCTCTTTCTGAACGTACCGCGACAAAAATGGTGTTCTCGCCGGCGATCGTCCCGATCGCTTCCGGCCAGGCCGCTTCATCCAGAGCCTGCGAGACGGTCGAGGCGTGGCCGGGGCCTGTCTTCAACACCACAATGTTCCGGGCGACTGAGACGTCTACAAGGAATTCGCGGATGATCCGTCGGAAGGATTCATCGGAAGGTTTACTCGCCGGTTCGAGATCGACGACCGAATAAACACCAGCCGTCTTCGCCAGTCGAAGTTCCTGAATATCGCGCGAGAGGGTCGCCTGTGACACTTCAATGTGACGGGCTTTCAGTCCGTGCATGAGTTCTTCCTGGCTCGCGATTTCTCCGGACTGGACGATGTCGAGAATGGCCTTTTGCCGCTGGCGTTTCATGCCGCGGGGATTATAGCAACAAAGGGATTGACCCCTCCATAACCCCGGTGCATACTTATGCATTGTTATGAATAACTATTCAACGCCAGCACCTCACTCCGACTTTCTTTCGGTCGACCAGCTGCGCCGGCAGGAATTGCAGTCGCTGCTCGCGCTCTCGGGCGATCTCCGGTCGAAATCACTGCTAGCGCAGTCGCTGCAGGGTAAATCGGTCGCGATGATCTTCGAAAAACCGTCGCTGCGCACGCGCGTGACGTTCGAAGTGGCGATCCGGCAGCTTGGCGGCTGGCCGGTTATGCTGGGGGCGGCAGAAAGCCGGCTGGGTGAACGTGAACCGATTCAGGACCTGGCCCGGAATCTTTCCTGCTGGGTCGACGCTATCGTCGCGCGCGTCTTCAGGCACGAAGATCTGGAAAACCTGGCGTTGTTTGCTTCCATTCCCGTCGTCAACGGTCTCAGCGATCGCGAGCATCCTTGCCAGGCGCTCGCGGACCTGCTCACGCTGTCTGAGGCCTGGGGCACGTTCGCGGGGAAGGAACTGGTTTACGTCGGCGATTGGAACAATGTGTCGCGTTCGCTGTCCCGGGTCGGTTCGATCTCCGGTCTCAGCTTCCGGGCGATCTGTCCCGAGGGCTACGGACCATCGAAGGCGGAAAATGTCGAATGGTCGTCCAGGCCCGCGGACGTGAAAGGCGCGGACGCCATCTATACGGATGTCTGGGCGAGCATGGGCCAGGAGCATGAGATGGCTGAACGCATTGAGATCTTCCGGCCTTATCAGGTGAATGAAAAGCTGATGGCAAAAACGGGAAAGCAGACGCTGTTCATGCATTGCCTTCCGGCTCACCGCGGGCAGGAAGTGACCGATTCCGTGATCGAATCCGAGAACTCCGTTGTGTTTCAACAGGCCGCCAACAGGCTGCCGGTTGAGAAAGCAATCCTCGTTACATACATGGGCGTCAGGGAAGCCGATCGCGCTTCAAAAAGAGCCGTCATGGTGCGAGCGAAATATGAAAGTCGAGGCGCTAGATGAAACAGAAGGTCAAGAAAGTCGTTCTCGCATACTCGGGCGGCCTGGACACGTCCATCATCATTCCGTGGCTCAAGGAGAACTATGGCTGCGAAGTCATTGCCATGGCCGGAAACGTCGGCCAGGACGACGAACTTCACGGGCTTGAGGACAAAGCGAAGCGCACAGGCGCCTCCAAATGCTATTTCGAGGATCTTCGGCCCGAATTCGTAACCGACTACCTCTGGCCGCTGGTGAAATCCGGCGCGGTGTACGAAGGCAAGTATCTCCTCGGAACCGCGATCGCTCGCCCGCTGCTGGCCAAGCGGCAGGTCGAAATCGCTCTCGCTGAAGGGGCCGATGCCATTGCCCACGGATGCACCGGTAAGGGTAACGATCAGGTCCGCTTTGAACTCGCTTACAAAGCATTCGCGCCGCAACTCACCATCATCGCGCCCTGGCGCGAATGGAAAATCCAGTCGCGGCAGGAAGCGATCGACTACGCGAAGGAACGAAACATCCCGATATCGGCGACAGCGGAGAAGCCCTACAGCCGCGACAGCAATATCTGGCACATGAGTCATGAAGGCGGAATCCTCGAAGATCCTTCGAAAGCGCCGCCCGAAGATCTGTTCATGCTGACGCTGGATCCGCGATCGTGTCCGGAAGGGGAAAGCGAAATCACGATCGATTTCGAGCAAGGTGTACCCGTCGGGCTCAACGGCTATCGCATCAAACCCGTTCAGCTTCTCGAAGATCTGAACGAAATCGCAGGCACCAACGGCATCGGCCGCGCCGATTGCGTCGAAAACCGCATTGTCGGCATGAAGTCGCGCGGCGTATACGAAACCCCGGGAGGGACGTTGATCGCGGCTGCGCATCGTGAGCTGGAATCGTTGGTTCTGGATCGGCAGACGCGCCACCAGAAAGATCTTCTGGCCATCACATATGGGCAGATGATCTATGAAGGACAATGGTTCACGCCACTGCGCGAAGCGCTGGATGCCTTCTTCGACAAGACACAGGAAGTAGTGACCGGCTCCATTACCATGAGCCTCTACAAAGGCACGATGGCCGTAAAGAGCCGAGTCTCGCCATTCAGCCTCTACCGGCAGGACATCGCATCGTTTGATACCGGCAAGTACAATCCTCAGGACGCCGAGGGCTTTATCAACCTCCTCGGATTGCCGGCCGCGGTGCGTTCCCGGCTGATGGTGAGTCAATATGAAACTATGGCAAGGACGGTTTGAGGAGGAGAGCGATCCGGTTTTCGAAAAGCTGAACCGATCGCTCGGCGTTGATGCCGTCCTCCTCGAAGTCGATATCCGCGCCAGCCGCGCCCACGCCCGCTCCCTTCTGGGCTGCGGAATTCTTTCCAATGACGAATGGAAGGCTATAGATCAGGGTCTCGAAGAGATCCTCGCGGCATATACGCCTGACCAGGTCCGAGCTACCGCTTACGAAGATATCCACACCTTTGTTGAAGCGACACTCGCGTCGAAGATCGGCGATCCCGCTCGCAAGCTGCACACGGGCCGAAGCCGCAACGATCAGGTGGCGACGGATTTTCGATTGTTCGTGCGGCAGGCTGTCGGGCTCGTTGTGGCAGACCTTGAAGCCCTGCAAACGTCACTGGTCGAGTCTGGATCGCGGTATCCGGCCGTCATCATTCCTGCCTACACACACCTGCGCCGGGCGCAGCCGATTCGATGGTCTCATTACTGTGCGGCGTATCACGAAATGTTTGGACGCGATGCCGAGCGCTTTCGGGAATCACTGAAGCGGGTCGACGTACTACCGCTGGGATCAGGCGCTGTCGCCGGCTCCAACTTTCCCGTTGATCGCGAAGCGGTCGCGAAAGAACTCGGGTTTTCCACGATTTCCGCCAACAGTCTCGATGCCACGTGCGATCGCGATTTCGTCCTCGAATTCCTTTCGAACGCTTCCATCATGCTGGTCCATGCAAGCCGCCTTGCCGAGGACTGGATCATCTATTCAACCGAGGAATTCGGCTTCCTCGAACTCTCGGAAAAGGTCACGACCGGCAGCAGTCTTATGCCTCAGAAAAAGAATCCGGACGGGTTCGAGCTCATTCGTGCGAAAGCGGCGATGACCACGGGTTTGCTGGCGGGTTTTCTCGGTTTGATGAAAGGTCTGCCGACCGGGTACAACAAGGATCTGCAGGAAGACAAAGAGGCATTCCTGAAAGCATTCGAGAATGTGAGATTGTGCGTGAGCGTGCTGCAGCTGTCGGTGCGAACAGTCTCGCTGAAGATCGACCGGTTGGAAAAAGCGGCATCGGATTCTTTCATGGGTGCCACGGACCTTGCGGACTTTCTCGTCATGAAGGGGGTGCCGTTCCGGAGTGCGCATGAAATCGTCGCCCGCGCCGTCCGCGAGGCGCTCGACCAGAAGAAGCAGTTGAATGAAATCGATTTGACGGCATTTTCCGCGTTCTTCTCAGAACTTCCAGCCGACTATCTGCTGCCGGAGAATATCGTCACGCGAAAAAACCATTCGTTTCCGCGTCGATGACGAGCCGGTCGGCCTATTACGCACTAACTGTCGTCACTCTCCTGAATTTCCTGAACTACATCGACCGATACATCCTTGCTGCGGTTTTGCCCCGCGTGCAAAGCGAACTCGGACTCACCAGCGCCCAGGCCGGGTTGCTTGCGCCCGCCTTCCTTGTCGCGTACTTCATCACGTCGCCGATCTTCGGTGTTCTGGGCGATCGTTTTTCGCGAACACGGTTGATGGCGCTGGGCGTCGCCGCATGGAGCCTGGCTACGGCGGCGACCGGCATGATGAGAAGCTTCGGCCAAATGATAACGGCTCGATCCTTTGTCGGCATTGGTGAAGCAGCTTACGGAACGATCTCGCCCGCGCTGTTGGCCGATTACTTTCCAGAGGCAAAGCGGGGCCGGACTTTTGCAGTCTTTTATGTGGCCATTCCCGTTGGCGCCGCTGTCGGCTATTTGCTCGGCGGGCTGATCGAGCCCGCATTGGGATGGCGCGCGGCGTTCTATGTGGTCGGGTTGCCGGGAGTTCTTTTGGCGCTTCTCGCTTTGACCGTAGCGGATCCGCCGCGAGGCGCAATGGAGAAGTCTGTCTCCGCGGTATCCGAGCCGCTGGCAGCGACCTTGCGCGGCTTTGTCCGCAACCGCGCCTATACCGGAACCGTGCTGGGATACACGGCCTACACGTTCGGTCTTGGCGGGCTCGCTTTCTGGATGCCGAGTTATCTCGAGCGCGCGCGTGGCGTCGATCTGACGCGGGCGAATCTGCTTGTCGCCGCGGTTACGGTAGTCGCGGGACTGGGAGGGACATTCATCGGCGGCTATCTTGGAGACTTCTTGTCCGCGCGGATGAAGCATGGCCAGCTTTGGCTCTGCGGTCTTTCGAGTCTGGCCGCGATTATCCCGACCTGGCTCGCCCTGACAGTGTCATCATCGCCCGCTTATGTCATCGCGCTGTTTGTCGCGGAGTTCCTGTTGTTCCTCAGCACAGGTCCTGTCAACGTCGTGATAGTCAGCGTCGTCGCGGTTGGAGCCCGCGCTATGGCGATGGCGGTAAGCATTTTCATGATTCACGTGTTGGGAGACGCGATTTCTCCGCCGATTATCGGAGCGCTGGCGGATCGCACCAGCCTGGACCGCGCTGTTCTGATCGTTCCCGCATCTGTCTCACTTTCCGCAGCGATCTGGATGGCGACGGCGTGGAAGGCTCGCTAACCGGCTCCGAACACCGTACGCCCCACGCGCACGAGGGTAATGCCACGGTCCATGGCCGTCTTGACGGCTCGCAGCTTCGGAATCATCCCGCCGCTAACGAAACTGGCGGTCAGCAGTTGATCGGGTCTGTGCGCCTTCTCAATGACCAATCCCTCTGCGTCTTTCACCCCCGGGACATCCGTCAGAAAAACCAGTTCATCGCACTGAAGGGCAACCGCAACGGCGGCGGCGGTTTCGTCGCCGTTGACGTTAAGTAGTGATTCGGTACCCAGAGCGAGCGTAGGAATAACCGGGATCCGGCCGGAATCGAGAAGCGGCTTCAACGCTGCAGCATCGGCCCGCACGTTCGTGCCGACCAGTCCCCACGGTCCCTTTTTTTGTGACGCCTTAACAGCGCCGAACATGCCTACCGCAGGCAGTCCCTGCCGCTGCAATTCTCCGACGAGGGCGGTGTGCACTTCGCCGAGCAATGCGGCGGCGACGCCTGATAGCGTGCTTTCATCCGTGACACGCAGCCCTTCGATGAACTCCGATTTCACCTTCATCCGTTCCAGCATGCGTGTTATCTGAACACCACCGCCGTGGACGATCACCGTTTGATCGCCAAGCACCGGACGGATGGCCTGCACTGCAACAGCTGGCGTCTCGAGGAGGACTCCTCCGATCTTAACGACTTTCGTCATCAAAGCAGTCCCGCGGTGGGCTCACACCCGAACATGAGATTCAAATTCTCGACTGCCTGGCCGGCGGCGCCTTTGACGAGGTTGTCGATCACGGAGACGATGACTGTGTTCGGCCCTTTGGACACCACACCGATCGAGCACAAATTGGTCCTGGCCACGCTCGCAACGTTCGGAAGCTGACCTGGAGGCAAAACGCGTACGAAGGGCGACTTGGCATACGTGTCGGCCAGAATCGAATGCGCGGAAACCCGGTCCGCGGTGCGCAAGGTTACTGTGTTCAGGATTCCACGAGTGATCGGAATCAAATGAGCTGTAAAGACGAAGCGATCGAAAGTCGCGCCGCGCAGCTGGGCTACCATTTCGGGCGTATGTCGATGTTTCAAGACACCGTATGCGCTCAAATTCTCGTTCACTTCGCAAAAATGCGTTTCCTGCCTGGGTGCGCGTCCCGCTCCGGAAACGCCGGATTTTCCATCCACGACGACGGTGCATGCCGGATCGAGCGCATTTCCCTGGTACAACGGGATCAACGGCAGCACGGCGGCCGTCGCATAACAGCCCGGGTTCGCCACGATCCTGGCGTTGCGGATCTGGTCCGCCGAAAACTCAGGCAACCCGTACACCGCTTCTGCCAGAAGCGCGGGCGACGTATGCTCGAACCCGTACCATTCGGGATACTGCGCCCGGTCCTTCAGGCGAAACGCCCCGCTCATGTCGACTACGCGATAACCCTCATTCAACAGTTCGGGCACGAGGTGCATGGATAATTCATGCTCCGTCGCGAGAACCACTGCGTCGGGAGAAAACGACCGCAACCGCTCAATGCTGAACGCTTCGGCGCCGGATTTCTCGTCCGCTTTGGATGCGAATCGGCCGGCCGTCTTGAGTCCGGAATGTGCCGAAAGGATGCGGTCGAGCTCCTGTCCCGCGTATCCCGTCACTCCGACGATTGCAATGCGCGATGCATAATTATTCATATCGATGCATATTTAACCATAACGCCCCGCACGATGTAAGGGCAAATGAACGATTGTCTCCTCGCCAAGGAAAACACGGGCGTTGCGTATCGCCTGTTGCGCAAGATCCGTCCGGAATTTTACGGGTGAATCGCCGTGACCGGGCAGATCGATCGTGTAAACTTCAAAGCCGCCGTCGGCAATGGCCGCGGAAATGAGACGCGTCGTGTTTTTGCTGACGTCGAGCCCGTGGATTACGAGTACGCGCCCGCGCGGAGAGTCCTGGCCGGCATAGCGCGTGTACGGCGTGGGAGGGTCGATCGGCATGATGCCGGACTCGTGTTTCGGATCGAGCCGGGTGGATTGCATCCAGGCCAACCCAAAGATTGCTGCAGCCGCAAGTTGGAGCCGGAGGCGGGACACATCGCCGATGCTATCATGGGAGATCGTATGGTCGCGTCCCGCCAATCTGTTGCTGATGAAGTTCGCAAGCTGCAAAACGCCGGCAAAAAGGTAGTTTTCACAAACGGGTGTTTTGACATTCTGCATGCCGGTCATATCGATTTACTGCGCCGTGCGCGCGCGCTTGGGGATGCGTTGGTTGTCGCGATCAACAGTGATTCCTCCGTCGGCCGGATGAAGGGATCGAGCCGGCCTGTCGTTCCCGAACAGGAGCGCGCGGAGCTGCTTGAAGGCATGGAAATGGTGGACTTCGTCTGCACGTTTGACGAAGACACGCCGCTCGAAGCCATTCTCTGCGTTCGACCGGACGTCCTCGTCAAGGGCGCCGACTGGACCGGCAACATCGTTGGGCAGTCCGAAGTCGAAGGCTGGGGCGGCAAGGTCGAGTCGGTGCGGCTTGTCGAGGGCCGTTCCACGACGCGAATCATCGAGCAGGTTGTGCTGAAGTATGGAGCTTCTGGAAAAAAGAATTCATAAAATCCTGGCTCGTATCTCCGATGTGGCCGATTTTCGGCGCATCGCGACGTATACGCTTCGAGGTGAGGCGGATGTCATCGTCTCAGGCCTGTCCGGAAGCTCGCGCGCCCTCTTCATTGCGGGGCTGTCGCACGTGCTGCGGCGGCCTCTCATCGTTGTCACGCCCCAGGATCGCGCAGTCGAGAGCCTCGCAACCGACATCAATTATTTCCATGCCGAACTCAATACCAATGGCGTCAACCGCGTCGCGCCTTTTCCTGCCTGGGAGTCCGATCCGTATACCGGCCTTAATCCGCACGCCGACATCCAGCAAGCACGCGCCACGACGCTGTGGCGGCTGCGGAATAAGCAGGTCGACATTGTCGTTGCATCGATCCGCTCGATGTCGACAAGGCTTCCGCTGCCGGCGCAGTTCGATGCTTACAGTCTCCATGTGACCAGCGGCGAAGACCTGTCGCAGGAACTGCTGATCGAACACCTTGCCAATTGCGGCTACCTGCGACAGGAGCCTGTCGGCGGGTCCGGCGAGTATTCGGTACGAGGCGGAATTGTCGATGTCTTTTCGCCGCTCATGCGCAATCCGGTGCGCATCGAATTCTTCGGCGACAGTGTGGATTCCATCCGGGAGTTCGACCTCGACGATCAACGCTCGAGAGGCCCGGTGCAATATATCGACGTCCTGCCGATGCAGGATTTTGTCATCAGCCGCGAAATGCTTCGTGAGTGGGGCCGCCGCGCCCGGCAGAAATGGAACGACGAGATCTTCCGGAGAGACCTCGACGAGAAACTGGTTTTTGCCGATAACGCCGAGTTCTTTCCCGGCGCGGCCTACCTGATGCCGATCGTGCAGCCGAAAGAGTCCACGCTTCTCGATTATTCCCACTCGCCCGTGTTGATCCTGGACGAGCCTGAAGTCCTGCAGGAGGCGCATCAGAAGTTCTTCTCCGTGCTCGAGCAGCGGTACGCCCAAACACAGAATGCCGGCGGGATCGCGCTCCTTCCGGGCGAAGTGTTCATTTCGCCGGACGATCTTCAGAAGCTGATAACTCAGCAGCGTCGTTTGAGTCTGGAAGAACTCGGCGCGACGGGCTCGTCGTTTTTCGTGAAAGGCCAGCCCAGCGAACGATTCCACGGCCGAATAAAGGATATGGCCGAGGCCGTTCGACAGTCGCATGAGGCCGGCCGCGAAGTCGTACTGCTGGGCAGCACGCTCGGCATGGCGGAACGTCTCCGCGACATCCTGCATGAATACGGGCTGCCGTTTCGCTGCGAATTCGGCGACCAGCCGCTGAAATCCATCGGGGATGCCACAGTGCCCATCGTCGGCATCGGCAAGATCTCATCCGGAATGCGCATACCGGATGCCGGCCTGGAGATCTTCGTTGAAAATGATATCTTCGATGAGTCCGAACATCTTCCGGAGCTGCACCGGCGGCGGCAGAAACTTTCGGCGTTCCTGACAGACCTGCAGGATCTCAAACCCGGTGATTACGTCGTCCATGTCGATCACGGCATCGGCACATATGACGGCATCACGCACGTCCACGATAAAGAATGCATGGTTCTTCTTTATCAGGGTAACGATCGCCTGTACGTACCGCTGGAGCGACTGGATCTCATTCAGAAGTATTCATCGACCGAAGGCGCAAAGCCACAGCTCGACAAACTTGGAGGCACAACCTGGATCGCGAGGAAGACGCGCGCGAAGCGGGCCATTCGCGACATGGCGCAGGAGCTTCTCAAGCTCTACGCCGAGCGCAAGGTTGCGAGCGGCTATGCGTTCTCGTCCGATACGGAGTGGCAGAAAGAATTCGAAGAAGCGTTTCAGTACGAGGAGACGCCTGACCAGCTGACCTCGATCGCGGATATCAAACGCGACATGGAATCGCCCTTGCCAATGGATCGGCTGGTGTGCGGCGACGTCGGATACGGCAAA
>Ga0137433_1000472_pt1 | contig 21370 bp, 17 predicted proteins | sample EasRivERMZT840_2_FD_102335 | JGI IMG/M metagenome (GOLD analysis project Ga0137433, IMG submission 102335) | Soil microbial communities from meander-bound floodplain in the East River, Colorado, USA - East River MetaG ERMZT840_2 | ecosystem: Environmental > Terrestrial > Soil > Floodplain ...
AGTCTGCGGATCGTCGCTGCTCTCGAAGTTTCGTCCGGCCACGATCGGCACACGCATCACATTGAAGTACTGAGGCTCCACGCTGTTCGCGACCATCTGTAGATGGGGGGCCTCCGGAAGGTTTGGCCACGCGCTCATTCCGCCCAGCGGGGGCGGCTGCAGGACGAGGGCGAGGTCTTCGGTTTCCGAGACAGAAGCAACGTTTGCACGGACACTGGTCCAGTAGCTGTGCTGATCGATGTTGCGGCCCAGGAGACGTGTCGCTTCGAGTACCGCTACTTTTTCAAACTCGACTCCCGGCGCGAGCATGCGCTGCACACTCCGCGCCATCAGGCCGGCAAAAATCAGGAAGATGCAGCTTCCTCCCACTTGTACGGCCGTTAAAAGGGAGCGAAGTCGTGTTCGCCCCAGACCCGAGGACACAGTCTGGCCGCCGTCCTTCATGACGCTTGCAATGTCGCGCCGGCTGATCGCCCATGTCGGAAGCAGGCCTATGGCGACCATGGCGAATGAGGTGACGGCAACGGCCGCGATAATCGTCCGCCAGTTGATTACGAAGTGAAGCGGCGGCAAGCCTGCAGCGTTCATCACACGGAATACCCCGGACGATATGGCGAGGCCCATGACCGCCGCGATTCCGGCGATGAGCGCGCTTTCAGCAAGAAGAAGTCGCATGACACGCCAGCGGCCGGCGCCGAGCGCGATGCGAATACTCAGTTCGCGAAGGCGTCCAATCGCGCGGGACAAGACGAAGTTGCCGAGATTTGCGCACGCGACGGTCAGGACAAGCAGAGACAGAAAGGCAATGGTAGCTACGGCCAGCAATCGTTCCTGCCGCTGTGACGGCGTCTCGAAACGAGTGACGGCGGAATATGGTTCAAGCCACTCTCCCTGCTTGAAATGTTCCGGCTGTTGCTGTGCAAGTTCGTCCATCACCACGCGCAAGGAGTCGCGAGCAGCAGCCATCGGTACTCCCGGCTTCAGCCGGCCATACATGTCGACGTAAGCGTCCCACGCTGTCTCGAATGTCAGACCGGGGGAGAAATAAGTCATCTGTCGGATCGGCAGGAACACCTGGGATTCATCATCCGAGAGCCCGTGATAATCCTTCGGAAGGACTCCCACGACCGTCGCAGGACGGTCGTTGATCCGGACCGACGATCCCACGATGCTCGGATCCCTGTTCAACCGGTTCGTCCAGAAATTCTCCGAAATGACAACAGCGGGTTGTGCTCCGGGAGTTTCCTCGATTGTTTCGTGAAAGAGGCGGCCGGCGACGGCGTTGTAGCCGGTTTCGTCGAACCAGTTCGTCGATACGAACTGCACGGCCAGTCGGTTCTCGAAATCATTCCATTGAACGTCTCTGTATCGCGCGGCAACGAGCACAGCGGAAAGGACCGTGTTGTTGGTCCGGACATACTGTGTCGCGGGATAAGGGACGGGGGCCGCTTGTCCGCGATTCGATAGTCGCTGGAATCGCACAAGCGTCTCGATGTCCCGGACGTTCAGCGGCCGAAGGGCGGTTTCGTTGTAGATCTGAAACAAGGTCAGGTTAAGACCGATCCCAAGCGCCAGCACCAGGCTCGCCCCGATCGTAAAACCGGGAGACTGCCGGAGCGTCCGCGCGGCAAAGCGGAGGTCGCGGCATGCTTCATCCAGCCATCTCCAGCCCCAGGCGTCATTGGATTCCTCACGAAGGCGCAGTGTATTGCCGAAGCCCCGCGGCTCCGCCATCTGCGCGCGATGGATTTCCATTTCCCGCTGCAGGTCGCGCTCGAGGCGGCGACGATTCAGGAGGTACCAAACACGGCGGAGCCATTCACCAAAGCCCATAAACGTTCCTTTATTTATTGTTTCGCCCTGACGGGCTCACATTCGCTCCGCTCATGTCAGGCGTTATCCAGGAGAGCGTCGATCGCCTTCGACATCCGTCGATATTCGGCGAGTTCCGCGTCCAGTTGTTTTCGGCCGCCCGGAGTGATCCGGTACTCGCGGACTTCGCGGCCGGTTTCGGAAGTAGTCCATTCCGCCTTCAGCCATCCCTTGAGGAGAAGCTTCTGCAGCGCTGGGTACAACGATCCTTCTTCGACGCTCAGTTGCTCGCGCGAGAGAATGTGGATCTGTTGAGCGATCGCATATCCGTGCAGCGGCCGCGTCGATACGACGCGCAGGATCAGCATCGCCAGTGTTCCAGGAGGTAGTCCCGTTTCCCTAGGCATAGTTTTCCGATGCCTGAGATCCTACAACAGGTGGGAGCCCCGGCGCAATGCTCCGGGACCGAACTTCTCCTTGATCTCGTCGACGGTGTGGCTGAGCTTTTCTTTTGAATCCGTTGATTTCGTGAAGAGCGCCATTTGTTGAGGATCGTCTCCGTCGCGATGGAGTTCCCCGGCTGCGACGCCGATCAGCCGGATTCTCTGTTTCAGCGGAAACTGCGCAAACAGTCTTCGAGCGACGGCTGCGATGTGTTCGCCGGTTTGGATGAGTGTGTCGAGCGACTCCTGTTTGGTGTGCGTCGAGAAGCTCGAATATCGAAGCTTCAAGGTGACCTTGCGGGCGCGATAGCCGTCTTTGCGCAGCCTTTCCGCAACGTGATCCGACAATTCCAGGATCGTCTCGAGGAGCAGTTCGCGATCCGCGGTGTCCTCATCGAATGTCGTTTCGCTGCTGATCGATTTCGGTTCCGAGTTTGCGACCACTGGCCTGTCGTCATGGCCGCGCGACAACTGATATAAATGTTCGCCCAGGCTTCCCAATTGCGCGACAAGCGCATCGTGGTCGGCAGCGGCGAAATCTCCGATCGTACGAAACCCGCGTTCGTGGAGCCGCTGTTCGGTTTTCGGACCGACGCCCCACAACCGCGATATCGGCAAGTCTCGCAGGAACGCGGCGACGCCTTTTTCCTCGACCACTATGAACCCATCGGGTTTTCGGATATCCGACGCGATCTTCGCCAGAAACTTGTTCGGCGCGAGCCCCACCGAAGCCGTGAGGCCGGTCTGCTCGCGAATTTCGTTCTTGATTGATCGCGCGATTTGTTGGGGCGGACCGAACAAGGCGATCGAACCGGTGATGTCGAGAAACGCTTCGTCGATGCTCAGAGGCTCCACGAGGTCGGTATACCGGCGAAATACCTGCATGATCTGTCCGGACACTTCCACGTATCGCTTCATGCGCGGCCGGACGTAAACTCCGTCCGGACAGAGCTTCCATGCCCGGCTGATCGGGAGCGCAGACCTGACGCCGAATTTACGGGCTTCATAGGAGCATGCGGCAACCACACCCCGGCCCGTGCCGCCCTTCGGATCGGCGCCGACAATGACCGGACGGCCTTTGAATTCAGGATGATCGAGTTGTTCAACGGATGCGTAAAACGCATCCATATCGACATGCAGAATCGAGCGCATCGGGGATTTCAATTGGTCGACCATACCCTGGGTGGACCCAATCTGTCACTCGTCCGGCCCATGCTGGATCACGTCAGAAGGGCCAGACTTCTGTTCAAAAGAAAAAACGCATGCTGAAACTACGCCGGATTGAAATTGTCGGTTTTAAATCCTTCTCCGATCGCGGAGAAATCATCATTCATGATGCGGGTGTGACCGCCATCGTGGGTCCCAACGGGTGCGGCAAGAGCAACGTTTCCGATGCCATTGCCTGGGTTCTCGGTGAACAGAGCGCCAAATCCCTGCGTGGTGAAAAGATGGAGGATGTCATCTTCAATGGGACTCGGAGCCGGGCGCCCATGGGGATGGCCGAAGTGACCATCACGCTGACCCAGACACCGAATGGGGTTGGGAACGGAAATGGCCATGGTAACGGCAACGGTAACGGTAACGGCTCAGCGACCACCCCGGCGCTTCGCGCCACCCCTCCTCACGAGGAGGGGAATGGAAATGGACATGCACCGGCTCCGCCTCCGACTCTGCCGCCGGGGCCGAGAGACGTCGTCGTGGGGAGACGTTTGTACAGGTCCGGTGAGAGCCTGTACCTGATCGACGGCAAGCCATGCCGCCTCCGTGACGTTCAGGACATCTTTTTAGGAACCGGGCTCGGACCCAACAGCTACGCCATCATCGAGCAGGGCCGTGTGGGCCAGTTGCTCAGTTCAAAGCCGACAGATCGGCGCGCGCTGATCGAAGAGGCCGCGGGCATTACGAAGTTCAAGGCCAAACGGAAGCTTGCAGAATCGCGGCTGGAAGCGGCAAGACTGAATCTTTCCCGAGTCAACGACATCCTTGCTGAAGTGGACCGCCAGCGGAATTCGCTCAAACGACAAGCCGGCAAGGCCCGCCGCTATATCGAGCTTCGAAACCGCATGCGTGAGGTTCTGTCTGCTGTGTTTTCCACGCGCGCTGAACTGCTCGTCGACCAGCAGGAGAAAGTCGAAATATCGCTCGCACTGATGGGCAGCGAAGGCAAACATCTCGAGCAGGAGATCGAACGGCTGAATGCGCTTGTTCATCAGCGAAGAACCGACGTGACCGCTGAAGAGCGAAAACTGGAGGAAATGCGGGAACGGCGTTCCGATATCGAACTCGAACACGAAAAGACCATCCAGCGTGTCGAGCGGCTTCAGGATCAGATCAAGGTTCTTGACGAACGAAAGACGGCTCTTACGGCCGAGAAGGCTCGTGCTGAAGCGGATCTCGAGCGCAATCTGGCGGACACGAATGCACGATCCGAACAGCTTGCAGGCATTGATAGGGACAAGCAGGTCGTGGAAGAAGATGTCGCCCGCGCCGGAGCCGCAGTTTCCGATTGTGCCGAAAAACGCAATGTGGAAGAGCAAGCCATCGAACAGCTTCGGAAGGAGCAATTCGATAGCGTCGGCCGCGAAGCGAAACTGCGGAACGAACTTTCAAGCCGCCGGGAATCGATCGCCCGGATTTCCGCCCAGTTGGAACGGCTCGGGCGTGAGGAGGCTGAAGCGCGCGAACATGCGGCTGCGCTCGAGCAGCAATTGAATTCCGCCCGCGATGAGTATGCAGGCCAGCAGACTGAATTCGGTGAACTCAAGGAACGCCTCGTCCATGCCGAAGAAGCATGTTCGACGAACAAGGCCGACCATGCGAACGCGGTCAAAGCTGCCGCGGATGCGAAGGGCAATGAAGAAGGTATCCGCCACCGCCTCCAGACGATCGGCGAACTGGCCGTGCAACGAGCCTACAGCACCGAATCCGTGCAGCAGTTTTTCAATGCCGTTCGGGGACTCGATTGGGCGCCGCTTGGAATTCTGGCGGACTTCGTCGAGGTGGAGCACGACTACGAAGCGCTCGTCGAAGATTTCCTGCGTTGGAAGCTTCAGTACGTTGTCGTCGAAGATCGAACAAAGGCCGAGCGTGCCATCGAGATCGTCAAAACGGTCAGCAAAGGCCGGCTCGATTGCCTTGTCCTGAACGGCTCAACAATGCCGCCGCCTCCGGTTTCGATAGAAGGCGCATTGCCTCTGGCGAGCGTCGTTCGATTCGACGACCGCGTGCGCCACTTCAACGAATACATTCGCGACGCCTACATCGTGGATGACGCCGATCGTGCGTGGCAACTCGCAGAGCAGTATCCGAACCTCGAGTTCGTTGCGCGCACAGGTGAAATGATTCGCGGACACGTCGTCAGCTGGGGCGAGCACGAGGATCACGGCCCGTTGTCGCTCAAACGCGAGATACGCGAGCTCGATGCCAGGATGGACAACGCGTCCCGGCAGACCGCTGCGCTGCAGGAGGAAAGAGTCCGACTCGAAGATCTGGTCCGGGAAAGCGACACCCTCAAAGCCAGACTGACCCTCGAGCTGCAGGAAGCCGAAAAGGCGATGTTGAACACGGACCATCGCGTCCGATCCCTGACGGGCGATTTTGACCGGGCGCACCAGCGTCTCCGGCTGGCGTCAGCGGAAATTGCCCGGCTTCTGGAAGAGCGAGCTCAAGTTGACAAGGCGGTCGCTGAAACGGAAGTCTTCCTGACCGAAGCCGCTTCAAGACGCGCCTCGATCGAGGAAGAAATCCAGTTACGCGGCCAGCGCAGCGAACAATTGCGCGTCGCTACGGATACTTTGCGGCGGGATCTCTCCGGATTGCAGTCTCAACTCGCAGTTCTTCAGGAACGCCGATCCACAGTCGCGCGCGAACTCGCAAACCTTGGCCAGCAGGCGGCCGATCTCTCGGCTCGCGCGTCGCAGGCCCAGGAGCAGATCCAGCAGGCCGGCGAGCAGCAGGAACAAACCCGCGTCATGATCGAGTCCCTGCAGGTGACGCGACAAGGCCTTGTCGAGGAACGTGACGCGCTGGACGACACCATCGCCCGGACCACCGCCGCACTCGATGAACTACGCCGCGAGTTGCACGATGCCGAAGCCAGGTGGGATGAGACTCGAGCGCTCCTCGATTCGTGGAAAGACCGCCACAATGCGCTCGAGATCGAAAAGACCCAGGTAGAGTCCGATCTGAAGCATCTTGCGGAGTCGTGTATTCACGAATTGAACGAGACGATCGAAGCCGTATGTCTGAAGTATTTCGAAGCTCTGCCGCCGACCGAACTCGAACTGCGCGAGCACGAGTATCGCGATCTTCGCGGCAAAATGGAGTCGATGGGCGCGGTCAACATGATGGCCGTCGAAGAGCATCAGGAAGCCGAAGAGCGTTTCGTGTTTCTCTCGACACAGCGGCAGGACCTCCTGGATTCCATCCGCGATACTATGCAGGCCATCGACGAGATCGATGTTGTGTGCCGGCGCCAGTTCAAGGAAGCGTTCGAGGCGATCAATGCCGGATTCACGCAGGCTTTCGTCAGCCTGTTCGGCGGCGGTCACGGAGAATTGCGTTTACTTGAAGGCGCTGAAGAAACCGATGCGGGCGTCGAGATTGTTGCCCAGCCCCCCGGGAAAAAGCTGCAAAATGTATTGTTGCTGTCCGGTGGCGAAAAGGCGTTGACGGCGCTGGCGTTGTTGATAGCGTTATTCCGTTACAGGCCGAGCCCGTTCTGCGTTCTGGATGAAGTGGACGCGCCGCTCGACGATGCCAATGTCGATCGGTTCGCGCAGATGGTCCGCCTGATGAGCGAAACGACTCAGTTCATCGTGATCACGCACAGCAAGCGTACAATGGAAACCGCTTCGCAACTGTACGGTGTGACGATGGAAGAGCCGGGTATTTCGAAGATTGTTTCGGTAAGACTGAATTAATCTCCAAAGCTCATGACGATAACGAAGACTGATCTGCCCGGCTTGAAACTTCATGGCCGCGGCAAAGTCCGTGACATATACGATCTCGGCGAACACTTTCTGATCATCGCAACCGACCGCCTTTCGGCGTTCGACGTGGTGTTGCCCACTCCCATTCCCGATAAGGGGAAAGTGCTCACGCAGATGTCCGCGTTCTGGTTCGATCATTTCAAGACTGTCGTACCGAACCACGTCGTCGCGACCGACGTCGGCGACTATCCAAAAAACCTGCATGCATTTCGCGATCAGCTCGAAGGCCGCTCGATGCTCGTCAGGAAAGCGAAGGTATTTCCGGTTGAATGCGTGGCGCGCGGGTTCCTGACCGGTTCCGGATTGAAGGACTACAACAAAACGGGAAGCGTGTGCGGCATTCCGCTGCCGCCGGGGTTGCGCGATTCGGACCGGCTTCCGCAGCCGATATTTACTCCATCGACGAAGGCGGAAACCGGGCACGATGAAAACATCACCGAGGAACAGGCCGGAAGAATTATCGGCCAGGACAATATCCGCAGCCTGAAGGGACTCACGCTGTCGCTGTATAGCCGCGGTGTCGATTACGCGTCGACACGCGGCATCATAATTTGCGACACGAAATTCGAATTCGGTCTGATCGACGGCAAAATTGCGATCGTCGATGAAATGCTCACGCCGGATTCATCCCGATTCTGGCCCGCTGCGCAGTATTCTCCTGGAAAACCGCAGCCCTCGTTCGACAAACAATTCGTCCGCGATTACCTCGAGAAGATAGGCTGGAACAAACAACCGCCAGCTCCTGAACTTCCGAACGATATCGTCCAGGCGACGAGCGCCAAATACGTCGAGGCGCTGCGGTTGTTGACCGGACGCGATTTGAAGTAGTCAAATGCTCATCAGTCAATTCACGGCGATCGACTGGCTCATTATCCTCGTCGTTCTGTCCTCCGTCGCCATCAGCTGGTTCAACGGTTTCGTCCGCGAGATGATCAGCATGGCTTCGGTGCTCGTCGGCGTCATTCTCGCAGCGTGGTTTGCCCGCCCCGTGGGAGCTCTGTTTAAAGAAGTTGTTTTAACCGAAAACATTGCTCTATTCTTGGGCTTCTCCTTGATCTTCCTGGTGACGCTTTTAGCCGGCGCAGTATGCGCATGGCTGGTCACCCGGTTCGTGAAATTCGCGAAGCTCGTATGGGCCGATCGATTGCTGGGAGCGGCATTCGGTCTCATTCGCGGATGGATGATCTGTGCGGCAGCCCTCCTGGCCTTGACCGCCTTCGAGATTCAAACGGAGAGGCTAAAGAACTCGGAGCTGGCGCCGTACTTCCTGCCCGGGTCGAGAGTCATCGCTGTTATGACTCCATACGAAATAAAAGCGAAATTTCTTGTCGGCTATCGCGCGATGGAGCGCTGGTGGCGACAGCAGTAGAAGAAAAACGTCGACCCAACTCTAAGGACTAAAGTTGTGAAAGAGAAGTTGGAATCCCTTGTGTCGGAGATGATCGAACGGCACATCTACCTTGATGAAGCCCTCGGAGAGTTCGAAAAGAAATTCATTCAAAGCGCCCTGACAAGGACCCGTGGAAACCAGACCAAGGCCGCGGTCGTTCTTGGCGTGCATAGAAACACTCTCAACCGGAAGATCGCTCAGCACAAGCTGAACGGGCACCGGTAGCCCCTCAAATGTAACTGTCCGTTGTTCCTGCCCAATGACCGGTGTAGATGCCGATGTCAATGTCCATGCGCAATTTGTTGAACATTTACATCGGCATCGGCATTTCCATGGTCCATTAGACAACAGCAATGGACATTTACAATGGTGGACCGGTCTCATCCGGCGGCGTTTCTGCTGGCGGCTGTTTCCGCTTCTTCTTGCGTTGCCGCAACCGTTCCAGCACTTGCGCCGGCAAGAACTCCATTTCCCTTACCGGCAGCAGATCCACACTTTGCAGCGGATCCACGATGAAATGTGCCACGAGGCAGAACTCGTCGTAGGTCTCTTCACCGGAAGTCGGCCCTGGCGCTTCGCCGAACAATCGCGAGAGATCCGCGGGCAGCGTCTCAGCGAGTGTCTCCACTTCATATAGTTCAAAGCCCACGACGCGGCCCTGACGAATGAACGCGAGCTTGCAGCGATGGACGGAATCGGCGCCAAGGACCACGATGTAATCAAAACTCCAGACGGAAAAGAACGTGTCCTTGCATTCCTGCCGGCCGCGGCGGACCTTGTCGAGCTTGCGGTGGATGAGTTCGGCCTCCTCGAACTTCGTTTCTGCTGAGAGGTCGTTCATCTGCTGGACGAACGCTCGCTCCATCTCCTCATCGTGTCCTTCGATGAACGCAATCGCGTCGCGAACATCCTCGATGTAGCGCCGCCGGTCGATGTCGTTGTTGCACGGGCGGGAACACGTGTGCATCTGGAAATACAGGCAATCGGGATGAGGGTCATTCCCGCGGATGTTGTACAGGCACGGCCGCAGCTTGAAAGTGCGCTCGAGTGTTGTTTTGAGCCTTGTAAACTGTCCGCGCGAGATGAACGGGCCGAAGTAATCGACGCCGCCCTTGATTTGGCGGCTGGCGTAGATGCGTGGAAACCGCTGCTTCCGATTGATCTTCATGAGCGTGAACATCCGGAACGTCCGCATCTTGCGATATGTCCTGGGGAAGTAGTTTTTGCGTTCCCGATACAGGACGTACAGGGTTTCGAACGTCGAATCCGTGCGGATGTATTCGATGCGGCTGGTGATTTCGCGAAGATCCAGATCTCGGACCCGTTCCGAACGTTCGCCGTAGTAACGCTCGAATCGTTCGAACAGATTGCTGGTCTTGTCGAGAACGATCAGCTTGCCGCGAAGGTCGAAGATCTTGTAGACGCCGGAATGCTTCGGCAATGCAGGGAGCGTTCTATCGTATTCGATGATCTCGAATCGAAACTCCCAACGGCCCATCTTTGCTATTTTCCACTAAACGCTTTCCAGTGGAATGCTAGTGACTCGCTGGTGTGTACCTTCGCAAAATCCCAGCCGTGGTTGCCGGGGTAAAGATGCGCCTCGTGGGCATAGCCGGCTTTCGTGAGCTGCTCATCGAGCTGGCGGGCGCCAACTTCAAAGCCGAAGTCGTCTTCGGTTCCGCAGTCGAAATAGAGTTTGAGGCCGTTCAGCTTCTTCGTATCTTTCGCGAGAGTCATCGGGTTGTTGGCTTCCCAATACGTCAGATCCTCATTGATGCCGTAGATCCTGTTGAACAGTGCCTGGAATCGAGCGAGGCGACCGGCTGAGACCTTTGCAGCGGAGAGATCCTGCAGCAGGACAGCGCTGTGCGCGCTCGCCGATCCGAATAGGTCAGGGTGTTTCATAGCGATCTTGAGCGCGCCGTAGCCGCCCATCGACGTGCCGCTGATGCCGCGCGTCGTTCTGGTCGCATTGACGCGATACGTCGATTCGATCATCGGCATAAACTCGGTGACGACGGCGTCTTCCCATTTTTCGCTGCCGTCGCGCATGTTCGTGTAGAAGCTCGTTCCACCAAAAGGTATTGCAACGATGAATTCGCCTATCTTTCCTTCGGCGATCATCCGATCCATGATCTGGTCAGTGCCGCCGCGGGTGCTCCATCGCGTTTCATCTTCAAAGAGGCCATGGAGGAAATAGAGCACCGGATATTTCTTTGCCGGAGAACTGCTGTACGACGCAGGAAGATAGATGCCGTACCGGAGATCGCGTCCCAGTACCTTGCTCTGAAACGATTTGTACTCCACGCGTGGAGCAGTGGTCTGCGGCGTGAAAAGGAGTAAGAGGACGAGCGCACGTAGCATGATCAACCTCCGATTATTCCTCCGGTGAGACTTCGCGTGGCTCCTCGGGCGCGCGCGTGCCATCGAAGTGACGTATCCGCATATTCTCGGCAGCGATGTCGGTCAAGTCCACGATGGACGCGGCACTCACGCCCATCGTAATGGCGATCGTCTCGCTGAGTTCTTCCTTGGTGGCGCCGTATTTCAGCGCCTTCTTGATGTGACCTTCGAGACAGCCCTTACAATGCGTGGCGAGCGATGCGGCGATCGCAATCAGCTCCTTTGTTTTCCGATCAAGACCCGACGATTTGTAAGTTTCCTGGTAGAACTGGAAATAGATCTTCCGCATACGCGGATCGACCATCGTGTATGAAGGCCACTTCTCGACTTTCGTGTTCGGCTTATCCGCCATTAATTCCAACCTTCTTAAAAAGTTAAGAGCTTGGGAATGGTACGTTTTGGACTGCAAACCCGTCAAGGCGCGGGTTAAAATCCCACCGATCGTGCGAGCGAAACGTTATCTTGTCCGTGGACGCGTGCAGGGCGTCGGCTATCGATATTTCGCGCAGGGAGTTGCGGAACGAATGGGCGTCAGGGGTTACGTCCGGAATCTTCCTTCCGGCGACGTCGAAGTTCACGCTCAGGCCGACGGTGTGACGCTGGCCGCATTCAAACAGGAACTGGAGCGTGGTCCGCGAATGTCGCGCGTCACCGAGGTTGTCGAGAGCGAGGCTCCGGTTTCAGAAACGTATTCATCATTTTTTATAAGAGGTTGAGCATGGATGATTTAAAGCAAATGATTCGCGAGGTCCCGGATTTTCCGAAGAAAGGCATACTCTTTTACGACATTACGACGCTGCTCAAAGAGAAAACCGGACTCAAGAAAGTCATCGATGCTCTGACCGATCAGATTCGTCCTCACAAGCCCGATGTCGTGCTGGGCATAGAGGCCCGCGGCTTCATTTTCGCTCCATCCGTGGCTTACAACCTTGGCGTGGGGTTTGTGCCGGTCCGAAAACCCAAAAAACTTCCTGCGGAAACCGAGCGCATCAGTTACGAGTTGGAATACGGAATGGACACGCTCGAAATGCACAAAGATGCTGTTCAACCGGGAATGCGCGTCGCAATCGCGGATGATTTGCTGGCCACGGGTGGGACAGCGCTCGCAGCGGTGCGACTTGTTGAAAAGCTCGGCGGAAAGGTCGTTGCGGCGAGTTTCGTTATTGAATTGGAGTTTCTCAAAGGCCGCGACCGTCTGGCCGGGTACGACATGGTTTCCCTGTTGAAGTACTGACCGTGTTAGCGCGGGCTTTCTTTGCGCCTTTGTGCCTTTGCGTCTTTGCGTTGTCCGCCATTGGACAGCCTGCCCAGCCTGCCGATACGATTTTCCTGCTGAACGGCAAGATTCTCACCGTCGACCAACAGTTTTCGATCCACGAAGCGCTCGCGATACGCGAAGGCAGGATTCTCGCTGTCGGCAGAAACGCGGACGTCCGTAAGCTCGCAGGCGCGGGCGCGCGTTTCATCGATCTCCAGGGACGGACCGTCATTCCGGGCCTGATCGATTCCCATCTCCACGGTATTCGCGCGGCACTGAGCTTCAGCACGGAAGTGAACTGGATCGGCGCATCCTCTATTGATGACGCTCTCGGCCGAATACGGCAGGCCGCGCGCACGATGAAACCCGGAGCATGGTTGATCGTGGCCGGCGGATGGAATGTTCAGCAATTCCGGGAGAAGCGACTTCCGACGCAGTCGGAACTGGTCGCCGCTGCGCCCGACAACCCGGTGTATGTGCAGCAGGGATACGGCTGGGTTGTCATGACACCGGCCGGCTTCAAGGCGCTCGGCATCGCGTCGGATTCCGATCTGCCGCAGGGCGGCCGTCTGGAAAAGGGATCGGACGGCAAACTGACGGGTGCGATCACGGGCGGCCAGGGCGCAATCATCGCGTTGTTCGACAGGCTTCCTCAGCCTTCGCCGGAACAACAGGTCGAAGGCACGAAGAAATTTTTCCGCGAACTGAATCGTCTCGGTCTGACAGGCTTCATCGATCCGGGTGGAAACAACCTCGGCCCGAACGATTACGCGGCCGTGTTCAAAGTGTGGCGCGACGGTGAGATGACGGCCCGCGTTGTTTTTTCGCTGAATGGGCAAACCTCGGGGTCGGAATTCGAGGAATACCAAAGCATGACGCGGTTATTACCGATGGGCTTCGGCGACGACATGCTCAAGTTCAACGGCATCGGCGAACGCATCACGTTCGATATGAACAACAACGACAGGCCCACGCAGGGCCAGAAGGATCGTTACTACGAGATCGTCAAATGGGCGGCGCAACGGGGAATGGGGCTCACGATGCACTGGAACCGCGACGCTTCGTCGGGCGAACTTCTCGCGCTTTTCGAAAAGCTCAACTCCGAAATCCCGATCGCGCGCTTGCGATGGTCTGTCGCGCATCTCAACGATGCATCCGAAAAAACGCTGCAGCGCATGAAAGCGCTGGGCATGGGATGGACGGTTCAGGATGCGATGTACTTCGGAGGCGAACAGTTTCAGCAGCAGAACGGTGTCGAGGCGGCGCGACGCGTCCCGCCTGTGAACACGGCGAAGCGAATCGGTGTTCCTGTCGGTGCAGGCACCGATGCTCATCGCGTGGCTTCCTACAATCCGTTCACAGCGCTGCAATGGTTTCTGGATGGCAAGACGGTTGGCGGTGTCGCGATCCGCGGCCCTGAAGAAACGCCCAGCCGCGCCGACGCGCTCCGTTTCTACACGCTGGGCAGCGCATGGTTTTCGCGCGACGAGAACAAGCGCGGCTCACTCGAACCGGGCAAGCTTGCCGACCTCGCCGTTCTTTCCAAAGACTACATGACCGTTCCAGTCGACCAGATCGGCAGCATCGAATCGCTATTGACGATGGTCGGCGGAAGAATCGTCTACGCCGCCGGGCCGTTTCAGAAGTACCAGCAATAACCCCGAACCCAGCAACAGCAGGCTGGCAGGTTCGGGAACAACCTCGCGCTACTGCAATTGGGCAGCGGGACGAGTTCGGTGCCGTGAGTGCACACTGTTTTTCAGGGCTACTACACCGAGTCCAGGAGCAAGTCATGTCACACAAAGAGTTAGCGACGTCTTTCCTGAAAACGGCGGGAAGCGGGCAGGTCGAGACCGCCTACGAAAAATCTGTTGCGCCAGGCTTCGTTCATCACAACCAACATTTCAAAGGCGACAGGCAGTCGCTTTTGGACGCGATGAAAGATGCACACAGGGTGAGCCCGAACAAATCCATCGACGTGAAACGCGTGTTTGAGGATGGTGATTTTGTCATCACACACTCGCTTGTTACCAGGAGCGATCCGAAGCAGGCGCCGATTGCTGTCGTGCACATCTTCAGATTCGAAGGCGATCGTGTAGCGGAACTTTGGGACCTCGGAGCAGAGCTGATTCGAGGGCTCACCAAACCAGAATGGGCCGTTTTGATTGCGGAGCGCCTGGCGCCTATGCCGCTCGCCGCTGTCGGTCGTACAACTCTCGCAATTCGTCTTTAGCAGCTTCAAGCCGCGCTCGCTGTGTTTTGGAGAGATTCTTCCCTGCACGATTGATGTAGAAACTGAGCATCGACATGGCGGACCGAAATGGATCGCTTTTGCGCCGCCGGCTCCGCTCCGCTGAGCGCTTCAAGGAACGGGCGATGCTGCGTGGGTCGTCTTGCGAGAACACGCCCGGATCCAAATCGAGTGCGTTACTTGTCTGGGTGACGCGTTGAGACCAGCGTCTGACATCGTGCTTAGCCATAAACCCTCTCTCTTGTTTCGACGATCAGTCCTGCCAATCGGCATAGACGGTCGGCCGCCGAATTGCACCACTAACCGTAACCCAAGTTGAGGAGGTCCTATGTTGAGCAAGGCGAATGCCGTCGCAACCATCGCAGTCAAGAACCTCGAGACCGCTCGGAGGTTTTATCACGACACGCTTGGCCTCAAAGAATCTCGCTCAGAAGACAACGAAGTCATTGTATTCACCAGCGGGGATTCCGAGATTAACGTCTATCGTTCCCAATTTGCCGGAACCAACAAAGCAACCGCTTTGACCTGGGACGTCGAAGATGTGGACGCTGAAGTCCGATGAAAGTTGCGTGGTTTAAAGATCCGGATGGCAACATTCTCAACCTTATTAATCAGTAAGCGCATGCGACTTAGGCGGAGCGCGGAGATGAGTGGCTTATTGACTCACTACCGCCCGGCTGGCAATCGCGTGTCAGGTTTTGCATTGTGCTACACTCGCTTCGGCATTTTTGCCCCTTGAGGTCCAGCTGAGCAGCGGGCCAGGGAGGTTGTATGGGATTCCTACGACCCGAACGATGGGTTGCGTTTGTCCTCGGCTTCCTCGCATGCTTGCCGGCCCACCCGGCTTCCGCTGCCGACATTGCCCAGGCCCGATACATCACGTCGAGCCAGTTCCTGCGTTCTTTCAATCAAGTTTCGTTAACTGTTCGTGCAAGCGGGGACGAGCTGGACAAATACATGTCGGGAAGCCAGGCGCGCGAGATCGTTCAGGACGTCCTTGCCAAGAGTGGAGTGGTCGTGCGCGCCAATTCGCCTGTGGCCCTCGAAGTTCGGCTGATGCACAGGCCCTACGATTGGAAACTAACCAGGACTCTCTTCGTGAATGGAATCCCCAATGATCGGTCCGTGGAGACCTTTCAAGTCCATTTTTTGTCGGTGTCCCTGCACTACTATGTGCGTGGCGCTGTGATGAGAAACAACAAGTTTCACAGTCTGCCCGTGGCGGCTGCTTCCGGATGGTGGTTGAACAACTTCGTGGAACCGAACGAAGCCCAGAGAGATTTTCAGGGAATCAACACCCGCGATGTCCTCCACAAAGAGTTTTCCCGGGGCGTTCAAAAGATCATCGAAGAGATCGGTTCCGAGACCGATGTCGATAACACGCCGTGGCCACCAGCCACGTGGACCGAGAACGAGAAAGCACAGAAGAACGCCGATTTCGCCAGCGTGATGCGCGCTGCGGCTCCCATGGATCAGAGCCTCATTTTGGGTTTGGACGTGCAACCCAGGCTGACTCTCAATTCCAGGAACCTGGACCCGGGTTGTGTGGTGGACTCCGATTGGCGAAATCTCTGGACGACGACGTTTCAGCGCTTGAAATGGACCAGGCCCCAAGCGCAACCCACCGTCACTGTCGAACATCGCGTCGATTGCCAGCGTCAAGAGTTGCGCGCGAACGGAGAGTTTTTCAGGGTCGTTTCCACGGTCCATGTGAGCGAGGCGAACGCGTTGTTCGAGTTGAATGGTGAGGTCGTTCGCAAGCGATCGACACTCCTTTTTTCTGAGGGTTTCGCCTCGCGCGAACCCAGAGACAGCGAAATCGTGAGGTTAGGTTTCTCGGGAGAAGTGTTAGGCCGGTTTAACAGCGCACTCGACCGGGGAACCAGAGACGCCCCAAGACTGCCTGGTTCCGAGCTGGCTGTTATCGCCGGCACCGCGAAGACCCCTCCCATCGGACGTGTCATCCTCGGCGAAGACGTGCGCCTCGAGCAAGGGACGTGGCGCTACGCCAATGGGAGATCGGTTCCGGATACCTTGCTGGACAAGGCTACCGGCGGGCCGCCCCTTCGGCCGAAATCCCAACGTCCAGTCACGCAGGCTCCTGTCTCGACGCACGTCGCGGACATCAAGGCCGCGTTCGGTGCCGTAAAGAGCTGCCAGCTGTACACCAGCGCGTCGAGGGACAACCTTCTCTGGTCGGTGATATCTCCAGCTTTCGAGCTTGATGACACCGGAGTCATTGCGTCACGCTACGTCCTTTCCACTCGGCCCGGGCAAGGTTATGCGCACGGAGCGGCGATCGCCAACCTGTCGCTCGTCGATGCCCAGATTCAGGATCGGGGCGGGTGCAAGGTCGTGATCGTTCCCTGCAAGACCGGTCAATGTGTTCGGTTTGAGGAGAACGCCAACCCTTCTCTGACTTTCTTTGTGGAAACATCGGAGCAGGCCAATCGAATTCTGAACGCCCTTAGAGCGATAGCCCCTTTTTACCCGAGCGGAGCCGGCGAATTACGCGGTCAGTGAGCGCTCCACTTTTGTGAAGAGTGCGAGGTGAAGCGATGAGATTCTCGACAATCAGTCTATTCTGGCTGCTTATTGCCGGATTCGGCACGAGCGCCTATGGACAAGGCAGTACGGTCTGTGACCGGATCAGTAAAGCGGACATCGAGTCTGTTCTTGGAACGACCGTTCAAGTGCAAGTCGACCCAAGCGGGTGCACCTACTCCAACTTCCTGTTTGTGCGGGGCCAACCTCAGCCACCGCAACCGGCGAAGATCGTAAACCTAACGATCTCACTCTCGCGCTCCGACAAACCGGACCCGGCGGCAGTCAACCGGACCCTGAGGATGATCGACGAAAAAACCTATGACGATGCGAGGCCGGTTCGGGATTTGGGAGACGCGGCGCTCTGGGGGTCCGGGAAATTGTTCGTTTTCAGCGGCGGCACGACGATGTTGAGCCTGACAAGCAACAATGTGACGCTCGAACAGGCCAGGACGCTTGCAGTGAGAGCCCTTGGCGGCGCCGCAAAGACCGGCTTCGTGTATGAAGACGCGACGCGGGTGCTCTTGACGAAGCCCGTGTTGGGCCGTCTTCCGGCAAAGCCCACCCAGATCGAGCAACTAAAGTTAGATCTCACTGCAAAAGCCGAAACGGGAAACGCGAAGGCGCAGTTCGCACTCGGCAACTTCTATGAGTTCGGCATGATCGGACCCGATGGGATCCCGACGCCGGACTACCCTGCCGCCGCTTATTGGTATCAGGAGGCCTCCGATCGCGGCGAGGCTCCTGCTTCGTTTGCTCTTGCGCTGATACTCCGCGAGAGCGGTGGGAGAGGAGTGACGCCAAATCCAGACGCGGCCCTCGGTCTCCTCCGGAAAGCCGCTTTGATCGGTTTCGTTCCGGCGATGGTCCCACTGTCCTATGCTTATGCCGCCAAGAATGCCGCCGCCAAGAACATCGATCATACCTTCGGCGAGCGCGCCAGCCGTTGGGCACAAGAGTCCGCTAATGCCGGCGACCCCGACGGCCACCTGCTTGTGGGGTATCTCTGGAACAAGGGCCATTTGCTGCCGCCTGGCGGAAACAAGGTCATCGGATACAAGAGTGCAATGGAGTCGTACACCAAGGCCGCCAACGGCGGCAACTGCATCGCCATGATGAATATTGGAGGGTTGTACTTCAATGGGGATGGCGTCCCCCAGGATAAGGCTCAGGCGCAGACTTGGTTTGCGAAAGCTCAGGCATGTACCGGCAGCGACCTCGAGTGGATGCGTGACAAAGCGGCCCGGTATCGGGACCGCGCCGCAGCCGGCCGTTTGCCCGCAGTGCAAGCAACGGCTCCGGCAGCAGGGGCTGCTGTCGCCGAAGTCCAGCGCTACATGAATAGTGTGCTCGCCATGATGTCGTTAAACATGGGCCTCGAAGCACTGAACGCGCCCGCTGGCTCGGCTGCGGACTTGAACTACTCCGACCTTTTACGCCAGCTACAAAACAATAGGCGGGCCGCCTGCGTCCTTGCCGGGCCGGCGACTGCTCTGGGTTGTCAGTAACCGACCCGTCGGTCGCCCGGCCGCAGTAGGCGACATGAATCGCGCTTCTTGCGTCGATCCTCTCCCTGTTTGCAGCTGCGTTGGGCGAAGCAGGTGCCACGCTCATCTGTAGCGGCAGTAGCAGCAGCACTCGTTCACTGAAGTCCGACTACGATCGACCTGAAACGATCGAGGAGACAGCGGTTTTGTCCCTTCGGCCGGCAGCATTCGCTACGAGGATCGCGGTTCCCGGATCATCGCCCAGAAACCGAGCCCGCGGTGTTTGTAGAATTGACAGATTCTTTTTGTTGAACGTCTCGAGGTAACAAAGCAGGCCACTCGAATCCACGCCGACTTCTTTCCCGAAGCTACCCTCGCTCAAGTACGCGGGGCTTCTTTGCGATCCTTGTGCACAAAACTTCACGGCATTCACCCTGGCTTTAACATCCAAACTCTCGGTCATTGGTAAGCGGATCATAACCTCGCGCGTACGGAGTACCCGTCTGTTGCAGCCAGATTAAAACGCCGATGGCACCCAGAAATATTCCAAGCGGAAGGAAAATCGGTAAAGGATCTGTTCTCTTGCCGTGGTCCATGACGATTTGTCGAAAAACCCCCATACATAGTGAGGGTGCTTGAGGCGACCTGATTTGCGGGAAGCGTCTACTCTGTTCTCTCGGTGGAGAGACCTTGGACAGTTAGAATAGAAGTCACAAGCCTGGGTGGCGGAACTGGCAGACGCACCGGACTTAAAATCCGGCGTATTCTGCTTTTCAACAACATCCGAGTTCTACCGAAATCTACCGAAAACATCATTCAAACCCACGACTGGCGCGGATTTCTCGCCGATCTCCGAAGCGAAAGCGGGGTAAAGCCGGTGAAAAGTCATAGGCGACAAATAGGCGACATGAAGCTGTTGTCCGCTTGCACTCAGACTCAACCAATCAACGCCCCCTACCTCAGTTTCCGAATCCCTTAGGATAGGCCTCCTCCAGGTTACTCGTCGCCATGTTCCGCGAGGTGTTTATCATTCGCCAAGAGTCACGGGTAAGTTCCGTGATGTCAGAGGACTTGATAGTTCTTTGTTCCCCTCACGGCCAGCACGATGGGACTGTAGGCGGAACGAACCTCAACGGCAGCCTCGCACGATGACAGAAGGCCCTGTCGTGGGAGCATAGCGTTTACAATCGAATCTGGCCATGTGGTTCGAGCGAGGAGGCTTACTGTGAACGATTTGTTTCGCACCATGAGGGAACAGGAAGAAATGGTTCGGCGTCTTGACGAACCTCTCCGGTTTCTACGGGAGAACGAGGCGGCGATGGCGGGTTTGCGAGAAGTCGCACAGGGTATCGACACGAGCCGATTATTCAACGGTATCGACAGCAGCGCCGTTGCGAAGATCGCTTCGGGACTCGACATGGAGAGGTTTTTGCCCAACCCGTCCGTGGTAGCCGAACTGACGAAAACCTTATTCGCGGAAATGACTGGGCTGGAATCCATCGCCGCAATGGAACGCTACGCGAAACAGCACACTGAAATTTCTGAGGCGCTTGCCCGCGTGGCTCTGCCGTACAAGGCGCTTGGTGAACAGGTCCGCTCGATGTTCGCCTGTATCGACGCAACGAGGTTTGTGGCGGCGACGATAGACTGGGGCAGTGTCGGGGGGCTCCTAACTGTATCTGATGCTGCGCGGGATGCGGTTGCGCAACTGACCGATACCCTTTTCCTGCGGCACGCGGACCTCATCGTCTCCCTCAAGGTTCCCGAGGGACTCCTTGCCTCGGTGCCGGCGTTTGTTTCCGAACTGCCGACGCTTGACATCTACGTGCACACAGGCGCGATACGGAGTGTCACGCCCCATGGGGTGTTTGAGAAGCGGGAAGAGCAGGCTGCAACGTCGCTGCGGGTTGAGATCGCAACCGAAACGGGGGAGTTTCTTGAAGCAACTCTTCATGAACTGAAGCCCGCGTTTCTCGAACAATACCGCGGGTCCAAAATGCGCGCCTCAGATCGCGGACCGGACTGGTGGACGCAGGGTAGTTCTTCCATGCGCAAATTGATCAAGGGCGTCCTGCACACTGCCGCGCCCAATCAACGCGTGCTGCCTTGGGCGAAGCAGAATAACAAGCAGGTCGACCGGAACGGGCGGCCGACACGCGCGACAAAGATCGAATGGCTGTGCCAGTTCATTCCGAACGATGCCTATCGTGCTTTTGTTCGGGAGGAACTCAGTTCGGCGCTTGCCCTGATCGAACTGATCGACACGGCGCAGCACATCGATGAGTTTCCGGAGTTCGAGGAGCAATACGAGTGGACGTTTCTTCGAGCGGAGGTCGCGATCCGGCACATCCTGACGATCTGGAAGATGGGCGGAAGCAGTTAACCAGACTCTGCGTTCGACACATCGCGTCAGTCGTTTCTGCGCAAGCGATGCGTGTTTTGACTTTCCCATGATCGTTCCATAGTTGTTCCACGTTTCTTCGGGCAACGCGTTAACTAGCGAAGCATCAGCTTGATGCTCGTTGACTATACTCACCTGCGACGTACATTTTCAGACTGCGCTCCTCCGCGGATGACGTCGCGGAACAGCGCGCGCCAACGACGTCAGCAAACCCTGCGGCATTTTCGGTTATCACGCCGGAATCCTTAAGCCCGCATCCTTTCTTATTGCGTATTCCGGCGATGTGAATGGGCTATTCCGACGTGATGTGAATATGTCGGAGCGAAGCGACGCTGGTGTTTGCAATGATGCTTGAGATATTCACATCAGTCAACCAGTCGGCGAGTTTCC
>Ga0137433_1000473_pt1 | contig 21347 bp, 15 predicted proteins | sample EasRivERMZT840_2_FD_102335 | JGI IMG/M metagenome (GOLD analysis project Ga0137433, IMG submission 102335) | Soil microbial communities from meander-bound floodplain in the East River, Colorado, USA - East River MetaG ERMZT840_2 | ecosystem: Environmental > Terrestrial > Soil > Floodplain ...
CCGCCCCCGTGCGCCATGGCTTCGGCGTTGGGCCAGGTTTCCGATCCCGGCTCGCCGGGCTTCGGCGTCGCGTTCCACTGCCACTGCAGCTCGCCGGTTTCCGGCGAACGGGCCTGAAGGTATCCGGGAATGTCGAGATCATCTCCGCTGACGCCGACGATCACATGATTTTTCACGATGACCGGCGCTACACTCGCGAAGTAATACTGGTTGAGATCGCAGATTTTCTGTCGCCACCGTTCCTTGCCTTCCCTCAGATCCAGCGAAACGAGATGACAATCCGGCGTCTCGAAAAACAGCCAGTTGCCGAGGATGCCCACTCCTCGATTGCCGATATGATCGCCTCCCTGCGATAGCCATGAGTAGTGCCAGATCTGCCGGCCCGTGCGCGCATCGATGGCCCAGACATGATCAGGGACCGTGAAGTACATCACGCCGTTGACGACGAGTGGCGTGGACTTGATCGTCGCATTGAGATTGGTTCCGGTCACGGCGCGGAACACCCAGGCAAGGCTGAGCGAGTTGATGTTGTTCGCGTTGACCTTCGAGAGGGTGCTGAAGCGGCGGCCGGAATAATCGCCGTTGTACGTGGGCCAGGAGTCGGTGGACGGTTGAAGCAGTCTGGCCGGTGTCAGCGAACCCTGACCGAACACAGTTGTGGCGAGAAGCGCGAGCGCAAGGAGTAATCTTTTCATTTTCTTTAGTGGTTGCGCCCTGTCGGGCTTACATTCGCGGCCGCTCATCTCAGCGACTCCAGGTAGGCGACAACGTCATGCATGTTTTTGTCGGTGTATCGATCGAGTAATTCCACGTGCGTCGCCAGCGGATCGCTGCGATCGATCTTCAGGTCGCGTGTGCGCCTCCAGGCGCGGTACTCGCCGGATGAATCCCTCAGGGACACATTGAAGTCGTCGATTCTGACGAGTGTGCCGGAAACGGAGGGCCCTGAGCCCGGTGTGACCGTGATCGTTATCGGCTTTGTGCGTTGCGGAAAGAGAAATCGCTGCTGAAGCGTCGGAGGATCGTACTTCTTTCCGATTCCGGCGAGATCGCCAGTCGGCGAATGGCATGAGTTGCATTTGCCGGCGCCGTTGAAATACTCGGCTCCCGCTTTCACATTGCCGGTAAGCACGTCCTGAACGCGATACGTCGGTGAACTCCGCAACGTGTCGGCGAACCGCTGTTTGAGGAAATGCGAAAGGTCGGCGACCTGTGCCTGCGTGAGAGCAGCGCTCGGCGTCTTGCTCTGCGTGGGATGGCCTTTTTTAAGAAAGGGAAGAAGCTCGTTGCCGAACCGGTCCCGAAGCACCACGAGCGATCGAATGAGATCCGCGCCCATGTCCGTGCCTCTCGCCTTTGGCCCATGGCACGTAATGCACTCTGCCAGGTATGTGGTCTTCCCACGATCGGCTGCGGCAGCATCGACCGTCTGCTTGTCACCGGGGCCCGGAGCGGCCAGCACAGGAGCGCGCTGGCCCGCCGGCGCCTGAACGCCAAAGCGCATCACCATCAACAAAAGCAGGATTTTCATGGCGACTGTTTTACACCAAATTCAGGTCCTGCGGAACCATTCGAAAAGTCGGTTCGTATTGAGAACAACATGGAAACGTTAATTCGTGACATCAAGCTTGCCGCAAAACTGCTTTGGAAGGATCGCGGGTTCGCGACCACCGCTATCCTCACATTGGCAATCTGCATCGGCGCCAACGCCGCCATCTTCACAATCGTGAATGCCGTTCTGCTGAGGCCGCTGCCGGTCCCGGAATCGGACAACATTCTGATCATGTCGAATCAGTATCCAAAGGCGGGTGCGGCGGATTCGACGAACAGCGGCGTGCCTGACTATTACGACCGGGTGAAAGCCGTCACGGCGTTCGAAGAGCAGGCTCTGTATAACTTTCTGGGCGGCGGCACGATCGAGATCAACGGCACGCCCCAGCGTATCGTGGGAATGGGCGCCACGCCTTCTCTGTTCAGGCTCCTGAAAGTTCGTCCCGCCGCCGGCCGGGTTTTCACAAACGAAGAAGGAGAGGCGGGAAGCGAGCAGAAGGTCATCCTCAGCTACGGTCTGTGGCAGCAGCTTTATGGAAAGGACGAGAAAGCCATCGGCCGTGAACTCCGGATCAATGGCCGCACGTTCGCCATTGTAGGAGTGATGCCGCCGGATTTTCTGTTCGTGGATCCGAACGTCCAGGTCTGGACGCCTCTTGCATTCACACCGCAGCAAAGGTCGGACGAGTCGCGACACAGCAACAGCTGGACCAATATCGGGCGGCTGAAGCCCGGCGCCACGCTCGAGCAGGCCCAGACGCAGGTGAATGCGCTGAATGCAGCGAATCTCGATCGTTTTCCGAAATGGAAAGATCTGCTGATCAACGCCGGATTTCACACCACCGTTCACCGGCTTCAGGATGTGCTCGTGCGCCGCGTCAAAGGAACGTTCTATCTGCTGTGGGGCGGAGCCGCATTTGTTCTGCTGATCGGATGCGTGAACATCGCCAATCTCGTGCTGGCGCGGTCGGCATTGCGGAAAAAAGAACTCACCACACGTTTGGCGCTCGGCGCGACGCGAGGCCGCATTGCGCGGTATCTGATGGTCGAAAGCCTCACGGTATCGATGTTGGGCGGAGTCGCAGGTCTGGCCGTAGGCGTAGGGGCCATGCGCGCGATCGGGTTCCTCGGACTCGATCGGATTCCGCGCGGGACCGAAATCCGGATGGACTCCTCAGTGTTCCTTTTCACCCTCGGCGTTGCAGCAATCGTGGGAGTTCTGATTGCCCTCGTGCCGGCGGCGGACCTTTTCAAAGTCAATCTGTCGCGTGTCCTGCAGGAAGAGGGCCGCACCGGCACCTCAGGACGGAAGAGACGTGCGACGCGGCGCGCGATGGTCGTGGTGCAGGTGGCCTTCGCGTTTCTGCTTCTTATCGGCTCCGGATTGTTGCTTGCGAGTTTCCGGCAATTGCTCGCGATCGATCCGGGTTTTAAAGCCGAAGGCGTCACCACGGCATCGATCGTCGTGCCCGGCGTTCGATACGCGGGCGACCCGGAAGTTCGAACGTTCATGGGACGCGCCCTGTCGGCTGTCCGCTCCATGCCAGGTGTGAGCAGCGCCGGCGTGACAAGCATCATCCCTCTTGGAGGAAATCACAACGACAGCGTGATTCTTGCCGAAGGCTATGTGATGCAGCCGGGCGAGTCCCTCATTTCGCCGATGCAGGTCCGCGTGACGCCGGGATACTTCGAAACGATGGGCGCAACGCTAAAACGCGGCCGCTTCTTCACCGACTCCGACAGCGAAAAGAGTCTGAAGACTCTGATCATCGACGAAACGCTGGCCCGAAAATTCTGGCCCAATGCCGATCCGATCGGCCGCCGGATGTACCGGCCGAACGATCCGAACGATCTGATGAAGATCGACGAGAAGACGGAGTGGCTGACTATCGTGGGCGTGATCGCGGACATGCACATGGACGACATCACCGGCAATACGTCGATCGGCGCTTACTACTATCCGTTCGAGCAGAGTCCGAGGCGCTTCGTAACTCTCGCCATCAAGAGTTCGCTCGGTCGTGAGCCGCTCGTAAAAAATCTCCGCGCTGAGATAGGCCGTATGGATCCCGAGATGGCTCTGTTCGACATCCGGAGCATGACTGAGCTGATGGATTCTTCACTCATGTCCCGCCGGACCGCGGTGATTCTGGCGACGGCTTTCGGCGGCATCGCGTTGTTTCTTTCGGCCGTTGGCATCTATGGTGTGCTGGCTTTTGTCGTCACGCAGCGGACTCGAGAATTCGGGATCCGAATCGCTCTGGGAAGCAGCGCGGCCGACATTTTCAGGCTGGTCCTGCGCGAGGGCGTCGTACTGGTTGCGGTCGGACTCATCGTCGGCCTCGGGGGCGCTGTTGCGATGCGAAGTGTTCTTGAAACCCAGATTTACGGAGTGCGGCCGCTGGATCCCTTCGTGATCGGTATCGCCCTTGCGGGCCTTACAGTGGTCGCTCTCTCGGCTTGCGCCCTGCCCGCGCGGCGGGCGACGCGACTGGATCCGGTGCGTGTACTCAACTCCTGATCGGATATCTGGTACGATGCCTTCCGCCAATGGTTGTAGCGGCTGAAGGGGAGGATGCTTGGATTTCGTCAACTACATCGTATCGATTATGATTTCTTTGGTTCTCGGCCTCGTCGGCTTTGTGGTGGCGTACAAGGTCTTCGATTGGCTGACACCCGGTATCCAGTTCGCCGACCAATTGAAAGCGGATAACCGCTCGGTCGCGATCTTTCTGGCCGGGCTTTTCGTCGGATTGGGAATATTACTCGGGAGCGCAGTGAAATGAAAAAGCTCTTACTAATCGTGCTGCTTTTGCTGATCGCGGTTCCAGCCCTGGCTGAATCGCCGAATTCAACTTCGAAATTCAAAGAAGTCGTTCAACGTCATCTGGGCAAACCGTACGTATGGGGCAGTTCGGGTCTGAAAAGCTTCGACTGTTCCGGATTCATATGGAGAGTGATGATGGAGAACGGCATCATGACGAAGCGCACAACCGCTCGAAAGTTTTACATGATGCTTCCGAAAATCGACGAGTCGAACCGTTGGAAAATGGGCACCATGGTTTTTTTCGACAATCTGAAGCACGTGGGCATCGTCGACACGCAGAAGACGTTCTATCACGCGCAAGTGAGTCGCGGCACCAATCTGTCGTCGTTTGATCCCTTCTGGCGTCCGAAGGTCGTCGGTTTCCGGGGCATCCCGCTCGCCCCGGAGTAGTTTTCTACCGCATATAATGCGGTGCATGCGAAACGCCAGGCGGGTTCCCCTCATTCTGTTCATCACCACGCTCATTTTCAGCGCGCTTGCTTTCGGAGCGGATCTGAAAGACGCGCTTGATTCTCTCGTTCAGGCGGAGCGCGGGTTTGCGCGCTTATCGGTTGAGAAGGGGATGAGAGATGCCTTCCTCGCGAATCTCAACGATCAGTCCATTCTGTTCAGGCCGCAGGCCGTGCCCGGGAAAGCCTGGATGGAAAAGAGTCCACCGATCGCAGCTCAGTTGAGTTGGGAGCCGGCATTTGCGGATATCGCGAAGTCCGGAGACCTCGGATACACGACTGGACCATGGCAGGTGCGACGAACGCCGCGACACTCCGACCGACTTCGGGCACTACGTCACCATCTGGAAGAAACAGTCTGATGATGCGTGGAAGATCGTACTCGACATCGGGATCAGCCATCCCATGGTTTCCAAACCGGCGACTGTGAGTTCGCCGCCGATTGGAACCGTCATCGAGAAGCGCCTGTCGGAAACCCAAATCCAGAGAGCGCGCGATGCGATCCGCGATCTCGAGCGGCGGTTTCCAACCAGCGCTGAAACGTATCCCGGCCGATTCGACTTGCAGGGACGCCTGTATCGGAACGGGAATGCGCCGTTCGTCGGACAGGCGGCTATCCGTCAGGCATTGTCGAGCAATAACGATGCGTTTACATGGTCGATTCAGGCGGTGGATGTGTCGGCAGCGGGTGATCTCGGCTTTGCCTATGGCACGGTCGAATTCAAGCCAGCCCAGAAGCCCGCGAGCTATCTCCGAATCTGGAAACGCGCAACCGGTAGTGACTGGAAAGTTGTGCTGGACCTGATCGGCTGACGCGGTGTCAGCAATCGCCCATCGCTGTTACGTAATTACGTAAATGAAAATAGGCAATCGCCTATCGACCGATTGGCGATTGCCTATATATATTCCTAAATTACTTATGGCCGATGTCTTAACGGCGATGTTCGGTCTTACTTCACGTCTTTCCCTTCGAGCCCGCCCAACTTCTTCAACAACGCGACCGTGCTCTCCTGCGGCACCGGCAGCTGGATAACGACGTTTTTTCCCAGCGCGTAATCCAGCGGAGTGAAGCCCTGTTTGGTTTTCGTCTGAAGGTTCGCGCCGCGATCCACGAGGAACTGCACGATCGTGTCCGCGCCACGTGAAGCCGCGCCATGTAGAGGGGTTTCGCCGCGGTTGTTGCCGGCCTTCAGATCGAGTCCCGTTTCGATGGCGACCTTGAGAGCTTCGAGTGCCTGCGCTTCGGTTCCCGTCGTGTTCTTGTCGCGATATCCGACGCCGGCTGCGAACAGCAGCGCGTTGTTCCCATCTCTCGTGGTCAGTTTCGGATTTGCGCCTTTTTCGAGAAGAAGCCTCATGGCCGTCGCATCGCCGGATCTCGCGGCGCGCATCAGTGCAGTTGCGCCGTCGTTGAGTGTGGTATCGCCCGAATCCATGCCGCTTCTTCCGGGAAGAGGCTTAGTGAGCGCCAGGTCCAGTTTGGCTCCGCGCGCAAGCAGGTCCTTCAGGATCTCCAGGCTCGGGAGCGGATCCTCGGCTTTTCGATTCGGCAGAGTGGACCAATCCTGATTCCGGATATCCACGATGGCGTACAACGCCGTGCGGCCGTACGCGTCCACGACGTTGGGATCGGCGCCGCGTTCGATCAGATACCTTGCGAAGCTGTATTGCTTGTTCATGATGCCGACGACGAGCGCGCTGGTGTTGTCGATGTCGCCATAATTGATGTCGGTGAAGGCATCGAGCATGGCCTTTGCGGATTCGATGTCGCCTTCACGCGCAGCAAACAAGAGAGCGGTGAAACCACCGCGAGCGATCGGCGAAATCGAAGAAGCAGCGCTCAGCCGCGGAGGCCTTGTTTCGCGGTCGACGGAGCGAACTTTCCAGTCGGCGCCATGTGCCATCAAAAGCTTCACCACGGCCGGATGCCGCTCGGCGGCGGCCCACATCAAAGCCGTCTGTCCTTTGTAGGTTTCCCGGGCATTCACATCGGCGCCGCGTTCGAGCAGGATGCGCACCGCGTCGACGTTGCCGGCTCGCGCTGCAGTCATGAGCACGGTCTCGCCGTTCTCGGTCGTCAGCGTCTTCGGACTTGCGCCTGCTTTCAGCAGGCTCTCGATCATCCCTGCGCTTCCGGCGACTACAGCTTCGGAGAGAGGCGTTGCGCCATAGCGGTTCACCGCATCAACCTTTGCGCCCGCCCGAATCAGCAGATTGACGGCTTCGGTATCGTTCCAATGCGCAGCCCAATGCAGCGCCGTTGTGCCGTCGGCTTGCGCGGCGTTTACGTCGGCGCGCTGCTTAAGAAGGGCCCGCAAAGCCTCCATGTTTCGATTCTGGGCTGCGTTCGCTGCGTCGGGCGCCGCGGCGCCAAAGCCGGCTTGAACTGAGGCAAGAAGCAGGACAAGCACTATCGCCAACGCGGCAGATTTCGATCGTTGCGTCTTCATGCGATTCAACTCCTCTACACTTCGCTCAGGAAGCCTGTGCTGTCGCCCACGCTCGCCTGCGGGATTCCGGCCTTATCCAATATCGTCATCAGCAGATTCGCCATCGGTGTGTTTTCCGGATACTTCAGGTGGCGTCCGCCCTTCATTCTTCCCGCGGCTCCGCCCGCGACGAGAATCGGCAATGGCCCATGGTTATGGATGTTGCTGTTGCTCATCGCGCCGCCGTACAAGATCAGGGAATGATCGAGCAGGTTTCCGTCACCGTCGGGAGTGGATTTCAGCCTGTCGAACAAATGCGTGAGGAGAGCGACGTGATACGTGTTGATTTTCGTCAACTGCTCCAGCCGCTGCGGATTGTTCTGATGATGTGAAGCCGGGTGGAAGCTTTCCGAAATTCCCAGCATCGGGAACGTCCGATAGCTGACTTCGCGCGCCATCATGAATGTGGAGATGCGGGTGATGTCGGCCTGGAAGGCGATAGCCATGAGGTCGAACATGAGCTTCGTGTGCTCGTAATGGTCATCCGGAATTCCACTCGGCGATGACGGCACGGCAAGGGCCGAATTGCTGTTCTGTTTTTCGGAGATCTGGATTCGCCGTTCGATCTCGCGAACGGTGTCCAGATACTCGCTCACGCGGCTGCGATCTTTCGCGCCAAGACCGCCCTGCAACCGGCGGATCTGACCCGTGACCGCGTCGAGGATGCTGCGTTGAGTTTCGATGCGCTGGAGCCGCTCTTCCGGCGTCGAGCCGTCGCCGAACATGCGGTCGAAGACCACGCGCGGGTTGATCTCCATCGGCATCGGGGTGGTCGGCGAACTCCAGGAGATGGTGTTCATGTACGTGCAGCTGAAACCGACGTCGCAGGATCCGACCAGGCCGCTGTAGTCCTCGATTGCGAGTTCCAGCGACGGCAGCAGAGTGGTCTGTCCGATCTTTTTCGCCGCCATTTGATCGATCGTTTCGCCGGCGCGAATATCGGCACCATCCGTTCGCTTGGGGTGGACGCCATTCAGGTAAACGGCAGGGCAGCGTGTGTGGTCGCCGCCGTTGTCGCCGGGTCCCTGGGGACCGGCCATTTCGTGCACCAGGTTGCTGATGACGACGACGTTCTCCTTATAAGGCTCGAGCGGCGTCAGGATCGGCGAAAGCTTCAGCGGACCCACTTCGGCCGGAGTGAAGTTGTTCATCACGGCGCCGTGCGGCATGAAACACAGGCCGAGCCGGATCTGAGGATTGGCGGCAGTTCTTGCCAGCGGCGTTTGTGCAGGAACCATGGATTCGAGAAACGGCAGCGAAAGTGTGACTCCCACGCCGCGGAGGAACGTCCTGCGTGAAATGTGCTTTTTGGTGATGATCCTCATAATTGTTATTTCGCCTCCTTGAACTGGAATGGCACGCTTTCCGCGATTCCCATAATCAGCGACGAAAACCGATACTGATCGTTTCGGCCCTTCTGCACGATCTTGCGCACGGCGGGCATGTCGTAATACTCGAGCCCACGGCCCAGAGCGTAGGTCAGCATTTTCTCCGTCATGACGCCGACGAAGATCTCCGGTTGCCGGAGCAACTCGCGGCGAAGACCGGAGATGCCATCGAGCTGCGCGCCGTTGAAGAGAGTGCCGGACGGATCGATCTTCGATCCATCTTCGGCAGTTCTCCAGCGACCGACGCCATCGAAGTTCTCGAGCGCAAATCCAATCGGGTCCATGGCCTTATGACATCCCGCACAGACCGGATCCTTCCGATGCTGTTCCATGCGTTCGCGAAGCGATCGTGGCTTGCCGTCCTCACCGTTTTCCTGCAGCGGCGGTATGTTCGGCGGAGGCGGCTGCGGGGGAACGCCCAGAAGGTTCGTCAAAATCCATTTGCCGCGCTCGACGGGAGACGTCCGATTCGGATACGACGTCACCGTGAGGACGCTTGCCTGGCCGAGCAGACCGCGCCGTTCTTCCGGAACGCGGATGCGGCGGAACTGGCTGCCGTAGATCATCGGGATTCCGTAGTGACGGGCAAGACGCTCGTTGACGAAACTGTAATCCGCGTTCAGCAAATCCAAAACGCTGCGGTCTTCGCGGATGATGCTGTCGAAAAACAGCGTCGTCTCTTCTCGCATCGCGCGTCGCAGATTGTCGTCGAAGTCGGGGAACGCATGGAGGTCCGGGGCGGAGTTCTTCAGGTTGCGCAGGTGGAGCCATTGCTCGGCGAAGTTGGCGATGAACGCGCCCGAGCGCGGGTCGACCAGCATTCGTTTCACCTGCTGCTCCAGGATCGCGCGATCTTTCAGTTTTCCCTGTGCCGCGACCGCCAGCAACGGCTCGTCCGGAATCGAGCTCCATAGAAAGAACGACAGGCGCGAAGCCAGCGCCAGATCGTCGAGACGATAAACGCCGTTCGAAGCAACGTTCGGTGGATCGGGTTGGACGCGGAACAGGAACTCGGGACTCGCCAGAATGAACTGAAGAGCCGATTCGATACCGCCATCAAAGTTGCCCTTGCCGGCGCGGCCCTGTTTATAAAAGCCCAGCAGGGTATCGAGCGAAGCGGCATCCACGGGTCTCCGGTAGGCCTGGCGAGCCAGCGTCGACAGAATCTTCGTGGCGCATCCCAGTTCATCTTTTGTCGACGCCGGTTTGCAGATGAATATCTTGCGGCGTGAAGCCGTGTCGCCGGATCCGGTCTGGCTGAACGGGCCTTCGATCGTGATGCGGTCCAGCGACGGGTCGCCCATGATATCGAGACCGTCGACGGTCGTTCGTATGAATGGCTTGATCAGATCGTCGCGGTGCGCGTGGCTCTTCAACACCGTTGCTGCTGTGATCGTATGCGTACCAGCCTTAACAGGGATGCGGACGGTCAAACGCTGGTCGAGAGCCGCGCCGAACGTGCCGGGATTCTCGGCCATTGTGCCGAAATCCTGCTTGCCGCCGACCGTGACCAGTTGCAGTCGCACGCCGTCCATCGCGATCTCGATGTCGTGCGGGTCTTCCATGCCTCGCATCAAATCGAACGTGTTCCGCCAGAGCCGCACTTTGATGGTGTATTCGCCGTCCAGCGCGAAGTTGTGCTTAACGAGCATCCCGCCGCGGGTGCCCAGAGGCATTCCTTCGAGGTGCTGGTCCTGCGACAGGTCGGGCCGGGCGCGATAGGTCGATGTGGTGGGAGTGATTCCCATGTTTCCCACGGCGAGCCGGCTGATGTTCCAGGAGGCCGATAGATACCGTTCCATCAGAGAGGGCGGAATGGTGAGGACGTCCGCGATGTTGTCGAAACCGCTGCTTTCGTCGTCCGGCGGCAGGGTGGCGGCCGGGTCGATATCCAGGGCCAGAAGGTCGTGAATAGCGTTGGCGTACTCTGCTCGATTCAAACGGTGCATGGCCGGGCGCCCCGGCCTTGGACTCGCTGCCGAGGCGCGGTCCAGTGAGGTTTCAAGAAACTGCGCAAATCCATCCAGTGCCGCCGGTTCCGGCCGTTTTGTGCCCGGAGGCGGCATCATGCCCGCCCGAACTTTGCGAATGACCTTTTCCCAGGTTTCTGCGCTGGCAGGGATGTTTTTGAAGTCGGCGGCCTGCAAGGAAAGCCCGCCCGTACGGGCCCTATCGTTATGACAGCCAACACAATAGGTTTCGACTAGTGCAGAATGGGCGGTCGTGGGAGCCGCGGCCGGGGATGCTGACCTTTGGAATGCTCCGGCAGAATCGAAAAGAAAGGTTGCCAGGACGGTGGCAATAACCAAAGATCTGGCCTTGCGATGCAAGTGAAAACCTCCATGAAGAATGCTGGAAACGAGCGTAAGTATAGTATAGAGTCCACCCATCCTAAGGAGCATTTGGCGTGAAAGCTGTGTGCCTGATTGCCGTGCTTGCTGTGACCGCGCTCGCTTCGAGTTCGATCAATTGCTCATATCTTGAGAACCCTTCCGAATTCGAAGAATCACCCGAAAAACAATGGCGTTTCGTGTCGGACCGGACCGATCAGGTCCGCGGCGGACTGGTGTCTGCGTCGACTCGTGTCGCCGTCTCTTCCGAGCTGCCGCCACCGGTACTGCGGAAGAACTTCATCGATGAGCACATCTTCGGCCGGATGGAGCGCGATGGGGTTCAGCCTGCGCCGATTTCCGACGACCAGACGTTTTTGCGCCGCGTGTTTCTCGACTTGACCGGACGTATACCGTCCGCGGATCAGGTTCGCGGCTTTGCGTATGACACGAATCCTGCGAAACGGGACGTCATCATCGATGCGCTCATCGGAAACGTCGAGTACATCAACAAGTGGACGGTATTCTTCGGCGATCTTTACAAGAACAACGCCAATGCGACCAACGTCGTCCGGTATTTTCAGGGCCGCGACGCCTTCCACATGTACATCAAGGATGCGTTGACGCGGAACAAGCCCTACAACCAGATGGGCTGGGAAATAATCGCGAGCAATGGCGATAACTGGGTCGACGGCCAGAACAACTGGCTCGTCGGCGGCACCGTTGCGATGGGGCCTGCCCAGGATACCTACGACGGACAGGCCGTGAATGCCGCGCAGATGTTCCTCGGGATCAATGCTGTTGATTGTGTGCTGTGTCATGACGGCGCGCGACATCTCGAGACCGTGAACTTGTGGGCGTCCAAACAGACTCGAAGGAACATGTGGGGCCTTTCGGCATTCTTCGCCCGCACTCGGATGGCCCGGCAGGTTGAGAACGCTAATCCGCAATACGCGAAATTCTTCGTGTCCGAAGTCGCGACCGGCGAGTACACGCTGAATACGACAAACGGTAATCGAAGTTCGCGTACCGCCCAGGCTGGAGTGACTACCGCTGCGCCCAGATATCCGTTCACTGGCGAAACGGTTCCTGCCACTATGACCCGGCGCGCGGCTCTCGCCACGATGCTGACCAAGGATCCCCAGTTCGCACGGGCCATCGTGAATTACGTCTGGGAAAAATATATGGTCGTGGCGCTCGTGTCGCCGTCGAATGGATTTGACCCGGACCGCCTGGATCCTTCGAATCCGCCGGCTGCTCCGTGGACACTGCAACCCGCGAATCCGGAATTGCTGGAGGCGCTCACGCAGTGGTTCAGACAGAGTGGCTATGATCTGCGCGCGCTGACGTCGCTGATCGTGAAATCGAATGCGTATCAGCTCTCGTCGGAATATCCGGGCCAGTGGAAACTCGAATACGTTCCGTACTACGCGAGAAAGTTTGCGAGACGCCTCGATGCCGAAGAGATTCATGACTCGATCGTGAAAGCAGCCGGTGTGATGCCGACCTACACGCTGGATTACGCCGCTCCGAGTTATCCGCTGCCGCCTGTGAATTGGGCCATGGAGTTTCCGGACACCTCGGAGCCGCGCTCAAACAGGACCTCATTGGACTTCTTGAATGCATTTGGCCGGGGCGATCGCGATCAAAGCAGACGCGATTCGAGTGGTTCATTAATGCAGGCGCTGAACATGATGAACAACGCGTTCGTCATGGGCCGAATCCATAACGCGAACAACGGTTCCAACGTTCAACAGTTGTTGCGACAGCATTCGGATCCGTTCGCGATTATTGAAACTTTGTACCTGACGACGCTCAACCGATTTCCGAACGCCGATGAAATAGCGGTTGCGCACGCCGCGATCCGGCGTCTCGGTATTGTGCGCGGCGCCGAGTCGTTGCAGTGGGCGCTGTTGAACAAATTGGAATTCATTCACAGCTATTAGAGCGATGACTATGGATCGAATCATCAATCGACGACTCTTCTTCAAGATCGCGGGAACGGGTGTCGGCGGCTATTTTCTGTCTCCAGTCGATACCTTCGCTCAGAGCGGGTCGTATCAAGGCGACGCCAGGATCCTTGGCTCGGCGAAGTACGTGATCTTCATTCAGCTCGCAGGCGCCCCGAGTCAGATCGATACCTTCGATCTGAAAGTGGGGGCGTGGACGCCGGCGGACTTTCGACCAACGACGATCAACGGTGTGGACTTTCCTGAGGGGTTGATGCCGAGCCTTGCCAGCCAGGCCGGAAGATTCTCCATCGTGAGGAGCTGCCAGTCGAACGCGCTTGTTCACAACCTGCTGCAGGCCTGGAATCAGATTGCGAGAAACCCTGCCAGCGCGACGGGCAAGATCGCGCCGAACATGGGTTGTATCGTCGCGCTGGAGTCTGAAGCCAAACGCGCCCGCGGCCAGAACCTTCCGGGTTTCGTTGCCCTCTCGAGTGCCGGCAATCTGGTACGCAACGGATACCTGCCGGGAAGATACGCGCCGTTTGACGTCAACGTGGGTACGGCAGGACTGCCGAACCTGACCAATTCCGACACCGAACCGGTATTCGTGGATCGTTACAACATTCGGCAGCAACTCGACGCCGCCGGCGTGCGCCGGTCGGATTTCGATGAAATGGCCGATTTTTATGCGAGTGCGCGCGGCCTGATGTACGACCCGGCCGTCAGCGCTACTTTCCGTTTTACGGCTGAAGACCAGCTCCGCTACGGAAATTCCGGATTCGGAAGCTCCTGCATTGTCGCGCGGAACCTCGTGAGAGCTGATCTCGGAACGCGTTACATCATGATCACGCTGGGCGGCTGGGATAACCACCAGGGCATCTACGCGCAGAACGCCGGCGTTTACCGTCCGGCGCGCCAGCTCGATGCCGCGCTAGCTAACCTGATCGCAGATCTGGCGACCATTCCCGGCTCCGACGGACGATCAAAACTGGATGAGACGCTGATCATCGCGAAGGGCGAATTCGGCCGCACTGTTGGTGCGTTAACCGCTCAGGCCGGCCGCGATCATTACTTTGTCCATTCGGCTTTGCTCGCAGGAGGCGGTGTGCGCGGAGGCCAGGTCATCGGTGGGACGACGGCGGACGGGCGATTTATCGATCGTCCAGGCTGGTCCGGAGACCGGGAAGTGACTCCTGAAGACATTGCGGCTACGATCTATTCGGCGCTGGGCATCAACTACACCACGATTCGCCGCGATGATCCGCTCGGCCGCGGTTTTGAATACGTGCCCTCCACCACGACCTGGAAAGCATCTCCACTCGTTGATCTATTCTGAGTGCGTCTCTGTGGCTACCTGGTTAGAAGTTCAGCCTGGCGCCGGATGTGTAGTTTCTTCATAGACCCTCCACACAGATGTCAGAAAAAGGTTTGGTCCGGAAACAGGGTGGGCGCAGCATACTACGCTGAAAAAAAACAAGTCAAACAGCCCGGACTGCCTATACTGCCGCTGTGCAGCGGATTCATACCGAGAACGACGCCATCCGTTTCCTGAAAACCGTAAAGTTTGTTCTGCGCTACAACTCCACGCCCAGCCTTCCGCTTGCAAGCATGTACGCGGCAGCCGGCGATCAGCGTCTTGCCATCGAGTTGACGAATGCGTTGCTTGCCCGCGCCGAGGCAGTCGAGACGAACGTCATTGCCGACCGTCTTGTGCTGGTGCATCGCGATGTTGTTCCCGCGTTGTATGCGCTCCGATCGCGTTTTCGAGCCGCGCGACTCTCGGAGAACGCCCTTCGGACCCTCACACTGATTCAGGATGACGGATCGGCAACCGCCGGAGACATTCGGCGTTACCTCGGAGTGGACGGATCGAAACGTCCGGATGCTGCCGACCTTGGGTTGACCGAACTTCAGCGCGACATGCTCATTGATCGTGGTCCATCAAGCGTGCCGAAGAATGGGATTCCGTATCTCAGCAAGGAAGGTTATCCGTATCGCGTCTTTGCAAAAGCGCATCCCGAAACGGTGAAGGCCGCCGGCAAATTGAAGGTGAGCGCCGCGATTCAATCGATCATTGACGCTGCCGGTCCTATTCCAACGAAGAAACTTGTTTCGATGTTCAAGCTTTGTCTGAGCGACGAGGAGCGGAGAAAAATGGGGTAGGGGACATGGGGGCGTAGGGGGCCGCCCCCTTGTCCCCTACCCCATTTTTCATCCCAGATATCGCGACTTCAGGATCTCCAGATGATGCTGGGCGTGTCCCGCGATCACGTACGCCTGAGCACGGACAGTGATCCGGCGGTTGTTCGCCGTGCCGCTACGCATCCAGGCGTCGGCGTCCAGATTACCGAACAGACGAATCGTCGAGCGACGGACATGCGTGAACTCGTCGAGAAGATCCTGGAAAGGCACAAGCGAGTGGTTCGCCTGTTTCACCCACGGATCCTGATCGAAGCCCGGCAGCGCCGTGGCGTCGTTGCGCGCGAAAGTCAGAGCGCGGTATGCAAAGACGCGCTCCGTGTCAGTCATATGGCCGACGAGTTCCTTCACGCTCCATTTGTCCGGCGCGTACTTGTAGTTCGCCCTGCTTTCGTCAAGACCGCTCAGCAGCGAGATCATCGAGTCGAGCTGTGTCTGAAGAAAACCCATGACGTCGGAACCGGTCACCTTGTTGACGTAACCGATCTGATAATCCGAAAACTCGGATTCGTCCGGTCTTCCGATCGCTAAAGTGGAATTTCCCATTTTCGCCTCCCCAGTTGAAAGCGGCGCCGGATCCGCTCCTCCAGTTCCGCCAGATATACCAAAGCCTCAGTTGTGTTTTCCGCAGGAGCCCATTCGGCGAACTGCTTATCGGTCTTCGCATCGAACGGCCCGCTCTTGATCTCGAAAATGACGCTATCGGGCTCCAGGGCAAAAAACGTGTGCCACGTGCCGCCCCGGCAGTCCAGGCCGATGTTCCCGGATTCGCGGCTGATAAGGACAAGGCCACCGTCTTCGACATTGCCGTTGTCATCCATTGCGACGAACCCGACGGAGCCGCGAAGCACCACGAAACCCTCGGCTTTCGAATCCGCGTGTCGATGCGGCTGCACATAACTTCCGGGCTGCATCGCATTGATCATCCGCTGCAGCGGTTCGGCGTCATCCTGATGAAACGTATGGATTTCTCGACGCCTGGGATTGTTGCGCGCATCCGCCGCCTTCTGGTCGATCAAAGCTTCCGTGATTGTGCATATCCGCAGGTGATCGGAGCGTGTTGCCGTTGAAGAGATTCGGTTCATCATTTCCTCCGTGCCTGCACCATTCTAAAACGCGTAGGAACTCCATGGTTTTACTTCTTGCACTCATTCGCCGGAAACCCGCGCCAGCAGCGGGATTCCGCTAAACCCAGCATGCTCTAGATAGCGCCGCCAACGTGTCGCAGCAGGTTGTGTTTGGTAGTTCCTTTGCGTTTATCGAGCGCGAAGGGGAGCAAAAAGCTTCCCAACAAGGAGAACAAGATGTTACGCACGATTGTGGGGTTGTTGATGTTTACGGTTTTCGCTGCAGCGGGTCTTGCGGCGGACCTGGTTTCGATGAAGCTTTGCCCGGCTACCTACTATGACGCGGTAGCGCGTGATTGCGTGGTCGGAAAGGGAATCGAAGGCAAATCGGTTCAGGTGGATCCAAAGGTCGGATCGCTGTTGTTTCTGACTGCTGTCAAGACTTCCAGGGAGGAAGCAATCTATCACGTCTGGATTTCCGGCAAGACTGTTGGCGCCGTCACGGTCTACGACACGGCGACAAAGACGCTGCGCGATGCCGATGAGTCGGAGATGGCGTGGTTGAAAGAACGCAATATCGAAGGAGCCCGGGCAATCGTCAGGATGACCGCTTCAGCTTCGCCGAAGTTCCGGTTGCGAAGTGGGAAGACGCTGCCCGTGAAGCCGGGCGTCTGGAAGGTCCAGGTGTATGACGAGGCTCAGATCCAGCCGCTGGGTGAAATGGAATTCACGATGACACCGGACAACAAAGGAGTCACCGACTAACGGAATAAACCACAGAGGCACGGAGACACAGAGAGGGCCGCACCGGGTGTTAGTCGGTGCGGCCCTCTCTGTGTCTCCGTGCCTCTGTGGTTGTTAGAACTCCAGACGGAGCTGACCTGATAGCGTTCGGCTGCCGGTCTTGGTGGTGATTTCGCCGAACGTGCCGGAGTTGATGTCCAGGTTGGGATTACCCGGCGTTGGGTGGTTCAGGATATTGCTGGCGTTGATACGGATCGTCAGGCTTCTGGTTTCCGCGAGGCGGATCCTCTTCTGAAGGTTCGCATCAAAGTCCCAGCTTCCCGGGCCGTAAATGGGTCTCAAACCGAGCGAGCCCAACTGTCCCGGGGCCGCATTTCGCAGGATGAGGTTCGTTCCTGCGGCATCGGTAGCGATCGCGCTATTGGTGCAGAAGCTTCGCAGGTTCGCAGCGCCGCCGGTCGGGACACCAAGACATGACGGATCCGCCACTCTGTAAAGCGGCTCAGAGAAGTAATTACCGAAGTTCGTACCATCCCAGATGACCTCACCTTTACGCGGAAACTCGCCAACGATGTCGGGAGTGCCGGTTCTGTTGATCGTGTTTCGGGCTTCGACGTTCAACGGAGCGCCGGTCGTCGCGCTGAAGATCGTGCCGAACTGCCAGCCTTCGATCAGACGCGCCACAACTCCGCCGACATTCCCGCCCAGCGCCTTGCCCGGGCCAAACGGCAATTCGAACGTGCCGTAGAACCGGAGATCGTGGACCCGGTGGAAGCTATGAACCGAGTAGTCCGCTCGCCGGTTGAGGTAATCGCGATAGGTTGCAGTTGGTCCGCCGCCGGTAGATGCGGCAGTGCCGGCGCCGGTAGAGCGGCTCCATGTCCAGGTTCCCTGGTAGGTCATGCCGCTCGACGTCCGCTTGGTGAGCTGGGTTTGCATGGAATGGTACTGGGAGTTTTCGGCGTTCCAGCGCATTTCCATCGTGCCGAACTGCGGATTGGCAACAATGAAATTCTCCGGGAACTGTCCGCTGGACCGGAGTGTTGCGCCGGCAATGGTTTCGCCGGCCGGAATGTTGACTCCGATATTCGCGGTGTTCAATGAATTGGCCACTGCCCGGAAATCGCCGTTGGCGAGGTTCGTCCGGAAAGTCGCATTACGCCGTAAAGCTTCGGAACCTGTGATCTGCGTTCCGACGATCAGAGGCGCCGCCGTGGTGCCGAAATTCAAGCCACGGAACATCCGGTCGAACATCGGATCGTCGCCGCCGGCGCGTGTAACTGTTAACGCCTGCATCAATCCGTTTAACCGGAAATCGGGCTCGTTGTAGTTGATCGAGGAGTGAAGCTTGACGCCGCGCGTGCCCACATAGCGTACGTCCGCAATCAAACCAAACGGCAACGATCGCGTGATCCCCAGGGTCGTGGTCATGATGTACGGGGTCACGTAATCCGGAGAGAAGAAATTCTGCATGAACGAACGCTGGTTCGATGGGGCGACGACTTCCGGAATGCTGGGCGGGACTACGAGCGGGAACGTCACGTTGGAAAAATCTCGGTACGCCGCTCCACCGGACTCGATTGCGTTGTATTCCAGGCCCGGCAGTCTGCCTGAATCGGAGTCGATCCAGGAGAGGCTGTTCCCCGGCAGCAGATGCGCCGCCTGGAACCCGCCGCGAATCGTCGTCTTGTCCTTGCCGCCGAAGCCGGGCGACCAGGAGAAACCGATTGCCGGCGAGAAATTGTTTTTGTCGCTGGGCCAGAGACCAAAGTCGGGATACTTGCTGTCCCGGCCGATCAGGACCACACTCGTTGGCGCCGCCTTCACCTGGCCGCCATTATGAAAGGCTTCGCCGAAGGTGCGGCCTGAAATCCCGAAGTAGCCGGGATTGCCGTCGATTGGCCCGCGTGTCCAGTTGGCGCCGGTTCCGCTGCGGAAATCGGAAACACGGTACAAGTCCCAACGAACGCCGAGGTTCAGAGTGAAGTTCGGAGTGACCTTCCAATCGTCCTTGAAGAAGAAGTTGAACTCGTTCTGGTGATTCTCCCGAATCTTTCCTCGAGTATCTTTCGGTTGGTTCGCATGGTTATAGGATTCTTTGTAGTCCAGGAACTTCGTATCGGTAGGTTCCCATGTTTCGAATCGCTGCGAAGTGCTCGCGACCGAGCCCGAAAGGGCAAGCAACAGATTCTGCGCAAGCGTGATGTTGTTCGTGAGCAGATTGCTCACCTGATCAATGCCTCGGACGGGATTGTCGCCTGCTCCACCGGTAATGGTGGGGATCAGACCGAACGTCACACTGGTGACCGGCGTCGGCTGGTAGCCGGCTGTGTTGGCGTAACGGAACTCGATGCCGCCCTTGAAGGCGTGAGCGCCGCGGGTCCAGCTCACGTTGTTGTTCACCGTGGTCAACGGGCTCGTGTTTCCGAAATCGCCGGCGGAGCCCAGCACATGATTCGGAAAGTTGAACAATGTCGGACGGATATAAACCGGATATCCGTTGATCACCGGCAGATACTTTAGCGCCTCTTCCTGGACCGATGGCGTCACGATGGCGGAATCCCAGTGCAGGGTCGTCAGCCGGTAGGCATACCGGAATTCATTCAAAAGGTTCGGCGAGAGTGTCGACGTGAAATTCAGTGACCGGACTCGAGGATTCTCGCGTAGCTGGCCGTTATAGCCCGTCGGCCAGTTCGAGACGTTGTTATTGTCCGTATAGTGACTTTCGCGCACCCAGTTTCCACTCAGTCTATGATTCTGATTGAAATGGTGATCGATCTTGATGTTGATCTGTTTCCGGTTGTAGGCATCCAGATTCTCTCCGGTGCCGCCGGCGGAACCGGCAACAGTGCGGCGCACCCATCGGTGAGTTGCCGTGTTCAGGCCATCTCCAACCGTACCGTCGTAGGCATTCGGCAGCGGCATCACACCCAGGAAACTGGTCATGTATCCGCTGGGATCCATCCGACGGCGTAGCGGATCGCCTGGATTGAGGGCGTCGCCAAACACATTGAAGCTTTGCATCGGCCCGGTTGCTCCGACAGGTGCGGCCAGAGGATTGCCAAGTTTATCGACCACAGGGGCGACGCGGGTTGCGCCCGTGCCGCTGGGCGTGGTGTCCGCATTGCCGTTGTTGACGCCCGGAAAGAACCGGAAAATGCCCTGACGGGCCAGCGGAGTCAGAACCAGTCCGTTCACGCTTTCTTTCTGGCGTTGGTCCGCCCTGTCGTACAAGCCGAAAAAGAATGTTTTCCCCTTGATAACGGGTCCGCCAACGCTTGCTGTCGTCTGATGCCGGTTGTACCAGATCGGGCTCGAACCGAGTCGGTTGGCCGACCACGAGTTGGCATTCAGCGCCGAGTTCCGGACGTTCCACGTCGCTGCTCCGCGGAACTGATTGGTTCCGGTTCGCGCGCGCATCTGGACCTGGGCAGCGCCACGGCCTTCGACATCCACGGGCGCTACGGTGACGCGCATTTCATCGATCATGTCCGGATTGACGAAAAACGTCGTCTTGAGGCCCTGTGTATGTCTTCCGGTGTTCATCGTGACACCATCCAGCGAAATGCCCACGTTCGCCGATCCGTTGGCGGAAATGCCGCCAAACGTGGTGTTCGCGCCACCCTCTCCCGTGACCCCTGGCAACGTCATCGCGAGGTCCATCACGTTGCGCGTGACCAGCGGGAGTTCTATAAGCTGATTTGACGGAAGCACCGTCCCGACCGACGCGGTGGACGCGGTCAGTAGTTCATCCGCCGCGACCGTCACTTCAACCGCCTGACTCACTGCTCCGACTTGAAGCGTGAAGTTTTGCCGGATCTGCTGAGATGACCCGAGACTCAGCCGGAATGTCTGCTGTTGAAAACCAGGCAGCGCCGCGTTGACCTCATAGTTGCCCGGCTGAAGGCTGGGGAACCGGTACGTTCCGCTTTCGTTCGTCACCGAACTCGAAGAGACTCCGGTGTCGACATTTCTTGCGGTGACTTCAACGCCCGGGATCAAGGCCCCAGTCGGGTCCGAAACGCTTCCGCTGAGCGTTGCGTTGATTCCGGTTTGTGCGAATGCATTAATACCAAAGACCAGACAAATCAATACTGCAGACAAGGCGAATCTTCTCATCTAATCCTCCAATCCCAGGGTGTTTAGCCGCTCCAATAGACTGACGTTTGTTCAGAATTTGTGCGCAACTGATATAACGAGAGGAATCCCGTTGTCAACGTGGAAGCTATTTCACTGTCGGTAGCTAATGATGTGTCCGGTGTCTGTAGCAAATGAAATGTCCGGTCTGAAGGGCAGGGTCGAAGTAATGTCGCATTCGCATTGGAGGTTAATGGTGGATGCCGTTATATCCGGC
>Ga0137433_1000475_pt1 | contig 21276 bp, 14 predicted proteins | sample EasRivERMZT840_2_FD_102335 | JGI IMG/M metagenome (GOLD analysis project Ga0137433, IMG submission 102335) | Soil microbial communities from meander-bound floodplain in the East River, Colorado, USA - East River MetaG ERMZT840_2 | ecosystem: Environmental > Terrestrial > Soil > Floodplain ...
ATGACGCACGTTGCCGGCGCTTCATCGGAAGAACGCCTCACGCGCCTGTTCGGCTCATGCAAATTTCAGCCCGCGAAAGGCGAAGCAGAAGTCTGGCAGGCCGAAGCGCTCGACGTCGGCCGCGTGACCCTCGACGCATTCGGCAAAGCGGCAAGCGGCGGGGCGGCGTTTCCGATTCCCGTTGAAGAAATGATCCATGGCGCTTCGGTTACTGAAGCGGTCGTACGTTCCGCGGGATCGGGGAAAGTTGAAAAGGTATCGTGATGACGCAGCATCCGTCGGAAGCGACAACTCCCGGCATTCTGACAGCCCTGGGTTCGACGATCGGTCTGGCGCTTGGTCCGAGCGTGCTCGCGGTTCTCACCATCAGCCCCTACATTGTGCCAATCCAGGAGGAGTTCGGCTGGACACGTGTGCAGGTTTCATTCGCGTTTACCATCGTCGCTTACATGATCGTGCTCGTGTCGCCGCTGCAAGGCGTGCTGGTGGACCGCCTGGGGCCGCGCCGGGTGGTGCTGGGCTCCATTCCGTTGTTCGCTGCAAGTCTTGCGGCGTTGTATTTCACGCCACAAAACCTTCTCGTGTACTACGTGTTATGGGCCATTGTGCCTGTCGCTGCGATCGGACTGTGGCCACTCGGTTATCTGCAGGCCGTGAGCCGATGGTTCGACCGTAAACTCGGATTGGCGCTCGGCGTCGCGAATGCGGGAATCGGCGTCGGCAGCACGTTCATCCCGATGATCGCCGGGCCCATCATCGCCCAATACAGCTGGCGGCACGCGCTGCTTTTAATTTCGGGACTGGTCCTGTTTGTCAGTTGGCCGGTTGTGTACTTTTGCCTGCGCGAGCCAACCGCTGCTGAGGCTGCCGAAAAATCCCGTGGCGCAAAGAAAGCGTTCGGTATGTCTTTTCAGGAAGCGCGGCGAGAAAAGACTTTCTGGGTACTGAACATTGCCTTCTTCATGCTTGGTTTAACGGCGACAAGTATTGTAAGCCAACAGGTTCCTCTGTTGCTCGAGGCCGGTTGGAGCCGACCTCAGGCCGTGCAACTTCAAACACTGTTCGGGTTCGGCTTGCTCTTCGCGCGTGTCGCGGTGGGCTTTATCATTGATCACGTTTTTGCGCCGCGCGTCATGATGACCGTGTCCATCGGTGGCGCAATCGCATGCGTGCTGTATGGAACGTATCCGAATGCCGCCTACGTCAGCGCGCTGTTGATTGGATTCCTGCTTGGCGCCGAATTCGACGTGCTCGCGTTCCTGATCAAGCGCTACTACGGAAGTGCGGCATACGGCCGAGTTTATGGCGTGATTTTCGGGGTCTTCTATCTGGGCTCTGGGCTCGGCATCGTGGGACTCGCATGGTGCCGGCAGAACTTCGGGAATTACAATATGGGACTGTTCATCGCGGCGGGAGTCCTTGTGGTCTCGGCGGTGCTCATGGTGCTTCTGCCTGCCTACCGGTTCCGCACCGGCGCGGAGCCCGTTGCTCAGGTTGCTGCGGCGGTTCAACATTCCTCTTGACGCTCGTTTTGAACTGCATGAACCTGCTAACGATCAATACGATGTATTGTTTTGGATCATTGCCGTGTTCCCCGTTGTGGGAATCTCCCTGTGGTCGGTCTTAACCCGCAATGAACAAGTTGGAGCAAACTAAATAAAATGTTGAAAGCAACCAAAGGAAAAATACTACCTACATCGATCATCGGTTCTCTTCCGCGCCCGAGTTGGTACACCGAGAATCTCGGAACCAAAGCTTTCGTCGATGCGATGTCGAACAATAAATTCCGCGAGCAGTACGTGGATGCGCTGTCGTGCTACATCAAGGATCAGGAAGTCGCGGGCCTCGACATCGTGACGGACGGCGACTGCCGGTTTGACCAGGATGTCGGCGGCCAGACCTGGACCAGCTATCCTCCGCGCCACATGGAAGGGTTTGAAGCCGACAAGCCGAAGCTTGCGCGCGCCGGCGCGGGTGGCATCGGGTTTCCTCGCGGGCATATTTTGCACGATTACCTCGAAGCCCGCGTCATGCCGAAGATCGTCGGACCCGTTGCGCCTGGCGAAATGCAGTACGCGGAAATCTTCAAGGCAGCCCAGCGGCTGACGCCCAGACCGGTGAAGTTCGGAACCGTCGCTCCGGAACTGGTCGCGTACGCGGTCCAGGACGGGTACTACAAAGACCTGCCGTCACGCATCATGGCGCTCAGTGATGCGTTCAACAAAGAACTTCACGATCTCGCCGATGCCGGTTGCCCGGTGATCCAGATCGAAGATCCTCAGCTTCACCTTCTTGCCGCGCGCCCCGTCCCGAACAAGGACATCACGCTCGACTTCATGTTGAAGGTCTTCAACAACACGGTGAAAGGCCTGCGAGAGAAGACTGAAGTCTGGTGCCACACCTGCTGGGGCAATCCATCGCAGCAGCGCATGTTCGCGCAGGTGCAGTCGTACAAGCCGGCACTCGAAGTGCTGAATCAGGTGGATGCAGATCTCATCACGTTTGAGATGAAGAGCTCGAATGCGCTGGATCTGGAAGCGGTCTGCAAGTCGATCACCGGCAAGAAAATCGCAATCGGCGTTATCGATCACCACACGTTGCAGGTCGAAAGTCCTGAGGAAGTGGCGGATCTGCTTCGCCAGGCTCTCAAGTTCGTCGAGCCCGAAAGGCTTGCGGTCACCACGGACTGCGGAATGGGCCGCGAAGGCATGAGCCGGCGGCACGCGTTCTACAAGACGGTGGCGCTGGTCCGGGGAACGAACGTCATCCGCAAAGAGATCGGCGCGCCTGAAGCGGAGTGCCTCGCCGCCGATCCGAAGTACTCCTTCATCCGCATGGCGTAGTTTGTTGCTTGTCCCTCTCCCTCCGGGAGAGGGATGTCGCGCGTAGCGCGACAGGGTGAGGGAAGGCACAAGCCATGTTGGTTCCATGCCGGCCCTCACCCTGTCGCTTCGCGCCGTCCCTCTCCCGGAGGGAGAGGGCTTTGGGAACCTAACCTACAGCAGTTGGCCTTTAACCCACTCCAGTTCCTGGCAAACATAATCGATGATGTTGCCGGTCTTCAGACTGTCAGGCAGGACATCCCACGTGTACGTCTCGATCTCCAGCTGACGCGAAACAGGATTCGCCTTGTGGAATTTGAGCGCATCCTCGATCGCAAACCGCGTCGTACGGAACGGTCCGAGATCATCGAGAAACACCGGCACGTGAATGTGCGTCCGCCATTCGCGCGGCCCGGGATTCGTTTTGAAGGCTGCGAATGCGTCCTCGAGATTCAGGAACATCGTGTACTTGCCGTCTTTCTTCTCGAGAGTCTGTGTGAGATAGATCGTTTGCGAGTACTTGTAAAGCGCATCGATGACCTTCTCATCCACATGCGGCATGTGAATCGCGGCGGCCTCCTGAAGCTTGAAGACCGGAATGCCGGCATCTACGAGTTTCTGCAGCGAAACGGAAATGTTTTCGTATTCGACTGCCTGGTGGCAGATATCGAAAACCGTTCCGAGATGCCGTCGTAACGCCGAGTGCGCTTCCGATATCGGTATGCGCGCCAGCTTCGCCAGCCTCTGCGTCGAAGCGCCGGAATAGAGATGGTTCTTGAAGTAATCGACAGCCTCGTCGGTCGTTTCGATGAAACAAAACGGTTCTGGTTCAAGCGCCAGTCCGACCGTGCGTCCGGTTCGCTCCTTCAGTTCGACCAGGAACGCGACCGTTTGAAGAATGTGTTCCGTAAATGAGTTGACCACGTCCGGGCCTGTTACGCGCGGTTTGAAGCCCAGCGGCGGGCTTTGAATGGAAGGCGTCGTTCCCTCCGGCGCTACGTCGGCGAGAACCTCGGCTACGTTCATCGTGTACCTCATGCGTTCGTCGGTGCGCCAGTCCGGCTCGTACACCTGTTCCTTCACCACCCGCCCTTTGAATGGTCCGTACGGAAACGCATTGACTGTGTACAGATACATATCGTTGTCGCCGAGAAACTTCTTGAGCTTCTCGCGTTCGCCGCCCTTGTTGCTGATCAGCGTTTGCGCCGATTCCGCAGCCAATCGAAGCGACACGCCGAACCGTTCCTTGGGCGCGAATCGCTCTTTCACTTTCGGGACGTACGTGGTGAGGCTGTTCCAGATTTCATCCCAGTTATCGCCGGGATGGACGAGTGTCGAATAGGTGAGCTGGCCGAGGCCGTTGCCGAGTTCCATATTTATGACTCCTAATCTTTATTCCAGCCCGCATGCGCGGGCCTGCTCTCGCGCGAGAACTGCCTGGTCCCTGTCGCCGTCGCCGTGAGCGATGGCGCCCAGGAGCCGTTCGCGATAGACATCCAGACTTGGAAGCGGAACACGCGCGATATCCGCCGCTGCTAATATGAGGTTCGCGTCTTTGAGGCCGACCTGGATGGGAGAGCCGACGTTATCGAACGTTTGGTCGACCATCGTCTTGCCGTATCCCTTGTATGCGGGCGCGCCTGCGAACAGCCCATCGGTCATGACGTCGTACATGACCTGTGGCTCGACCCCGTACTTGCGAACAAGTGAGAAGGCCTCCGCCTGCGCAACGATAGCAGCACCAAGGACCAGATTGTTGGCCAATTTTATGGCGGTCGCCGATTCCGGCTTGATCCCCGCCTCGAAGGTCCGCCTGCCCATGACTTGCAGGATCGGCGCGCATTTCCGCACAGCGTCCGGCGGACCTGCTACGACGATTCCAAGCTGTCCGGAAGCCGCCAGGTCCGGACGTCCCAGGACCGGCGCTGCGACCAGAACCTGACCGGCTTTCGCGTGCGCTTCGGCGAGTGTTCGTATGGTGGCGACGCCGTAGGTTCCCATCGCCAGATGGATCGCTCCGGCGCTGAGCGAATCGCGCATGCCGCCGGCGCGCTGCACGACGTCAATTACCGTCGCGTCTTCGACCAGCATCGTGACGACGATTTCCGTGCCCTTGCAGAGGTCCGCAACCGACGATGCCACGCGCGCTCCCACAGCGCCAAATTCTGCCGTCGCCTGTGGAACCACGTCGTATACGGCGAATTCGTGCCCGGCGTCCAGGATGCGGCGCGCCATACCTTTACCCATTCGGCCAAGACCGATGAAACCTACTTTCATTGTGACGATGTACTCCTCTACGAAGAATTGAGGCCGGAAACTGCGCAACCTTATACCGCGCGGTTTTTCACTGTCAAAGGAGTCTTGACGTGATTTTTAGAACTTTTTAAAAATAGATTTTTAAATACTTCTAAATCGGAGGAGAAAATGAAGAGTGCATTCGCCATTTCCTTACTGATCGCCACTTTCCTGGTGACGCCACTCGCTGCTCAAAGCCCGGATTTGAAGGGTACGTGGTCGGGCAACTGGTCGAAAAACGGTATACCTGAAGCGGTAACCGTCGAGGTCCAGCAGGACGAAAAAGGCGCTATCACCGGTCGTTTTCGGACGCCGGTTCCCATGGAGTTCAGCAAAGCCGCTTTCAATCCGAAGACGAGCGCTGTGACGCTGGAGGCTATCGACCCGAAGAGCGACAAATCGTACAGACTCGAAGGAAAACTCAAAGGTACGGAGATCAGCGGCGTTTTGACCGGAGACGACACGAAAGGGAACGTCCTTCTCATCAAATGGACATATTTCGGAAGATGAATCAGGGGCGGTCATAGAAGGTGTGAATGAATCGGGGACGAGGGGTCAGACCCCTTGTCCCCGATTCATTCACACCGCCCGACTATCAGAAATTCAGACGCGCATTGAGTGTGAACGTCCGGTTTCCCGTCTTCGCCGTGATTCGCCCGAAGTTATTCGAATTGATGTCGAGCGTGGGATTTCCCCAGTTTGAGTGATTCAGCACGTTGATGGCATCGATGCGGACTTCGAATTCCTTGGACTCATCGATCCTCACGCGCTTGATCAGGTTCATGTCTAACGTGTAACGGCCGGGGCCTTCGATCCATCGCTTGCCGAGATTGCCGAGCTGGCCGAGACCCGGATTGACGAGGATGAAATTCCCGTTCGCATCCTGAATCGCGCGGTTGGTGAACCTCGTGTTCAGCGACTGGCTGGTCGTCAAGGTTCTGCCGAAGGGATCATCCGCCTGAACGAAGTTGGTCAGGTACCGCGCGCCCGGCACGTCGGTGGCCGGCACGACAGTGCCGGAGCTCTTCGGGAACTCTCCGACGATCATGGGTGTATTCGCGGTTGAGGAACTGAACGACGCGGTTGTCGCAGTCACGTTCAAAGGCGAACCGGAACTCCAGCCCGCAACGCCGCCGAGCTGCCAGCGTTCCACGACGCGTGACAGCCATCCCGGACCGTTGCCCAGCAGCGCTTTGCCGGGACCAAACGGCAGTTGAAAGGTACCGTTGGTCCGAAACGCGTGTGTGCGATGGAAGTCGAGCAGGGTCTTTTCGATGTTCTGGTTGTAGATGTCGCGGTAGTTGCTGTCGTCGTCGTCGCCGTCGAAGCCGATTCCGCGGCTCCACGTATAGGACGTCTGAGTCGTGAAACCACTCGATAGCCGCTTCGTGATCTGCGCCACCATCGAGTGATACGTCGAGTTGCCGCCGTTTCCGTTGACCGTCACGCCGCTGAATTGCGGGTTCGGCACGAAGTATGTCTCCGGCAGTCTGCCGTTTCGAAGTATTCCTCCATTGGCTACCGGGTTCGTGAACGCATTCGTTGTGTTGAAGAAGTTCGCGAGAGTTCCAATGTCATTGTTGGCCAGAGTGTCGCGAGTGTTCGTCGAGGTACGCATGGCCTGCGAGCCGGTGCGTACGACACCATCGACGACGCCGAAACCTGTCACGTTCAATCCCATCAGCATGCGATCGAACAACGCCGCGTTGCCTCCGGTTTGCGTGATCCGAACCGCGTCGACGAATTCGGGAAGTTGAGCCAGCTGGATCTGGTTCAGCGGGACTTCTGTGTAGAGCTTTGTGCCTTTGCTGCCGATGTATCGAAGATCCAGAGTGAGGTTGCGCCCGATTTCGCGCTGAAGTTCCAGATTGAAGTTCTGAACGTAGGGAGCGATGTAGTTCTGTTCGTATGCCGAAATCCCGACGTTGCGCGCCGTCAGCGTTACCGGCTCGAGGATGCCGCCGCGCGGCAGCGGGGGATTGATATCCGCGAGCGATCTCCACTGCAGTCCGTACGTCGTGTTGTTGGAACTCCATCGCAGACCCTGGATGCTTCCAACGGCACCGTCGAGGTTGGAAAACGTGCGCCCGCCGCCCTGATACGTTACGGCGTAGCCGCCGCGGAGAACGGTTTTGTTTTTGCCGAAGTAAGGCACCGACCAGCTGAAACCAATCGAAGGACCGAAATTGTTGTGGTCGTTGTCCCAAAGCGGCTTGTCGGAGTTTTTGGAATTCTTGCCGACGCTTTCGATTGTTGTCAGCGTTCCGTTAAATGCAGTGCCGGTAAGCCCGTGCAGACTGCCGGTCCCGCCGACGGGCGTTCCCATGAGGCCATAGGCATCATAGGGTACGCCGAACTTATCCCATCGCAGACCCAGATTGAGTGTGAGGTCGGATCGGACTTTCCAGTCGTCCTTGAAGAAAAAGCTGAACGTATTCTGATGAATCTGGCGATGCTTTCCTTTTCGTTCCTGCTCGAACAAATCCCGGAAGGCGGGATCCGTTGCATTGTCGAGTTCGAACGCCTGGACTACCTGAGTGATCGAGCCCGACAAGTCCGCCAGAATGCTCATTGCCCGATTCTGGTTCGTAGAGAGTATTCCGGGAAAGGTTGTGGTATCGATACCAGTCACGGCAGCAAACGACGCGGCGCCCATCGTTGCAGTCGGGTAGAAGTTGCCGCCCTGCATGGAATGGTTGTACGACCACCGCAATTCGGTGCCTGCCTTGAACGCGTGCGCGCCGCGAGTGATGGCGATCGAATCGGCGAATGTTTTTTCCGCGCTCCATTGATCGCGATCTCCCAGACCCCACGCCCAGTAGTTGGCGAAGTTCACGGGATTTGCGACGAACGGATATCCGTTGGCGCTCTTCGGAATGTCCGCCTGGACGGCATTGCGAATTTCCGGGTCGGGATGCGAATACGGAACGCGCAGCAAATGCTTGCCTCTCTTGAAGCCAAAACGGAACTCGTTGAGTATCGACGGCGAGAGCGTGGACGTTAATGCCGCCGTATAAACCTGCGGTATTCGAAGGACTTCGCCGATGAAATCGCTGCCCGGGAACGGCGGATGGTTGCCTTCGGTAGGAGTTCTTTCGCGCGTGCCGGTCAAATACAGTTTGTGCGCCGAGTTGAAGTTGTAGTCGATGCGCAGATTGATCTGATCGCGATTGATGTTTACGCCGTCGCCGCTGGCTCCGTCCAGTCCCTTGATTCGACGGTTAAAGCGATAGCCCGCCGTGTTCAAGCCATCGCCCGTTTCGAAGTAGTTCGGCAGAGGTGATTTCGAAATGATTTTCTGGATGAACCCTGTTGGATCGATTCCGGGTCTTAATGGATCTCTGTTGAACACGCTGCGCGCTTCGAGCGCGCCTGTGGCGGCAGCCGGCCGGACCGGGTTCCCAAGCTTGTCCACTACCGGGGCTGTCGGATTGGCTCCCGTCGTGGTTTCTGCCGAGGCGTTGCCGTTATTTACTCCCGGGAAATACCGGAAGATGCCGCGTTGCGCTTCGGCCGTGAGAACCGGCGCCGTGACGATGTTTTTCAGGATGGTCCGCTGTCCGTCATACAAAAAGAAGAAGAACGCCTTGTTCTTCAGGATTGGACCGCCGATGCGTCCGCCGAACTGGTTCCTGTTGACGAAGTCTCGCGGTGCATTCGTGCGATTGTTGTCCCATGTCGAGGCAGAGAGCGCCGAGTTGTGGTTGGTATAGAAGAGGCTGCCGCGGTAACTGTTCGTGCCGGCGCGTGTGACCATTTGAACTCCGCCGGCACGGCCGAGTTCGGCGTCTGCGCTCGAAGTGATGATTCGCACTTCCTCGACGAGATCGGAACTGACATAGGTTTGGGAGAAGACGCCAAGGTCGTATCGACCGTCGGAAACGTTGATTCCGTCGCGTGTCGTGGCAACCTGGTTGACGCGATGGCCGGCGAAGTTATCTCCCTCGACGCCGGGCGCCAGCGAAATGAGGTCGAGCACATCTCGCGAACCCAACGGCAGGTCGCGGACTTTGTATTCGGGAAGGACCGTGCCTACCGAGGACGACGACGTAGCCAGCAGCGTGTCGGCTGAGACACTCACGTCAACGGTAGTTGCTGCGGCGCCGACCTGCAGACTGAAGTTCAATCGGACCTGTTGCGCGACACCAAGAGTGACTTCGTTATAAACCTGGGTCTGAAAACCCGGGAGCTCCGCGCTGACCTTGTAAGTTCCCGTCTGAAGGCTCGGAAACTGGTATGCGCCGGTCTCATTGGTGATCGTGGTGGTCACGATTCCGGTTTGCGTGTTTGTCGCCGTGATTGTTACGCCCGGAATCAGCGCCCCGGATGCGTCGGCGGCTGTGCCGCCCAATGTTGCATTCGTGGTTTGAGCAGTTGCGATCGCGATTAGAACGAAACACACTACCGCGACCGAATTCAAGACTTTCGCCATGATCTCCCCCTTGGTCCCATCCGTTTAAAAATTGCGTGCAAAGTTAGCAGCAAGATACGCCGCGCCATAGACGGTGTCAAACGCGGGAACCGAAATCATCCCAACGCGGGATAAGCGTGATCACAATCGGATCCGCATTGCGTCCAACGACTTTCAGTTTCTGCTTCAGCAAATCCACTGAGCCGGAAACCATCGTCTGTTGGAAAATGGAAAGCCCTTGCCCCCATTGCTCCGCCTCTACGTGTTCGCCGGAGCTGGGAAAATCCATCCAGGGCAGAGTAGTACCTGCCGGGCGGAAGATCGTCCAGTTTGTAGAGCCCGCGGTTGTCTGTCTGCGTGATGCGTTCCAGCACCATCGATCCGTTGGATTCGGCTGCCGACTGCGCCGGCATCGCGCCCATGCGGACCCCTGCCGCTGCAGCGCAGATCGGATTCATTTTTGAGAGTAGCGCCTGGTCACCGGCGCCGGGTCAGGCGGAGCACTCTATCATCTTCCGGTCCAGGTTGCCCGCGACCGTCGCGATTGCTGGTCGCTATGTAGAGGAAGGCGTCGGGCCCCTGGATCACATCGCGCAGCCGGCCGTAGGTGCCCTGGATGAGCACGTCGGTGCGAACAACGCTGGGCGCTCCGCCATCCCCAAGCACGACGCCGAGCAAACGCTGGGCAGAGAGTGTCGCGATCAACAAGCGTCCACGCAGTTCCGGATAGCGATTACCGGTGACGAAGGTCGCTCCCGCGGGGGCATCGGGGCGAGAGAGGATGGGAGCCGTAAAACCGGTGTGTGGTTCGGCGCCCACTGCCGTGGGCCAAGCGTAGTTCTTGCCGCGCTCGATGACATTCAGTTCATTGTTCCCGCCCGCGCCGGTGCCGTGTTCGGTGGCAAACAACCGTCCTGTCTGCGGCTGGAAGGCCAGTCCCTGCTGATTCCGATGTCCGTAGGACCAAACGTAGGATTTTGGAAATGGATTGTCGTTCGGCAGAGAGCCATCGGGATTCAGCCGCAAGACTTTCCCGCCCAGAGATTCGAGAGATTGCGCCGCACGACCGCCGGGCCTGTCGCTGGCGCCATCGCCGGCCGTCGCATACAGTTTGCCGTCAGGACCAAACTTCAGCCGGCAGCCATTGTGATATGCGCCGGCGGGCATGCCGTCCAGAAGGACGGTAAGATTCGTTCCCTTTCCTTTCTCCTCCGTCAGAACCCCGATCCGATTTGAAGTGGAACCAGCTCCGGAGTGCGTGTAGCAGACATACACTCGCCTGTTCCGGGCGAACTGCGGATCGATCGCGAGTCCCATCAACCCGCTTTCGAGTCCTCGCTGGGCGGATTCATTCACCGGGATGACAGCCCACGGGGATGGGTTCAGTACATCACGCTCGACCACTCGAATGCGTCCGGGGCGTTCGGTTATGAACATCCTGCCATCGGGAGCAAACGCCATTGCCCATGGCGTTTCGAGATTCCGCGCGATCGTTTCCGCATCGAACTGCGACGCGGAAGCGGGATTGACCTGGTTAATGGCTTGCGCGGCCAGGCTGAGAGCGACAACGGTTGTCAGAATGAGTTTCATGTTTGGCCCTGCCAGGCAATTCGACAGCCGGAGCCAGCGCGCGAGTCCACTCAGGCGTATCCACGGACATTACATACCCAAACGTTTCGCTTTTGGGACAGCATTGTTCGGCTTCGAACACGAATGAAAAAAACTCATAGAGACATCTTCTATAGTGTTCTTCATGTTGTGTTCGGTTGCAATCACTACATCACGCCTTCTTCATGTAGTCGGAAATCGCAGCCACAACCTTCTCGACCTGCGCAAAGCTGTTGTAGATGTGCGGTGAAATGCGGATGCCCGGTGTATCTCCGCCGCGAGTGGCACCGGCGAAGCCGATCTTTTCATAGAGGAATGCGGTCATCTTGTTCACATCGGCGGTACCCGGACGAAATGTGACAACAGGCCCTGAAATCTCCGATGCGGCCGGCGAGTAGATGTGAACACCCGGGATCCTTACCAGTTCCTTTTTGACAGCCGCAGCCAGAGCCTTCGCCTGGGCTTCGATCTTTTTCTTGCCGATGCGCATGTGAAAGTCGATAGCCTCGCCCATCGCCATGAACGTCGGATCGTCACGCTGGCCGAGTTGCTCGAAGGTTCGTGAAGCGCCGACGGCGCCGCCGTACACTCCGAAATTGCTGGACCAGAGCCTGGCCTGCGCGTCGTTGCGGATGTAGAGAACGCCCGCCTCTTTAGGGCCAGTCAGCCACTTGTGCGAACTGCCGGTAAAGAAATCGCAACCGATGTCTTTCAGATCCAGGTCCAGCACGCCGAACGACTGCGCACCGTCGATCAAAGTCAGGATGCCCCGCTCGCGCGCGACGCGACACAATTCCTTTGCCGGAAACTGTGAACCGAATGAACTGGTCACATGAGTAAAGGCCAGAACCCTTGTGTTCGCGGTCAGCGCATCGATGAAAGGCTTCATGAGAGCTTCGACAGAGGGCGGCGGCGTGGGAATGGAGACCGTCTTGACTGTGAAGCCGTATCGTCTGGCTTTGTTCTGCCAGGATGCCAGATTGGTCGGATGATTCTCAACATGAACGACGACTTCGTCCCCGGCCTTCAATTCAACCCCGCTGCTCACCAGATTGTTTCCTTCACTGGTGTTGCGGGTGATGACGATCTCTTCCGGAGTCACATTCAGGAACGCGGCGATCTTCTTTCGCGTCTCTTCGCGGCCCTGACTGAACTTGGCGCGGCTCTGTTGCGAGGGATTCGAATCCATGTCGCGCGTGTACTTGAACAGGACTTCACTCACTTTGCGTGTGGCCGGACAGAAGTTCGCCGCATTCATCACAATGAACTTCGGATCGAGCGTGAACGCCGCACGCACTGCCGCCCACTCGTCTGCGGCCGCGGGCAAAGCGACCGACGGCATGGCGCTGCCTGCCGCCGCGATGGTGAAGATCTTCCCGAAATCCCGTCTCGAAAAACGTTCGATTGGCATGGCGATCTCCCTGGTTTCTGTTTGGCGCTAATTCTAGTGCAACACCATGCGCGTCCGCGCGACTACCTTGCACATGTTCACACGTATCGCATGCTGGCTTGTCTCGGTCCGTCTGGACGTAGCGTACGGAATTCTTGTTTTGCGGCGGGACGCCGCCTCATCGGCGCTGATTATCCTGTTGCTTGCTCTCGGAATCGGCGGAAATACGGCCATTTTCACTTTGATCAAGGCGACACTGCTCGACCCGTTACCATACGCTGCCCCCGAGTCATTGGTCCGTCTGGTCGGCAGGATTCCGGATCGTCGAGTTCCGGGACAGGTGAACCGGATCGATCCGACAGGCTCCGAGTTTCTGGAGGTCCGCAATCGGAGCCGGGTGCTCCAAAGCGTGGCATTTCTCGATCAGCGCGACCTCCAGCTCATCGGCGCCGACGAGCCTCTCCGTGTCCTGGCGGCTCGCGTCAGCGTTTCATTTTTTCCGCTTCTTGGAATTCAGCCCGCGCTGGGCCGGAGCTTTAGTTCGGAAGAGGAAGGCGCCGGCCGTGTCGCAACGGTGATTTTGACTCACGACTTCTGGACAGCCCGAATGGGCGCAAAGCCCGACATCGTTGGAAAGCCGATTCGCCTCAACAATTCTCCTCACGTCGTGATCGGCGTCCTGCCCCGCGACTTCCGTTTTGATTATGCAAATCTTCGCGGTGGAGAGCCTGCCGAGGTGTACGTGCCGTTGCCGTTCGAGAATGTGGATCGCGGACTTGTTCTTGGCCGAATCCGCGCAGGAAGCGGAGCGGCTGAACTGACCGCGGAACTCGATAGCATAGCGAAGGGCCTTTATCCTCCCGAAACTGCCTTGCCCGGCCAGGCCGGCGACAGAACCTTTCAGGCGCAATCGCTGCGTGAAGTGATCGTACGAAATCAACGACCCTTGCTCTGGTTCATGATGTCCGGTGCCGGCCTGTTGCTCCTGATCGCGTGCGCCAACACGGCTCAACTGCTTCTGGCGCGATCGCTACGGCGCACCCGGGAGGTTGCAATCCGTGCTGCGCTCGGCGCCAGCCGGGCTCGCCTCATCCGGCAGTTCCTGGTGGAAGGTCTGATGATGGCGGCATCCGGCGGCATCATCGGTCTGTTGATTTCGCGCTGGACGGTGGCGCTTCTCCTGCGCTGGCTTCCCGGACGCAATCTTGTGATCGAATCGGCGCGCATGGATTCCGCCGTACTGGCTTTCACTCTGGGACTGTCCACGGTTTGCGCGCTGCTCTTCGCGATTCTTCCGGCAATCAAAGGAACTGCCTTGATGCCGGGCACGCATCTGAATTCGCGTGTCGTCATAGGGCGAGGCAATCGGTGGCGTCACTTGATGATCTCCATCGAAGCTGCGCTGTCGATATTTGTCCTCTGTACGGCCGGACTGATTGTGCAAAACCTCTGGGTGCTGGTTTCCAGTCCCTCGGGCTTTGATCCCCGCGACGTGCTTATCATGCGGATGCAGTTGCCGACTCCGCGCGAGCAAACGAACCGGGTCGCGCAGGAATACTTGAGAAACGTGTCCGGTATTTCCGGAGTCCATGCTGCGGCTATCGCTACATCGGTCCCTTTGCGGCCCGGCAATGCCGGGTTTAACCGCTTTGTTGGAGAGCCGCGGGACGTCGCAGTGAACCGGCCTCCCACCTGGACGTTCTTTGTGAGCGCCGATTACTTCACCTTGTTGAGCATCCCCCTTGTAACCGGCCGCAGGTTTGGTGAGGAAGACCGATTGGGTCGGCCCACAGTCGCCATTGTCAATCAGGAGTTCGTTCGCACACACGGAATCGCATCCAGCCCGGTAGGCCGTGAGATTGATGATGGCCCGGGCGGAACAATCACGATTGTGGGCGTTGTCGGCGATGTCCGGCTGCGTGGCGTTCAGACTTCACCCCAGCCCCAGATCTATCTGCCGTATCCGCAATTCCTTCTGCCCAACGTGTATCTTCTCGTGCGTTCACAAATCGAGCCGGGGCAACTTCTGAACCGTATAAAACCCGCGATTCGGTCGGCGAATCCGGACCAGCCGGTCTTCAATGTGTTGACGATGGATCAGGTGTTCTCGAACTCGATCGCGGGGCCGCGTTTCAATGCCGTCCTGGTGACGGTGTTCGCAGCCTTCGCTCTCCTGATCGCTGCATGCGGCATGTACAGTGTGATCGCATGCCTCGTGTCGCAGCGGACGAATGAGATCGCTCTTCGGCTCGCATTGGGTGCGAGCCGGCTCAGCGTCGTCAGGAATGTTCTGGGCACGACAAGCGCGTGGGTGCTCGGCGGATTGTCGGTGGGTCTGGTTTTTGCGCTCGCGGGGGCCGGAACGGTAAGCAGACTGATGTCGACCATCAGTTCGGGGACATTGCCGATGTACGCGATTGTTGTCGTGTTGTTCGTCTTGGTGACGCTCTGTGCAGTCATTGTGCCGCTGCGCCGGGCATTGCGGCTGGACCCGCTTCTGGCACTGCGTCACGAGTGAACTTCATTACCGATCCCGACGGTGACGCTGGTATGCTGTGCCGATGCGATTTCGTACCGCGCTCCTGATCCTTGCTTTCGCGAGCCTCGCGATCACCAACATCGCGGCGCAGAACGATGTGCTTCGCATCAATACGCGGCTCGTCGAAGTGGATGTCGTGGTTCGAGGCAAGGACGGGCCGGTTACCAATCTCACGAAAGACGATTTCGCTCTCTTCGATAATGGAAAGCCCCAGCGCGTCGAAGTCTTTTCCATTTCCACCGTCGAACGTTCAAAGCCAAAGTCGACCGAACCGCCGCTGCCTCCCGGAGTGATTTCCAACCGAAGCGGAAGGGAAGCGCCCACGAGCGCAACAGTCATTCTCTTTGACCGCCTGAACACGGACGACAAGTTTCAGCGAGACGGCCGGCTGCAACTGCTCTCCTATCTCAAGACCAACCGGCGAGAGGATCTCACTGCGATTTACGTTCTCGGCGATGGACTGAAGCTCGTGCAGGATTTTACGAACGACGCCGAGCAGTTGGTTCGTGCCGCAACAAAGATGGAAGTCGGAGATTTGCCGGGAGTCGAGAATCGGACGGTGCGTGAGCTCGTTCAGGAAAGGGCAGTCGGTCGCGCCACACGACGCGACGTGCGTGTAGCTGTGGCTGAGACCCAGTTCTCTTACGAACTGCGCACGGATCCCACTGAAGAAGCGGTTGAATCGATCGCGCGGCACCTCGGCGCCTTGCCGGGCCGCAAGAGCCTCATCTGGATGGCGGCGGCCGGCATTCCTTTATCGATCCAGGGAGGCACGAGCCGCGACGGTCGGGAATCTCAACTCGGATACGTCACGCGAACGCTGACCGCTGCGAACATTGCCGTCTATCCGATCGATATCCGCGGCCTGCAGGCTCCGGATGCTCCACGAGGACGCCGGGGCATCGGACCTATGCCTCCGCCCGACGTGATGATCCGCCTGGCCGATGAGACCGGCGGTCGCGCCTTCTACTTCAACAACGATCTTGAAGGTTCCATCCGGTCCGCCATATCCGACGCGGAAGTGAGTTATACACTCGGCTTCTATCCTTCGGAGAACGGTCTCGACGGCAAGTTTCACAGCCTTTCCGTGAAAGTCGCCAAAGATGATGTCGACGTACGGCATCGCAATGGTTATTTCGCTGTGAAGGATGACGCGCCGGATGAAAAAGAACGCAGCGCCATCGTCGGCGAATTGCTTTCCAGTCCACTCGACGCTTCCCGGATCGGGCTTCAGGCTTCGGTTCAGCCGCCGGCGCCCAACACCAAAGTCTTTCGCGTTCTTCTGAGAATCGATGCAGCCGACCTTCGCCTGGACCGTCGCGGAGAACGCTGGACTGGCACGCTGGATCTCGCAACTCATCTGGAATCTTCGAAACAGAGAACGGCCCAGGTCCGCACAATCAACCTCGACCTGACGGAAGAGAATTTCCGAAGCGCGTTGATGCGCGGACTCGTGCTCGAAGACAACGTAACAACGGATGCGGCCGCGGATCGCGTTCGCATCGTGCTGCAAGACCGCGCTACCGGGTTTACCGGTTCGCTGTGGGTGCCTCTTGTAAGGAATGCCGCCTCTCGTTAACGCCCGGGAAATATCCAAGACGTACGGCGTCGCCCCTCTGTTTCGAAACATCTCGTTCACCGTTTCGGAGGGCGAACGCATTGGCCTGATCGGCCCGAATGGCGCCGGTAAATCCACACTGCTGCAGATTCTTGCCGGACGCATTGCGCCGGATACCGGCGAGCTTGCGGTTCGCAAGCGGACGCGGCTGACCTATGTTGCGCAGCATCGCGATTTCATGGCGGGTGAGACAGTCCGGCAGATTATCGAGCATGCGATGGAGCGCTCGGAGGTGCCCGAGGCGGAGCGGCAGTCGTTGATATCCGAGAATCTGGGCCGCGCCGGCTTCACGGATTTCGACGCGGAGGCGGTATCGCTCTCCGGCGGATGGCGCAAGCGGCTTGCAGTTGTCGAAGGTCTCGCTCAGGCGCCGGATATCCTGCTGCTGGATGAACCCACGAATCACCTCGATCTTGCCGGCATCAAGTGGCTCGAAGGAGTACTCCAGGCGGGCCGGTTTGCCAGCGTAACGGTCAGTCACGATCGTTATCTTCTCGAAAACGTCGCTTCGGAAGTGATCGAACTGAATCGTGTGTATGGAGACGGATTGCTGCGTGTGACCGGCAACTACAGCGATTTCCTCGTGGTGAAGGAAGAGTACCTTCATGCCCAGGGCAAGCGGCAGGAATCGCTGGCCAATCGCGTTCACACCGAGATCGAATGGTTGCGCCGCGGAGCGAAGGCCAGGACCTCGAAGTCGAAGGCTCGAATCGGGAATGCCCAGGAGTTGATCGGCGAACTCGCGGACCTTCAGTCCAGGAGCCGGGTCAGTACAACGAATATCGATTTCTCCTCAACCGAGCGGCGGACGAAGCAGCTCATGGAACTCGAGGACGTCGAGTTCACGATCGGCGGCCGCACGCTGTTCACGGATATTCGCCTCCTGATCAAACCTGGAATGCGCGTCGGACTGGTCGGTCCGAACGGCAGCGGAAAGACGACGTTGCTTCGCCTGATGCGCGGAGATCTCCAGCCCACTCAGGGCGAAATCCGCCGCGCGGATCAACTGCGAATCGTTTACTTCGACCAGAACCGCCAACTGGATCCCGACCTCACCCTGAAGCGCGCGCTGGCGCCGGACGCCGATTCCGTCGTTTATCAGGACAGAGTCATTCACGTTGCCGCGTGGGCGGACCGGTTTCTTTTTTCAAGCGAATCTCTGAATCAACCGATCAGCCGGCTTTCGGGCGGCGAAAGGGCGCGGGTTCTGATCGCTCAGCTCATGTTGCAACCGGCCGACGTCCTGCTGCTCGATGAACCGACGAACGATCTCGACATTCCGACTCTGGAAGTTCTCGAGGAGAGCCTGCTGGAGTTTCAGGGTGCGCTGGTGCTCGTGACGCATGATCGATTCATGATGGATCGCGTTTCAACGGGCATTGTCGGCCTGGATGGTCTCGGCCACGCCGAGCGGTTCGCCGACTATTCCCAATGGGAAATCTGGCAACGCACAGCCGAGCTGAAGCCGGTTGCGAAATCCTCCGGACCTGCGCCGCCGCGTGAACCTGCAAAAAAGAAACTGTCTTACCACGAGGCGCGTGAGTTTGCAGGAATGGAGGATCGCATCGCCGCCGCGGAAGAGATTCTTGAAGCCAAGCGGGCCGCGCTCAGCGATCCCGCGATTGCCAGCGACGGCCCGCGACTTCTGGCTGCGTCCTCGGAGCTGGAGGAAGCGCAGCGGATTGTGGATCAGCTTTATGCGAGATGGGCGGAACTGGAGGCGAAGCAACCCGACGCGTGAGACTCTCTTTCGCGAGTGCTTCCTCTTCCGGGCCCTGAAATCTCACATCGCCCAGGCCATCGCCGATCTGTAACATCCATCTGCATCAGCGATTTTCGACAGCAATAATGGGTAGCATCCGCAATCCCTTCACATTGTTACGTGAACTTCAGGGGAGTGGCTTTAATGGCAGAAATGAAAACTTGGCAGATCCAATATCGAAGATTCCTGTCGAAAATCTGCAGATCTTCAATGCGTACCTGACGAACAGCGATTGTTGAATTGCTACGATCTTCGAAGCCGGAAGGAGAACGAGACAGGGCGCGGTCAATTCTTTACAATACATGCCTGCACTTCTGCCTCTAGAGTGCACAAGCGGCTATGGAAAATCTTTCGACCGAACTAAATAAGCTCAAGATCGATAAATCCCAGCGCATGGAACCGCGCCGGGGGGGCAAGGCCTGGATCGTCGTCATCGTGCTGCTCCTTCTTGCGGGCGCAGGATATGCTGTGTTCAATTTCCGCGGCGCGGCGGCTGCTCCTGCGGTGGAAACCGTACGTCCGCGTCCCGAAGTTTCATCCCAGTCCGCAGTGCTGGTGGCGACCGGTTACGTCGTTGCGCACCACAAAATTCAGGTTGGTTCGAAAATCGCCGGAAGAGTTTCGTGGATCGGCGTCGAGAAAGGCGATCGCGTTCGTCAGAACCAGGTCGTGGTCCGTCTCGAAGATCACGAATACCGCGCCAGGTTCGGCGAAGCGCAAGCCGCATACGAAGGTGCGCAGGCGCGTCAGGCTGAGCTTGAGCGCGGATCGCGGCCGGAAGAAATCCAGCGGGCGAAAGCGGAACTGGATCGTGCTCAGGCTCAGCTTCGGACGGACGAAGCGCAGTGGAAACGCGTCCAGGGGCTCGTAAAGGAAGGCGTTGGGGCTGCTCAACTTCTCGACGAAGCTCGCGGCCGGTACGACACGTCCCGCGCCAATGTCGCCGCTCTCGAGCACACATACGAACTCGTCCGCCAGGGTCCGCGGAAGGAACAGATTGAAGCCGCCCGATCGGAGTCTGCGCGCGCGAAGGCGGCGATGGAATACGCGAAAACGATTCTCGACGCAGCCGAGATCCGCGTACCCAGCGACGGCACAATCCTCGAACGAAACGTCGAGCGCGGTGAGATGGTGACGACGTCATTCGTCGGGGACCGAGGCGCCAAGTCCTTCGTGGTCACGATCGCCGATCTCAATGACATCCAGGTCGAACTCGACATCAACCAGAACGACTTCAATCGCATCCTGCCGAAGCAACCCTGCACGGTCGTGACGGATGCGTATCCCGACCGCGTTTATAACTGTGTTGTCGATGAAATCGCTCCCGAAGCCAACCGGTCAAAGGCAACTGTACAGGTGAAGGTGAAGTTCCTGGAGCCGGATGAATATGTCCGGCCGGAGATGAACGCGCGCGTTACTTTTCTGGAGCCAAAGAAGGATCCGGCAGAAAAGAAAGCGGAAGAAACCCAACTGTACGTCGTGCCGAAGCGCGCGTTGGTCGATCATGCAGCCGGAAAGGGAGTGCTCGTGGTCGTCGATGGCAAGGTCCAGCCGAAACCCGTGGTTGTTCAAAAAGAAGTTGGACCCGATGTTTTCATTTCTTCCGGACTGGCGGGCACCGAGGCCATCATCGTCAGTGAACAACTGAGCCAGCTCAAAGCCGGTGATCGCGTGGAAATGAAGTGACGATCCGGCGAGGGACGTTGCGGGAACCCCGCTTGATCCATGATGGAGTTTCGACTAGTCTTGAGGGCTTCCGGGTGAACTGATGGCGAATATAGGATATGTCGGCTTAGGTGTGATGGGCAGTCAGATGGTGAACCGGTTCCTCGAAAAGGGCCACACCGTCACGGGTTACAACCGCACGCGTTCGAAAGCACAGTGGCTTCTGGATAAAGGCATGAAGTGGGCCGACTCGCCGAAGGCGGTCGCCGAGGCCGTGGACGTAACCTTCTCCATGGTCACGAACTCCGACGCCCTTCACGGAATTGCCGACGGGCCCAACGGTATCGTGGCCGGCCTTGGTCCCGGCAAGATCTGGATCGACATGAGCACCGCAAGCCCTGCCGTAAGCCGCGTGCTGGCGGGCCGGGTCCGCGAAAAAGGCGCCGACATGGTGGATGCGCCGGTATCCGGCAGCGTCGTCACCGTGCAGCAGGGAAAGATTTCGGTGATGGTCGGCGGGACACCTGAGACCTTTGAGAAGGTCAAGCCGCTCCTGCTCGATCTCGGTCCGAAAGTCACCCACGTCGGCGAGAACGGCCTCGCTCTCGTGATGAAGATCGCGATCAATCTCGCGCTGCCCGTACAGATCCTCGCCTTTACTGAAGGTGTTCTGCTGGCTGAGAAAAGCGGGATTCCACGCGAGAAGGCAGTCGAGGCTCTGCTGAACAGCGTTCTCGCCTCTCCCATGCTTCAATATCGCGGGCCGTTTGTTTTGAAGATGCCCGACGAGGCGTGGTTCAACGTGAACATGATGCAAAAAGATACACAACTCGCGCTCGAGCTCGGCCGCAAGGTCGACGTGCCGCTTCCGACCACCGCCCTGGCGAATGAATATCTGACGGCCGCGCGCGCCATGGGACTTGCCGAGCAGGACTTTGCGATCATTTTCAAAGTACTCGAAAAACTGTCTGGAGTTTCCAAATGACAACCGCACTGGACCCATCCAAAACCCAGTCTGCAACCGAAACCAACCAATGGCTGCACATGTACCGGCGGATGGTCATGATCCGGCTCTTCGAAGAGCAGGTGAATGATCTCTACACCCGCGCCCTGATGCCCGGCCTGGCCCACCTTTATATAGGTGAGGAGGCGGTTGCCGTCGGCAT
>Ga0137433_1000476_pt1 | contig 21219 bp, 8 predicted proteins | sample EasRivERMZT840_2_FD_102335 | JGI IMG/M metagenome (GOLD analysis project Ga0137433, IMG submission 102335) | Soil microbial communities from meander-bound floodplain in the East River, Colorado, USA - East River MetaG ERMZT840_2 | ecosystem: Environmental > Terrestrial > Soil > Floodplain ...
AACCTGGACGGCCGAATACAACAAGTGGGTATGGACACAGCCGACCAACCAACATCCAGCTTTCGATACGGACGGCTCGCGGGCCCATCACGGACAATCCGGTCCGGTCTTCTTTGTGACAGGAGGGTTCTACACAGGCGTCCAGCCTCCTCGGCACTACACGGTGGCTCAAGGCGAACACCTGTTGATTCCCTTGATCACCATTCAAGTCGATCCGATCGACACAGACCCGCCGTGGACAGCTACGCAGGAACGCGACGTAGCCAGAGCCATCATTGATACAACGACGGAGCTTCATGTCACCATTGACGGCGTCGCAGTGCGCGACTTGTTTACTCACAGGCAAACGTCTCCGATCTATGGCTATGATCTGCCGACGGCGAATAACCTCTTCACGTATATTTACGGGCATCCGGTCGTCGGCAGCGTTGGCCCGGTGGTTTCGGATGGCTATTGGCTGATGCTCGAACCGCTAAGTCCTGGCGAACATATCATTACCTTCGGCGGGACCTACGGCTCTCCGAATGATTATTCTTATGAGCGCACTGACATCATCACCGTCGTGCCGGAGCCGCTGACTCATGTCGTGCGGACGAACGCCGTGATCGGCGGCAAGACGATCGAGGACTGGTCGGCCGAGTGGTGGAAGTGGGTCTTCTCCATTCCCACCAATCAGAATCCCAATCTGGATGCGGACGGCGCCTTTGCCCACGTTGGCCAGCCGGACGGCCCGGTGTTCTTCCTCGCGGGAATTACGACGACTTCCGGGCAAATCAGGCGTTCCTTCACTGTCCCGGCCAACAAGTATCTCTTCTTTCCGGTGGTAAACTCGTTTGTGGACAATGTCTATACGGATCCGCCGCTCACTCCGGAAGAACTGAAGAATCTGAATGCGGTGTTCATCAACACCACGACCGAACTTCATGCCAGCATCGACGGAGTTCCTCTTCCCAATCTCTACGCGCACCGCGCCGTGGCGCCCCTCTTCAGCATTCGCTATGATTTCACAAACAATATTCACAACTATATCGTTGGCAATCCCGAGCCTCCCATCCTTGGCACGATTGATCCTGTAGTCTCCGACGGGTATTGGCTGATGTTGGAGCCTCTAAACCCTGGAATTCACACCGTCAATTTCGGCGGCGCCATCGGCTCTCCGCTGCAGTTCACCATCGATATCACGGACACGATCACGGTCTCCGGTGAAGCTCCACCGCCGCCGCCAAATCCCACTTCCACAAATGTTCTGGCCGTCACTTGCCCGCCCACTGCGCCCATCCAGCCCTCCAGCGTTCCGCGCGAGGATTTTTGGGTGCCGGATGGTCCGATCAACGCCGTCGTCGAAACCAATGGAGTTCTCTACGTTGGCGGATTGTTCGATTACGTCAGCCCGAGTTCCTTCACCGGTGGAGCCTTCGATCCGGTCTCGGGGGCGCCTTTGCCCGGTTTCCCGAAAGTGAACGGCGCGATCAAAGTGGTCGAACCGGACCGCTCCGGTGGCTGGTTCGTCGGCGGCATCTTTAATTCCGTGGGAGGCCACCCTCTGACCAACCTCGCTCACATCCGCGCGGATCGAACGGTGGACATAGCCTGGAACCCGAGTCCGGATGGAGCAGTATTATCGATGGTGACGTCCCAGGATAAGCTTTATGTTGGCGGCACGTTCAAGACGATTGGTGGACAGCCGCGATCGTTGCTGGCTGCGCTGGCCATCGAGACAGGAACTCTCTTGCCGTTCAGGGCCGATGCGGCGACATCATTTCCAAAGCCCAGTGTCAACGCACTGGCTCTCTCCGGCAACACACTGTATCTGGCCGGCTATTTTTCGTTTATCAATGGCGCGGAGCGCGAGCACCTGGGCGCCGTGGATGCAGAAACTGGCGCGGTCACGTCGTGGTATCCCAATGGTTATTCCGGCTCGCAGGCGGGTTCCCGAATCGATGCACTGGCCATTTTAAGAAATATCCTCTTTGTGGGCGGGACGTTCACCAGCATTGGCGGTGCTCAAACCAATGGGCCGCTTCGAAATTTCATCGCGGCCCTGGACGTGAACGGTGCCGATCTCGGCGCCAGTGTGATTCCGTGGGACCCGAACGCCGACGGGCCCGTGACGTCGCTGGCGGTCTTCTGTGACACGCTCTACGTCGGAGGCGCTTTCACCCGCATCGGCGGGGAGATGCGGAACCGAATTGCGGCGCTCAACGTCCATAACGGACAGGCGACCGGGTGGAATCCGAACGCCAACGGTGATGTGCTGTCGTTGAAGGTTTCAGGGAGCACGGTTTATGCAGGCGGCAAATTCACGGAGATTGGGGGCGAATCGCGGGAGTTTCTGGCGGCGCTGGACATCAATAGCGGGCGAACTGAGATCTGGAATCCAAGAGCCGACTTCGGAGTCGCAGGATTGGGCGTGGCGGGCGGCACCGTTTACGCGGGTGGCTTTGTGGCTGGTGGGGGCAAATTGCGGAAAAACGTCGCCGCGTTTGATGTGAGGACGGGGCAGCCACTCGATTGGGCGCCGCAAGTGACGGGCGAGACTTTGATTAACGCGTTTCCATTCCGTGGCATCTACACGTTGGCTGCCGCCGAAAACGCGCTCTATCTCGGCGGGCCGTTCACGCATATAAACGGGCAGCCGCGCAGCCATGCGGGCGCGATCGAACTCAATTCCGGACAAGTTACCGCGTGGAACCCGTCCCCCAACGGCGTCGTCGAGACCTTGGTTGTTTCGGATGGCACGGTCTTCCTGGGCGGCCGTTTCAATGAGATCAGCGGCGTCGGGCGGACGAATATCGCGGCGGTGGATGCGGTCACGGGCCTTCCGTCGAGCTGGAACCCAGGCGCAAATGACAAGGTCAAAACGCTTGCTCTCTGCGGGAATGCTCTTTTTGCCGGCGGGCTGTTCACGGCCATCGGAGGCAGCTCACACAATCGTCTGGCCGCGCTCGACATCGATTCCGGGTTGCTTTTCAACTGGAACCCCGCGGTGAACGACCAGGTTTCAGCGATTGCTCTCTCCGATGGCCAGGTCTATTTCGGCGGCCAGTTTTCCAGCGTGACTGGACAAGGCCGAAATCGGGTGGCGGCGTTGGATCTCGGCGCGGGTTTCCTCACCTGCTGGAATCCAAATGCCGGCACGGTGGTTAATGGCGCGGAGCGCAGCGCTGCCATCAACGCAATCCTGCCTGCCGGCGACGCCGTTTTCATGGGCGGCGCCTTCAACCTGATTGCGGGGCAGCCGCGAAATAATTTGGCCGCATTCCTCACGAATTGTCCCGCGAGCGCATCATCGTGGAACTCCGATGCGGATGGCCCGGTACTCGCGCTCGCAGCCCGCGGGGATACGCTCTTTGCGGGGGGCAGTTTTCAAAGCATGGGCGGCCAGTTCCGGCCCCACCTGGCGGTTTTTCCACCGCAAGGCGCGCCACGTATTGCGCTTCAACCACGCAGCGATCAAGTGGACATCGGGGCGAACGTCGCTTTTGCCGCACAGGCCGAGGGAGAAGCGCCGTTTTCCTTTCAGTGGCAATTCAACGGCACAGACATCCCGGGCGCCACGAGCGCAGACCTGACCATTGCCAGTGCGCAGGTAGCCCATTCTGGTGAGTACCGGGTGGTGGTGACCAACCGCCTCGGACTCGTCAGCAGCCGGCCAGCGACGTTGACGGTGCTTGAGCCAATAAGGATTTTGTCCCAGCCCGCCGATCACTTCGTTCGCCCTGGGCATACGGTGAGAATGGCAGTCGTGGCCAGTGGCAGCCCGGCTCCAGCCTATCAGTGGCGCCTCAACGGCGTGAACATCCCCGGCGCGATCTTTTCAACTTTCGTCATCAGCAATGCGCAACCGAGCGATGGCGGCAGTTACAATGTCGTTGTCGTGAACAGTATCGGCGCCATCAGCAGCGACATCGCCACGGTTCGTGTGGCCAGTCCCGCCCTTCCATTCGAGGACGATCTCAGTTCCGTGATGGAAGACGATCGCCCCGGGAGAGGTCGCCGACGGTCTGACCTCCGCAGCCGCAGGTTTCACCCGGGTTCGATCCGACGGGCCAGCGGAGTGGGCAGTGGAGACAACCGAACCGCTACTTTTGAAAATGGCGAACCCAATCACGTCGGCAAACCGGGTGGGCACTCACTCTGGCTCTCGTGGATCGCGCCGGACAATGGCGTGGCCGTGTTCAATACCCGCGGCAGCGAATTTGACACGCTGCTCGCCATCTACACCGGAACGAATGTGACTGATCTGGTCGAAGTGGCCAGCGATGAGGACCGGGGCGGCTTCGCCACCAGCCAGGCCGCCTTCAACGCGGTGGCGGGCACGGAATACTTCATTGCCGTGGACGGATTGGGAGGCGTGGCGGGCCACATCGTTTTGAGTTGGAACCTGGATACGAGCACGGCTGAAATTCCGAGAATCCTGATTCAACCGCAGAGCAGGACAATCGTCGCCGGACAGGATGTCCTCTTTACCGTCGCCGCCGCCAGTGCGACGCCGGCGACGTATCAATGGTTCTTCAATTGCGAACAAATCCCCGGCGCCACCAACGCCAGCCTGCGGATTTCGAGGGCTCAGTTTGAACATGTGGGCACCTATCGGCTTCAAGTGATGAACGCTTCCCGCTATGTGACTGAAAGTGAGGATGCGTTCCTGGAAATCGGGTCTCAGCCCGATGTCCTGTCGCGGGATAAACTGGCGGATCTCCTGGCGTCCGTGCAGGCGGGCGCCGCTGAAGCCGGTTCCGGACAGTCGGACACCTTCTCTGCCGCCGGGATCTTGAGCGGGACTCTGCGGCCGTCGCTCGGCACGATTGATTCGCATACGCTTGGCAATGCAACAGGCAGTCTCGAACCGGGTGAGACCAACCACTGCGGAGTCCTGGGCGGTGCTTCCAAGTGGTTCATCGTGGAGCCCACCGACAGCGGGGTAGTGCAATTGGATACGATTGGCAGCAACATTGATACGGTGCTGGCGGTTTATACTCTAACCGATCGACGAGAAGTGGCGTGCGACAACAACAGCGCGCCAGATCACATTCGCAGCCTCTTGCGTTTTGATGCTGTCAGCGGAACCAGGTACCTGGTGGCGGCGGACGGCATCAACGGAGCCCCGGGCACCATCAAACTCAATTTGATGTGTGGCCAGGCGCCCAGGCTTGGCGTCGCCGGCACCAACATGAGCGTCCGCGAGGGCGGCCGGTTTGAACTGGGCATTTCGGCGTTCAGTCATACGCCGGATCTTCAGTATCAGTGGCGGCTGAACGGGACCAACATCCTTTACGGCACCAACCGAACGTTCGCCGTGTTGAAAGCTCTGCCAATCCATTCCGGGATCTATTCGGTGGTGGTGTGGAATTTTGCCGGTTCAGTCACGAGTGTAGTGGCCGTGGTGGATGTGATGCCTGCGCCACGCATCGCGATTGGCGCTGCGCTGGCGGATGGAGCTTTCCAGTTGATCGGTCTCCCCAGCCAGACCTATGTCATTGAAGGCAGCACGAATCTGATCAGTTGGCAGCCGCTGTGGACGAATTCCGCCAGCACTGCCTCGCCGACGAACTGGATCGACCCGGAATCCCGTACGCTTCGGCGCCGGTTCTACCGTGTTTCTCCATGGCCGCCCTAGCCGACGCGTCGCGTTGAGCGTCGTCGATTGACACCTGCTCGAACCTCGCCATGTCCGGGCGGCAAGATGCCGCCCGTAACGTCAGACGGGACACCTGACGCAACTGGGTACGGATTCACCTCCTTCGACTTGTTATCGCTTTGCCACCCAACGGATGGAGCGTGCGACCAGATGACGGTAGTTTGGGTTCTCGAAAGCTGAGTGGTCGTGGCCAAGCTGGAGGTACACGATGCGTGACTTTTTCTCCGTTCGGGTCCACATGAGCGGTTTGCCGCTCTTCGGATGCGTGGTTGTGATCAGCGGCGTCACATCGGGACCGACGCGATATCCCCAGTAGATCTCGTCGCGGATGGTGAAGTCTTTCATCCCGGTCGTGATAGGATGATTCTTCGCGACGATATCCACCGGAACATCGACGTCGTGTTGATAACCGACCTGCTCGGTCACCACGCCGCCCTTGCCGTCTTCCTCTGGATACCGCCCGCCGATGATACGTTCATAGTCCGGCCAGTGCTGATACGACACGAGCGCATGATGCAGCACTACGAGTCCCGTGCCTTTCTCAAGAAGTGACAGGAACTTCGCCTTCTGCGCCTCGGTGATTTGCTTCGGCATGTCGTAGAGCGCCACGACGTCGTAAGTCTGCAAATCCTCGCGCTCGTACACGGTGGCGTTCGTCTTTGCGTGAGCAGCGTGCGTGAAGGTGATTTCGGGGTTGTCCTTGAAGACCTGGAAAAACGGTTCCCGCTCGAAGCCGTGTCCGCCGGTAACGAGGAGCACTTTGATCTTCGTTCCAGCGTCGGCGGCAAACGAAACGGGCGCCGCCCACGCCGTCAGCAGCAACAGCAGCACGTTCGCGATTGAGGTTCTTGTATTCATGATCGTTTTCTTCATTGAGGCTGGTCAAAGTCCGGGTAGCCGCCCGCGGCAGTGGAAGGCCCGGGAAAACCGATGCGTTGCCAGACCGTGGGATCACTCATGTAAAGAGCGCAGACGTCCGCGCGAAGCTGGCGGAAAAAGCGGGGGGAAGCCTTTTCCAGCGCGCCAAGCAGTTCGTGAATTTCCGCCGGAACCAATACGGCTGCATCGCGGCCGAATTTTTCCCGCGCGATGCTGTTTGCAGTCTCCAGACCTTCGGCGTAAAGCGTTCCGTTGATTCCGCGACGAACGCGCTCCGCGATGACCGGACCAGCGTGGAAAGCCGCCGCGCCGGCGTCGCGTTCGTCCGCTGGAATGATGCCGTTGGCCAGCGCGGTCAGCGCGGCGATGTCGAGTTGGACTTCGTTCATGGCTTCGCCAGGGAATCGTTCCGTTGCATCCACGAAGGTCCGACATCGCGTACGGTCAGGGAACGCCGGGCTGCCGCTCCCCCGGACCGATTGATTCCCGCACTGACGGCCCCTTCCACGCCCGCATGTAGCAACCCATCCGCGCCTCGCGCCAGTTTCTGCTCGGTGGCGAGGACTCCGGCGTGCTCGGCTGGTGCTCCGACGCAAAGGTTGCCGAGCCAATTCCATCCCGCGCCTTCGGTGCCCTTGAACGGGCTGCCACCCTGACCCGGGGAGAATAAATTCATGGCAATGGTGATGTTCTCCGGGAGCAAGGTGCGGCGAGACGATCCCATGCCTGCGTCCAGTTGCAGGCACGGCCCGGCGGAGTCAACGATGGTGTTGAAGGCAATCACGCAGTTGCGCGCCTGGAAGTAACCTCTCAATTCAGAGTTCGGAATGCCCGCCGTGATCCAGATGCCGCCCTGCGTCACTCCTTCGATGTAGTTCTTGACAATGACATGGTCCTCGCCGATGACGCGGATTCCGCCGGAGCCTTTCTTGTGGTGGCCGAGGAAGAAGTTTCCCTCGACGACGCAACGGTTGCCGTGGCGGAGCGTGAGCGTCCCGGCGCAGTCAATAAACGTGTTGCCACGATAGACATTTTCGCACGATTTGCTGGAGATGATCTCCAGTTCCCCGTCGCACCGGTCGAACAGGTTGTTCTCCACGAGGGTGCCGGAGTTGGTCATCGACTGGTGGCTGTAACCGACGCGAATGGTTTCGCCGCCGTTGCGCCCCAGCGGGGGGCGCGGGCCGAAATGATTCTGATCGATGCGATGATAGTTGTGCCGGCCCTCGACCTCGACTTGCAGCGTCGGTGAATCATTTGTCTTCCCGGCCAGGTAACAATTGTCCACGCGATTCGACGTGCCAAGCAGATGGACGAAAAACTTGTAGTTGCCGCCCGTAACTGCGGAATCAGTCAGGCGGCAATGGATGCCCGCGAGTTTCACACCATCCCCGGTCGGTTGGCCGTCCTTGAGGAAAATACCGTTCACCACGAGATGTTCACCATCCATCACGACGGAAGATTTCCCGGTCAGAATGACCTTGCCCGGACTCGTCGCGCGGAGAGTGATGGGTCTGTCCACCGTGCCTTTACCGCGTAACACAATCGGTTGGTCCCTCCAGACGCCGTCTCTCATCACGAGCACATCGCCCGGCTTGGCGATCGCCGCGGCTTTCGCGATGTCCACCGCCGATGCGACCTGATGCTCGGCTGCAGGCGCAGTAAAAGCCACAATGCCAGAGATGAGCAGCACCGCGTGAACGACGGACGACGTTGGGCCGCGAAGTTTCATAATTCTGTTTTAGCCGATTCCAGTTTCGGAGCCAATGAATGAATCACAGTCAGGGCCATTGCTGTTTCATAGAGTGTAATCAGTTGGAAAAGTCACCTCGTCGCGCTGCTTCCGCGATGTGCTCTGCTGAACGATCCGCGATGGCCATCGCGGTCAAGGTTGGATTCACGCCCGCGCCGGTGACAAACACGCTCGTGTCGCAGATGAACAGGTTCGGCACGTCATGCGACTGGCAGAATTCGTTCACCACCGAGGTCTTCGCGTCTCGTCCCATGCGGCAGGAACCCATGGCGTGCGCGCCGTAATTCAGGCCGATGCGCACCTTGCGCGCGCCAGAGGCGTTCATCATCTCCGCCGCTTTGTCCCGCGCGGCGGCAGCGAGCTTTAGATCGTTGGCGCCCCATTCGTAGGTCACGCGCGCCACAGGCAGACCCCGCGCATCCTTTGTTTCCGGATCGAGCGTGACGGTGTTATGCTCATGCGGGAGACCCTCGGCATGCGCCCACCACGCCGCCGTGTGCGAGTAACTGTGCAGAAAGTCCTTCAACTCCGCTCCGTAAAATGTACCACTCAAGTTGGCGTAGGTGACGGGCGTCATCATGTAAGAGAGCAGGATAAACCCGCGCGCATAACCGTTCCGTGGATTGGGCTTGTAATGGTCCTGCACCATGACGTGGCCCATCTGCATTCCCTTGAACGCGTTGATTGGCTCGTCGAACGTGCCGAACACCTGCCAGGTCGGATGGCTCATCAGATATCGCCCGACACATCCGCTGGAATTTGCCAGCCCATCGGGAAATGTGGCGTTCGCAGATAGCAACAGCAGGCGCGGCGTTTCCAAAGCGTGGGTTGTGAGCACAACGAGATTTGCCTTCACCTGATGTTCCTGCCTGGCCACGTCGAGATAGGTCACGCCGGTCGCGCGACCCTTCGCCGCGTCGTAGTCCACGCGATGCACGAATACTTCGCTGATTACTCGTGCGCCGCGCCGTTCCGCCTTGTGCAGGTAAATCTCGGATGCGGTGGCCTTCGCCCCGGTCGGGCATCCCGAGCCGCACCACCCACAATAGATGCAAGCGGGCCTGCCATCGTAAGCCGCGGAGTTAATTGCGATGGGCGGTGCAAACGGGTGTGCGCCGAGCTTTCGCGCGCCGCGGGCCAGCACCTGCGCGTGCCAGTTCATCCGGTGGGGCGGCATGGGCAGGGAATACGCCTCGGGCGCAAACGGCCCGCACTCCCCGGCGACGCCGAACTCGCGCTCGACCTTCTCGTAGTGGGGCCGGAGATCGTCGTATGAAAGCGGCCAGTCAGCGCCGACCCCTTCGGTCGAATGGGTCCTGAAATCCTCCCGATGAAATCGCGGCATGACGCCCAACCAGACCAGCGTGCCGCCACCCACGCCGGTACCAGTTTTAGGAACCACCAAATGACTGCCGGAGTAAACTCGCGGCTCGGTCCAAAGAATCTTCGCGCCGTTCGCCTCCGTGTTGGGCAGGTCCACGGTTGGGTTGAAGCGCTTGCCCGCTTCCAGCACGACGACGGATAGCCCGCGCCCGGTCAGTTCCTTCGCCATCAGGCTGCCGCAAGCCCCGGCGCCAACAATCACCACGTCTGGAGAATCATGGGGCATCGGTGCGGCAGACTACCGATCCCCCTGTCTTCACGCAAGGTGCTGCCGGCATTCTTGCCGGCAGAGGAGCGCATCTCACTTTCCTGCAGGGGCGGTTTGTATTCCGGTGACGCCGATCAACGGCTGGCGTGTGCTTCAATCCGGTAGAAGTCGTAGCCGGGTAGGGGAGCGGGATCTGTCCATGAAGTAATGGATCCGACAGCGGCGGGCACTCCCGTGGCGACGGGGCTGAAGTCGAGAAGTTCCTCGCTGCGCCAGACCGTGTAGGTGCGACCGGGGGTGCTCGGCCATGAGAGAATGCGCTTGTCAGCGTCAGCTTTGATGCTGACCTGGAGCAACGATTTGGCGTCGAGCGGATTCGTGCCGTTGATGAATTCGGCGTAGTCCGATTGCTCGTCGCCATCTGTGTCGCGGTTCGCGTTTCCTTTGCTGTCGCCAAACTTCAATACCTCCCAGGCGTCGGACATGCCATCGCGGTCGGCGTCGGTCGGGTCTTCGGGGTCGGGGCCGAGGACGAGATCGGCCCAGGTGGTGAGGTCGTGGAGATTGCAGATCGGCGGGAGGGCGGCGTCATCGCCGACGGCGGTGCGGTCGAGATCGCCCAGGAAGCAACGGACGGTGCGTCCATCCCAGCCGCCCAGCCAGGAATCGGGAATGGAAATCTCCGCCGCCCACCGTGTGCCATCGGAACTGACGCTGGCTTCGACGCCCACTGGATCAGCCACCGGGGTCCATCCGAGGCCGTTGCCGCGTTGTACCCTCAGTGCGCCTTCGTCACGAATTTCCACCAACAGATCGTTGGTTTCAGGAGCGCCGCCGCTGTGGTTCAGGTCGAGGCCGACGACGAAGCGGTGTTCCGCGTGTGCTCCCGGGAGGAGGCCCGAGGCGGCGACGAACAGTTGTCCGACTCGGTGGACGAGCCGCACCTGCGCCGAACTGGTGGCAGTGGAGTAGCGCAGGTCTTTGGGAATCCGGTCGGCGGTGTAGGCCGGATCATTCGCCAGGCCGTCGAGGGACACATCCAACGTCGCGATTTCCACGAACAACGGGCGAACAACCAGCGTGGCCGTGGCGCTGCTGGTGGCGGCGCTGCTGTCCCACGCGGTGAGCGTCACGGTGTAAGTGCCGGGAATGAGACCGGCGGGTTGGAAGCGGCGTCCCGCGCCCGTGAGAGTCACCGGGCCGGAGAGGTTCCAGGAGTGGCTGGCGTCGGGCAAGGTGCCGTCTTCCAAATCCCACGTTCGCGCATGGAGCACGAGGCGCTCACCGCAATCAATAGTGGCCGTGGCGAGACTGGCGGAAATCTTTCCGCCGCCGTTTTCGAAGAACAGCCAGGCGTCGGGCGGCTTGTTGGCGAGGGAGAAGTTCGGGCTGCGCGCGGCGGTGGAGAGGATTCCGTCGCTGGCGATGACTTCGACCACGCACTTCGTTCCGCCAGGCAGCGTCGTCGTGTCCACTACCAGTTGATTGGTATCCGTGTGCATGATCAGTGTGCGCCAGGACGCGCCATCGTCATGGCTATAACGCACGATGTGCGAGAGCGGACCTCCGCCGTCATCGGTGGAGTCCCATCGAATCTTCAATTCAGGGCCGGCCACAGGGCCAGCCGTTGGCGCGACGATATTGACCATGGGCGCGGCATTGCCGCCTTCCAGGGTTCCGAGCGGGACCGCCGGATTTTGTTTGTCGATCAGTTCCAGTTTCACGATTTCGGAAAGATCCTTGTCCATCTCAGACATCCAGATGAGCCGGGTCGTCGGGCCGTGGTCCTCGTCGTTGGCGGGGAGGGAAGTGCGCACCGGGATAACGGAGGACAGGTCGCCGCCATTCTTGTAAGCGCGGAGTTCGTATTGGGTGTTGAAGGGATACGGCGAGGCGTTGGCCCGCGCTGCTTCGTCCGCGCCGAGCCGGAAGACGAAGTGCATGTCCGCCACGGCATCGTGCAGGTCGATGATGCCGCCGGTGAGGCTGGTCGTCGCCGGACTTCCCGCGCTGGCCGCCGCCAGGGCCGGGCCGTAGCCGGTGGAGATGCGGCTGAACAAGGCGGTCCAGGTGTAATCAGAAGTCCACCCCGGCCCGCAATACGACATGTAGTCCGTCGCCTCTCCGCCTTGAATGAGCCGGTTGGCAAAATGATTGAATCCGAGGAAGCCCGCGGCGAGGGTTGAGATGATACCCCCTGGGTAAGGGTAGCTGCCGTCAACATTATCGGGATCGCCGCAGTTAGCGTGTCTCCGTCCATAATTGTGGGCCAGCTCCTGCGCGGCGGTTTCGACATCGCGCCGGATGCCGAGGGCGCTGCGGCCCGGGTTGAGGAAGAACAGGAGGTTGGGCTGGACTTGAGTGCCCGTCGGCAGATCCCAGCCCACGGAGGCAAAGCCGGAGTAATTGTGCTGTTGCGCCGCCTGGGGCAGCACGGAGATGTAATGGTCGAAGCCACCTGGCTCGGCCAGTTGACCGCCCGAGCCGAAGACTTTCTTCCAGCGCAAACCGTCCAGCACCTTGTCTTTGTCGTCGTCGTCCGCGCGAAATTCAAACGGGCTGTGCGAGAACACATGATCCTCGTCGAGGAAGTCCCGCGTCACTTCCACGCGCAGGTCGGAGGTCGGGATCAACGATTCGAGTTGATCAAAAACCTGCTCCAGCGCCGGCGTGTAGCGCCGGATCGTTCCGTAGTGCGTCAGCGTCGGGATGATCTTCAAACCGATGGGCACCTTGGGAGTGAAGCTCGCCATGGTCACGGCCCGATTGTCGGCGAAGGTTGTCTCCGAGAGCGTGCGGTTTGGATTCACCTCGGCGCTCAGAGTGACGGTGCCTTCCGTGGTCCAACTGGCTGGCAGCCGGAACCAGTAGCCGTCTCCTTGATTGGCGCGATCCCCGGCGCTGGTTTGCAACGGCGGCGCGGGGACGGACACGGACGTCGGCACCAAAGGCGAGCCCGGCAGCGCCGCGCCGCCGCGTGTGCCGTGCAGCACCATGTTCGGTCCGGTGTGCAGCGACGTCTCGCCCGCGCTGCTGGTCACGATGCGGCCAAATGCGCGGACATGGGTGACTTTGTTCGCGACGAGTGGCGCGGCGTTGGCGGCGTTCTGAATCACCTGGATCACTTCCGGCATGCCGACCGCCGCCAGGTTCCGGCTGATGGCCGCGGCGCCCACGGGCAGGCGAAAGATGTCGTCGGACGCGGTTGGCGTGAAGTTGTGCCGACGCCAGCAGATCCAGCGATCCGTGGCGCCCATATCTTGCGCGTGATAGCTCAGCGCCTCCAATTCCACGGCGGAACCGGACGCCAGACCGTGCCGCCGCTTGATGCGCGCGCCGCCCAGCCGATTGCCGATCTGGTAAAACACCTGGTTGTCGCCGATGGCCATCTCGACAATCGAGTCATTCACCCCCAGTGATTCCGAACCGAGTGTGGTGCGGAAGGCGGTGTTCGTCATCGGCGCGCTGATGAAGGTGGCGAGCGTGCCGGCAGCGTTTTTCTCCACCCAGCAAAGCCGCTTCTCGCCGGAGGCCAAGCTGAAGGCCACACCCGTGACGCGCGAAGCGATGGTGGTTTCTATCCACTGGCCGGGATTGGGAGGTAAGCCCGGTCGGAACGAATAGTACACCAGTCGCTCGTCACTGAGCAGGGCGAACAGCACTCCGACGGGCGGCGCGTGCAGCCTCCTGAAATACAGGCGCGGACTCGTGGTGTAAGACGCCACCAGCTCCGGCGCGCCTCCTCCGTTGCGCGACCTGGTCCATAGCCGGGCGCTGTCGTAAAACTCGCCTTCCTCGTCCGTCCAAAACATGCGGGAATACGAGGCCGCCACCAGACCCACCGGAGAGATACGCCCCGGGTCCGGCGTGTTGCCCAAGCCCACCCCGGAAATACCATTGTCACTGTGTAGGCCACCTTGGGCATTGACGTAAAAGACCCTGCCGTCGGACACGGCCACGCTGCCTGGAATTGTGTCAAAAGGGGTACAAGTGGTGCGCGAGAGAATCGTGCGCGGCGAAACCGGACGATCGAGATTTTGTGCGTTGATCCTCGTCTGCGTGCCCGGCGCCACGACGCCAGACCCGCAACTCGCCTTCCAATAGATCTCCCCGTATGAAGAGACGACCAACTGCTCGGCCTGCAGCCCCGACAGGAACAGTTCCGCGCCGGTCGCCGCGCCCGTGGCAGCCAGCAACAGAGCAAGCGCGAGGCACGTTTGGAGATCCCGCCTCGTTCTCCGGGTGGAGTGTGACATTTTGATGTGGTTCATAACGGTTGAGTTCGTCATGGATGGGAATTGCCATCCAGTCACCTGTGCGTGCAAGGGCATCATCGTCCCGTCCTGTCGAGCGCACGATGGGCAAGCCGTCCCCACTGGTGGGCAAGCGGCGCCCACGGTGTCTTTCGCGTGGCGTGAGGTGCGCGACATCGGTTAAGGTGTCCGGCGTGAATCCTGAGTTCACACCCTCACCAAACCCCGCGCCGACGGACGAGGAATTGATCCGCCAGCGCGAGGAACTCCGCCGCGGACTTCGCCGTGCGAATTTCGCGTGGGTGGTGATTGTCGCCGTCATCGCGGTGCTGGCCATCGGCGTGGTCTGGAAGGCGGGGCAGTCCGCGCGCGAAGCCGAGCGCGCGAATCACCACGCCAACCAGGCGGCGCAGGAAGCGAAGCGCGCCAACGCCGAGACGGACCGCGCGGAGGCGGAGCTTTGGAACGCGCGTTTCACCGAGGCCCGGGCTTTGCGCACCGCGGGCGGACCGGGAGCGCGGGTGAAGTCCTCGCGAATCGTCGCCGAACTGGCGCGCGCCGCCGGGATCACCGAAACACAACGCCTGGCCTTGCGCGCTGAAGCCATCGCCCAGCTTGCATTAGTGGACGTGGACATGCCGGCGGATTGGGGCACACACCGCATCTCCGGTTCGCCCATCTGGGATTCGACGCTGAAACGGTTTGCCGCGGCTTACGGCACAAATGATGTCGGGGTTTTCGAGTTCCCTTCGGAGAAGCTGCTCACCTCGCTGAAGGTGCCGGCCGGGTTCATCCGCAAAGATGCGCTGTTCAGCGCCGACGGCCGCTACCTCGCGGGCTTGTTCAACCATGACTCGCCGCGAGTGCTGGCGTGGCGGCTCGAGGATGGCTGCCTTGTAGTGTCCAACCGCACGTCCAGCCCGGGTGGACACGAGCGTCCTTTCTTTTCGCCGGACGGCCGCTGGCTGGCGATTTACACCTCGAGATACCTGGAGCTTCACTCGCTGGCTACGAACGCGCCGCCGCGCCGCTTCCCAAAACCCGTCAGCGCCAGCTTTAGCCCGGATTCCAGGAGACTCGCGGCGTTGCTCCGAACGAATGTCGAGATTTGGGCGGTGGAAAACGGCGAGGTCCGAGCCCGCTGCGCGCCCGGCTTTGTTCCATACGCCGCGGCGTGGCACCCGAACGGCAAAGGCGTTGCACTGGGCGGCAGTGGCGGCGGGCTGGCCTCGTGGGAACAATTGGATGAACGAGGCGCGACTCAGGCTGGCTCGCTGCGACGCTTCAACGGCCACTTTGGCAGAGTGGTGGAGTTGTCGTACTCGCCGGACGGCTCGCTCCTGCTCTCGTTCGCCTGGGGTGATTTTTCCACGTTATGGGACGTCCAGAGCGGTCGCCGTCTGCTCGTGGACACGCGCGCGGCGCTGAAACAGTTCAGCGCTGATGGCGCTCAGTTCGCCGTCGAAGCGACGCGACGCCTGATTCGAACCACGGTCCCCTTTCTTGGCCGCACGGGATTCCGTGCGGTGGCTCAAGCGGGGCTGGCACCGGGGGCAGCCGGCGGCGTTGCTTTCAGCCCGGACGGCCGTTTTATGGCCACGGATCATATCGAGTCCTCCTGCCTGTGGGATTCATCGACTGGACGCGAGCTGGCGCGCGTCACCGGTCGTTCTCCGCTTTTCCTGCCGGACAACCAGGGGTTGCTCACTTGCACCGAACGCGGAGTCTTTCGGTTCGATCTGCCATCGGCCTGGACCGCATCAGGGACTTCGAACCGGATCGATGGCGCGGAGATTCTTCATCGCAACCGGGCGGATTATCCCAACGAAGCGTTCAACAGCCTGGCGCTCGCGCCCGACGGCCGCACGTTGGTCATCTGTGCGAACGACTCCGGCGTTGTGTTGTTCGATCTGGTGGCCGCACGCATCACACGTCGGTTCACCAACGCCATCGCCGATTACGCTAGCATCTCCGCTGACGGCAACTGGCTCGTGACTCAGGTCAACAACGGCCCCGCGTATCTCGTCCCGGTGACGAACACGACCTCGCCAGCTTACCTGGGAATGCACTTCAACACCGCGTTCAGCCCGGACGGGAACCGTCTCGCGCTCGCCACGGGTGAAGCCCTGAGCTTGTTGGAGCGAAACGTCTCCAATCGGTGGGTGCGCACCCGTCGCGTCCCGGTGGATCTCGGCCTGAACGCTGTCGCATCCATGGCCTTCACCTCGGACAGCAAGGCTCTGGCTGTGACCGTCAATCGCTTCGATATCCGTTTGCTCGACCCGGCCGATGGGCGCGAGCTGGCGACGTTGACCGCGCCGTTCGACACACCGATTGAAGGAGGTCGTTCACTGGAATTCAGTCCCGATGGCCGGTTCCTCCGCGCGCTCCGCCAGGGAGGAGAAGTGATCGAATGGGACATTCCCGTCGTGCGCGCCGAACTGGCGAAGCTGGGATTGGATTGGGGCAAGGCGACGCGCGCGCCTGCATTGGCGCACGAGGTAATGGAGTCGGGGAACGCCGCTGTGAAATCCGGTGACCGCGCGATGGACTCACCCCTCACCCCGGCCCTCTCCCCGTTGAGGGGAGAGGGAGTCGCGTTGGAGGCGCGCGGTAAAAACCGGATAGGTCGCCGCGCTCCTGTGTCGGAGAACGACGATTACTCTCCACACTTGGCGCGTGGTGTTCACGCCGCTTCACAGGACGAACATCCGAATGCAACGAACGCGCCGAGAGATGTCCAACTTGCCGCCAGCCTCCGTCGCGCTCCCTCTCCCCTCAACGGGGAGAGGGCCGGGGTGAGGGGTGAGAAGTCAGAGGAGCGCTTCCACTTCACCGTCACCTCTTCACTCCCCGCCGTTGCTGCCGGTGCAGCCGGCCTGCTCGCGCTCGTGGCGGGCGTGTTCGTCTTCGCCCACCAGCGCAAGCTGCTGGCCGGCTACGCACAGGCCGAGAGGCTGGCGGCCGAACGCCAGCAACAACTCGGTCAGGCGCAAGCCGCGCTCTTTCAAAGCCAGAAACTGGAGGCGCTCGGCACACTCGCCGCCGGCGTGGCTCATGACTTCAACAATCTGCTCTCCATCATCCGGATGTCGAAACAGCTCGTGGACCGCGCCGTGAAACCGGAGGGCGTGACGAAGGAGAATCTCGAAGCCATCGAGCAGGCTGTTCACCAGGGGAAGTCGCTCGTCAACTCCATGCTCGGCTACAGCCGGCGTCCAACCGAAGCCATCGAGGACTTCTCCGTCGTCAAAGTAGTCGGCGACACGGTGGCCTTGCTCTCTCGCCAATTCCTCGGGGGCCTCACGCTCAACCTGGAACTCGACCAGTCCTGCCCGCCCATTCATGGCTCGCGCGCGCGGTTGGAGCAGGCGTTGCTCAACCTGATTGTCAACGCCAGCGAAGCCATGAAAAGCAGCGGCGTGCTGACCATCAAGGCGCGTCCGATGGACTCTTCTGCACCGGCCGCGGATGGCGCTCTCCAGTCCAAGGCGGCTTCCGCTGGCGTGGAGCTTTCCGTGAGCGACACCGGGTCGGGCATCGCGCCCGACGTGCTGCCGCGCATCTTTGAACCGTTCTTCACCACGAAGACCGCCGGAGCGCAGCGCGGCACGGGGCTTGGCCTTTCGCTCGTCTATGCCATCGCCAAACAGGACGGCTGGGGGCTCGGTGTGCAAAGCGCGCCCGGCAAAGGCGCAACCTTTACGCTCCTCCTGCCCGCCGGACAGACGGATTTCGCGGGCGCCGCTTGCCCACTTCCCCAACCACAGATCATTCAGCCAGAATGAATCCACGCTGACCGCATTATGAACGAGCCATTCTCTGCCTCGATATTGATCGTCGAAGACGACCCGCAACAAATCCGCCTTTATACCCAGGCGCTGGCGGGCTACCGGCTCACGTGTGTCAGCCACGGCACCGCGGCCATCGCGGCGATTAAAGCTCATCCGCCGGATCTCATCCTCCTCGACAACCTGTTGCAGAACGGCGAGGTGGGCCTGGACTTCCTTCCGCGGCTCAAGGAAGCCGCCGCCCATGTGCCGGTCATCGTCATCTCCGGCACGCTCGACGTGCGGGCGCAACTCGCCGCCTTGAGCGGTCCGAACTCCGCGCACTACGCCATTGAGAAACCCGTGGACATCGGCGAGCTGGAGAGAACCGTTGAACGCGCTCTCAACGAATGTGGCTTCGCCGAAACCGTCGCCGCGCTTCGCTCGCTGGAGAACGCCGAGAAGATCGAAGCCGGCGATCGCGAGCGCCTGTTCACCGAACGCCTCGCGCGCCAGCTCGAATTGCTCCGACGCTTCCGCGCCGCCGACCACCGGCCCAACATCTCGGAGCTGGCTGTTGAATTCAAAGTGGACCGTAAGACCATTCGTCGCGACCTTCACGATCTCGCCACCCGCGGCCAGTTGCCCGCCAGCATCCTCGCCGCTGCGTCCGAGGTGTGAGTCACTCACTCCCAGCGGCAGTATACTAATTTCGAACGAGAACAGGTTGTTTCGCCGATGGGCCGGGCACCCTCCCCTCCACTCCGAGCGGAGGCGAGGGATGGGGAGAGGAGGCGCCCTTAAGTATTCCACCGAGTTTCACTGCGAAACGGCATTACGCGCCACGCTGCCTCGCTCCTTGACGGGCTGCATCGCTTTTGCCACACACTCGCGCCATGCCGGAGCACAAGCAGCCTCATATTGTCGTGTTGGGCGCGGGATTTGGCGGGCTCACCTTCTGCCAGAAGTTTCGTCATCCGGCGGCGCGCGTGACGCTGGTGGACCGCACCAACCATCATCTCTTCCAGCCGTTGCTCTACCAGGTGGCGACCGCGGGCCTGTCCGCCCCGGAAATCGCGCAGCCGATTCGCGGCATCCTTTCCGACAAACCGAATGTCACCGTGCTGCTGGACCGCGTGCAGGACTTCGACCTCGCCGGCAAACGCGTGCTGCTGGAGAAGAACACGCTGGCCTATGACTACCTCGTGCTCGCGCTCGGTGGCTGCACGAGTTACTTCGGCCATCCCGAGTGGGAGCAGTTCGCGCCCGGCCTCAAGTCGCTCGAAGACGCCATTCGTATCCGGCACAACGTGCTGCTGGCCTTCGAAAAGGCCGAATGTGAAAACGATCCAGGCACGCGCGAAAGGTTGATGACCATCGTTGTGGTGGGTGGCGGGCCTACGGGAGTGGAGTTAGCCGGGGCCTTCGCCGAATTGGCCCGCATCGTCCTCAAGCGCGACTTTCGCCGCATCGATCCCGGCAAGGCCAGGGTCATTCTGATCGAGGCGTCGTCGGTGGTGCTTTCGCACATGCCTCCCGATCTTGCTTCCAGTGCGATGGAAGAGCTTTCCGAACTCGGTGTGCAGGTCCGCACCTCGACGAAAGTGAAGTCCATTACGCGAGGCCGCGTGGAACTCGACAACGGCACGGCCATCGAAGCTGAAACCATCATCTGGGCTGCCGGCGTCTCGGCCAGTCCATTAACGAAGAAACTCGGCGTCGAACTCGACAGAGCGGGGCGCGTGAAAGTGAACCCCGATTGCAGCCTGCCAGGGCATCCCGAAGTTTTCGCCATCGGTGACATGGCGTTGATGCTTCAGCGCGACGGCAAGCCGGTTCCCGGCGTTTCACCCGCCGCGATGCAGCAGGCGTCGCACGTCGCGAGCATCATCGAGGACGAACTCGCCGCGCCGAAACCAGGGCACGCCGTGCGTCCGCCGTTCAAATACTGGGATAAGGGCACCATGGCGACCATCGGTCGCTCCGCCGCGGTGGCGTTTGTCGGACCATTTCACCTGACCGGCTTCATCGCCTGGGTGGCGTGGCTGTTCGTGCATCTCATTTTTTTGATTGGCTTTCGCAATCGCCTGGCCGTGCTGCTGCAATGGACCTATTCGTATTTTACTTACAAACGAGGCGCGAGGATCGTGACGAGTCTGCCGGAGAAGGAACGTGGAGCGTGATGCGTGAGGGCTGGAACACGCAACACGGAGCACGCATCACGCCCTTGTGACGAGCCGCCTCCGCCTGATACCCTGCGCCCGCGAATGAAAACCGCCACCAGCCGTGTCGGGACCCAGCATCTCCCAGATGCTGTTCACGAATTCGTGAAGTAAAGATGTTTCTCATGCGTATCCATGGCGTCTCACGAGCCGGGTTGGCTCTGGCCCTCGTCGTCTCCGCCCACGCCGCAGAGCCGTCGGTTCAGACGGCGCCCGTGGATTCAGCGCGTCAGCTTCGTGAGTACCGTGATTTTGCCATGGGGCGCGATGGGAACGCGATGCGCGGGCGGGAGTTGTTCAACAACGAGCAGCGCGTGGCTTGCGCCAAATGCCATTCGGTGGATGGCGGCAGCAGCAAAGCGGGACCGGACTTGTACGCCGTTGGCGACAAGTTTCCGCGGCGCGAATTGATCCGCGCCGTGCTTGAACCTTCCGCCGAGATCGCGATCGGCTACGGCACAACCATCGTGGAAACGAAGTCGGGCGAGGAGTTTCAGGGGATTCTCAAACAGACAACGGCGGACGCGCTCGAACTAATGGGTGCCGACGGTAATTCCGTTCGCATTGCCACGCGCGACATCAAGGGGCAACGCGGCAGCGCCGTGTCGTTGATGCCAGAAGGATTGCACGCCGGACTGTCGCGGCAGGAGTTCGCCGATCTGATCGAGTATCTCGTCACGCTCAAACAGCCGGACTCCGCGCTAACGAGCAACCGGGGCATGCCGGCGGACATTCCGGAACTCGCGAAGCCCGTCTCGGTGCGCCCGTTTTTTGCCGAGCAGATGCGCTTTCCGCACGCCTTCGTTCACAAGCCGGGCGATGTTCGTTACGGGCTGGTCTGGTTCGGACAATTCCCCGGCGTCAGCAACTTGTTCGTGGTCGTTCATCAAACCGGAAAAATCTGGCTGGTCGAAAAGAACGGCACCAACGAGACGAAGACTTTGTTCGGTGATATTGCGAAGGACATCTTCAATGAACGCGGACCGAATGGGCTCCTCGGCCTCGCGTTTCATCCAAAGTTCCGCGCGAACCGCCGCTACTTTCTCAAGCATCAGGTCTTCGAGCAGGGTCAGATCGTCACGGCCGTCGTCGAGCGCCAGGCGACGATGG
>Ga0137433_1000479_pt1 | contig 21158 bp, 13 predicted proteins | sample EasRivERMZT840_2_FD_102335 | JGI IMG/M metagenome (GOLD analysis project Ga0137433, IMG submission 102335) | Soil microbial communities from meander-bound floodplain in the East River, Colorado, USA - East River MetaG ERMZT840_2 | ecosystem: Environmental > Terrestrial > Soil > Floodplain ...
GGAATCCGACACGGGTGGAGAACGTTCTCCTGCAACTCGGTGAACTGCGTAATCCGGAAACACGCGGGGACCCATCGTTGCGCGAGGGTCTCCCGAAATTCGATCGACTGTTCGGGTTGCGCGGCGGCGTCAATGTAACGAATGTGAATGAGGGCTGGCAGTGGCTCGCGGCTTCGGGCAACGTATTCACGAGCTCTTCCATGTCGACCTCGATGGCAGCGACTTCCGACTTTTCGGCCGAACTCGGGGACACCAGCGTGAGTGACGACGCGCTTCCGCCCGGCGATCCGACGACGCACGGCACGGTTTACTACTTTCACCGCAACGATGCGCTCAACGCGAAGAACTTCTTCGACCCGGCCCGCGCGCCGATACCGCCGTTCAAGTATCACTTCCTTGGCGGCAACACAGGCGGAATGATTCGCGAAGGAACGTACTTTTACACGGAATACTGGGGTACACGGATTCACCAGTCTGTCACCCGCGCCGCAACCGTTCCCAACCCTGTTCTACTTACCGGTGACTTTTCCTCGATCGCGGATCCGGCCTGTCTGAGGGAAGTGTTTCCGGCGAATACCGCGCCTCCGGGATGCCTCATCGATCCCGATCTCGGTTTTACTTTCCTGGGAAATCGTATTCCGCCCAACCGGCTCAGCCCGCAGGGCGTGGCACTGGCGCGTCTGTATCCGGCGCCAAATGTCTTTGACAGCTCGGTGCAGAACTATCGCGCGGTGGGCAAACTCGATACGGCGGCCGATGCTTTCGGATTACGCGTCGACCATCGATGGACCTCTGCCGACGAGGTCTTCGTCGAATATCAGTTCAATCGCGACACGACCGACGATCCCTTCAACCTTCTCAGCGGTATCACCAATCTTCCGGGATTTGGTGTTCACGATGCGCTGCAGACGCATACGTTCCGCCTGAACAATACTCATGTGTTCAGTCCGGCCGTCATTCACCAGCTGCGGTTTTCCGCCGGACATTTCAGACAGCCGCGAACAATCTTCGGCGATGCGAGCGGCGCATTGCCCGCGATCCTGATAACCGATTACTCGCACCTCGGCCACGCGACCAATCTGCCGCAGCAGCGGAGGAATCGGAGCTTCGAGCTGCTGAATGATGTTTCATGGCAGCGCTCCGGGTCGGAAACCAAGGTTGGCGCCGTCATTCGTTATCTTCCGTTCCAGGGGTCGCTCGACCTGTACAGCCGCGGACAGTATCAGTTCACCGGAACCGTCTTCACCCGCAATGCGCTCGCGAACCTTCTGCTCGGGTTTCCGACAAACGCGCTTCGGCTGACGGGGAACACAACACGTAGTTTCCGAACCTGGACTTCGAGCTTCTACGCGCAACATGAATGGCAGCCGCTGCCGAACCTGTCCGTGAATGCCGGCCTGCGTTACGACTACCAGGCGCCGTTTCGCGAAACCAACAATCGCGTATCGAATTTCGACGCGTCGGCCGGCCGGCTGATCGAGTCGCCGAAGTCCTTGTACAACGCCGACCGTAACAATTTCGGGCCGCGACTCGGCATCGCGTGGCAGCCGTTCCGCAACATCGTCGTGCGCGGCGGATACGGACTTTTCTACGACTCCATCGCCGTGGGCGACAGCTTGTTCCTGCTTGGTCTGAACCCGCCCTTCGCTCATTTCGATGTGAGGAACAACGGTTCGGTCGTTCCGGAATTCGATCTGGTCACAGCCTTCAACGAAAGCTCGGCATCCGTGCAGCCGAGCATGTTTTCCACGTCGCCGTCGTTGCCCAATCCGACGCTGCAACGGTGGGACGCCTCGGTCGATTATCCGGTCCGCCAGTTGTTCACGCTGAGCGCGTCGTATTTTGGACAGAAAGGGACACGCCTGCGCCGCCAGTTGAACCTGAATCAACCCAGCGGGGGCCCTGCCGGTTCCCTCGATGAACGACGTCCGTTTCCCGCATTCAAGAACATTTTTCAGTTCGAGACGAGCGCTTCCTCCATCGCTCATGCGGCCGAGATTCGCGCGGACCGGCGGTTCAAATCCGGATTTGGATTTGCCGCCGCATATCGGCTTTCACGCTCGATCGACGACGCGACACTCATCAGCATCCTGCCGCAGGATTCGCACAACCTCTCCGCCGAGCGCGGACTATCCGACTTCCACATGAAACACCGGATGTTGTTTTCGGCCACATACAGCGTCCCGGCGCGCGGACCTGCACGGATACGCGCCTTGACGAGAGGCTGGCAACTGCAGGCCGTGGGGACGCTGCAGTCGGGAACGCCGCTGTCTGCCATTGTCAGCGCGGATATCGCAGGGACCGGAAGTCCGATCGTGAACCGGCCGAACCTGGTCCGGAATCCGAACATTGCGAATCCATCGCCGTCGCGTTTTTTTGATCCGGACGCATTCGAAATCCCCGCGCCAGGTACATTCGGCAACGCCGGAAGGAATGTGATTATCGGGCCGGGAATCAAAAACATCGACCTTGCGCTGGCACGGAGCGAACGGCTTTCCGATGCTGTCCGAATTCAGTTTCGCGCGGATTTCTACAATGCGTTCAATCACCCGAATTTCGTGGCTCCGCCAACAATGCAAAACTTTGCCGACTCGTCGGATTTTGGCGCGCTCTTTGTCGCGCGATCACCGCGAATCGTGCAACTTGGATTAAAATTCCTGTGGTGAAAAAAATCGTCAATATTCTGCTCATTCTGCTGTTCGGGGTATTGGAACTCCCGGCCCAAAAGAATGTAAAGAAGCCGGACGTGCACGCCGACTTTCAGTTCGGTTCCTATCCCTGGTCCCGTACGGCCGAGACCCTCATGAAAGAAGATCTCGCGCGCCAGATCCTCGTCGCCTACACGAAGGGCTGGTCCATCGAAAAGATCGCCAAAGAGCTCAAGCTGACGGCCACGGACGTTTCCCGGACAGCCGACAAGCTCGAAGACGAACGCCTGTCACGCCGTGGTGATTTCGAGGAAATGAGCGCTGTTGTGACCGTCGTGCGCGAGCGAGATTTCGAACGGATGAAAGAACCGCTTCGCCGGCACATACAGGAACTCACGAAGCTGCTACTGGACAACTGGAAAGATATCGAGACGATGGTGGATTCGCTCGAAGGCGCAAAGAACATGCCGAAGGGCCGCGTTATGTACGAGACTGTCGTTTCGGGCATGCTTCTTGGCGGACTGATGGACGCCTTCTACGAAGATCAGACGCTCATGCCCGCGCCCCGCCGGCGGGGCAAGGGCGAACGAAGCACCGATCGCTATTTCGCGTGGCTCGTCGAGAGCAATCCGGAAGCTGCCGGCAAGCTGCGGCGGGAACTGCGCGAGTCGTCCGGATATCGCGTCATTACCATCGGAACGGCTATGCCGGACGAGCGGTTGAATCCCGACGAACTTCGCGGCAAGGATACGGTTCTTGAAGATGTCGATGCGCGTAAATATCGGACATTCATAGGCACCTTTTCTCGCGACAAGCTTCTCCCTTATTTCAAATCGCGCCGCTCGGAATTCCTCAAACTGGGCGCACTTCTCGAATCCGGCCGCGACATCGCTTTCGCCGATTTTTTTGCGTGGTACTACAACACGATGGCGAACGGCGTCGCCGATACGCTTGCCGCGGAACGCCGGATCACGTCTCCTGAAAAGACGTACACGTACGCCGTTAAAGCTCCGCAGTAGATCCTTTCTTGCAAAATTGCGGCGGGGGCATAAGTAATGAATGCATGATCACCCCCGTATCTTTACTGGATGCTTATTCTGAGGCCGTAATCGCCGCTTCCGACCGTGTAAATCCTTCGGTCGTAAAGATCGAGGTGCAGACGAAGGGGCGGCCTGGAGGATCCGGTTCGGGCTTCATCTTCACGCCGGATGGTTTCATTCTCACCAACAGCCACGTCGTTCACGGAGCGAACTCCATCGACGTCGTGCTGACGGATGGTGAGCGATACCGCGCAGACAAAATCGGTGATGACCCGGACACGGATCTGGCCGTCGTGCGCATCACGGCGCCGAACCTGGTGCCGGTTGCTCTGGGTGATTCGCAGGGAGTCCGCGTAGGCCAGGTCGTTATCGCGATCGGAAATCCGTACGGATTTCAAGCGACGGTGACGTCTGGCGTTGTCAGCGCGCTCGGTCGATCGCTTCGGTCTCAAAGCGGCCGGTTGATCGATAACGTCATTCAAACCGACGCCGCGCTGAATCCCGGTAATTCGGGCGGACCGCTCGTCACGTCGCAGGGCGAAGTGATCGGTGTGAATACCGCAATCATTTTGCCGGCGCAGGGCATCTGTTTTGCGATCGCGATCAACACCGCGAAATTCGTTGCCGGCCGCCTTATCAAGGATGGCCGCATTCAACGTGGACGCATTGGCGTTGCTGGCCAGAATGCGCCGGTTCACCGCCTGCTGGTGCGCAGCCATCAACTGGGGGCCCCTACCGGCGTCTTTGTCACCGGCGTCGAGCAGAACAGCGCAGCGCAACGGGCGGGAGTGCTGGAAGGCGACATCATCGTGAGCTTCGACAATCACGCTGTGCCGGATATCGATGCTCTGCACCGGCTCCTCACCGATCACGAACCTATCGCCCGCGCGAGCCTGGCGATCATTCGGGGAACGGAAAAGCTCCTCCTGTACATCAGTCCGACCCTGATATAGGCTTTTTTCCTACATGCGAATTCTCATTGTCGAGGATGATTTTGATGCCCGCGACATGCTGAAAGTCATGCTGAGACTGGACGGGCATGACGTTGTTGCAGCTTCCAACGGTGCGGAGGGCTGGGACGAATTTCGGAAGGAACGCTTCAGAGTCGTCCTCTCCGACTGGCTCATGCCCGGCAGCGACGGTCTCGAGCTTTGCCGGCGGATACGATCGGCCGAAAACACCCAGTACTCTTATGTCATCCTGCTGACCGCACTTCACGGCAAATCCAAATACCTCGAGGCCATGAGCGCCGGCGTCGATGATTTCGTGACGAAGCCCTACGACCCCGACGAGTTGCGCGCGCGACTGCTGGTGGCCGAGCGAATCGTCGGCTTGCAGGATAGGGTGAAACGGCTTGAAGGGGTTCTTCCAACGTGCATGTACTGCAAAAAGATTCGCGACGAGCGGAACAAGTGGGTGCACATCGAGCAGTACATCAGCCAGCGAACTGAAGCCTGCTTCAGTCATGGCGTTTGTCCCGACTGCTACAACGACGTAGTCAGACCCCAACTCGACGGTACGCGTGGCTAGCCCTAACCTGTAGGGGCGGTCTGTGACGTCGGTGACCGCCCTAACGTGTGGTATTTCAATACCACTCGTAACTTCTAAAAATCCCTCCTGATTTTTTTCTCGCACTCTGGATATTCTGAAAACATGCGACAAAAGTTTGTTAAGCCCGAAACGCTCTCCCTTGTGGAGCAGCTCGATAGCCGTCTGCTCCTGCGCGTCCTGACGGATTTCCGAAAGGGCGATTTCACCGCGCGACTTCCCGTCGACGGGACCGGCCTGCCCGGCAAAATCTACGACACGATCAACGACATCATCGACCTCAATGCGCGTCTCACGCTGGAGATGGCGCGTATCAGTACCGTTGTCGGCAAGGAAGGAAAAATCCGGCAGCGCGCATCGCTTCCAGGCGCGACCGGAGGATGGGCCGACTGTCTGGATTCGGTGAACAGCCTTATCGGAGATCTGATCCAGCCGATCACGGACGTGTCGCGCGTCATCGGCGCCGTGGCGAAGGGCGATCTTTCGCAGAGCATGGATCTGGAAGTTGAAGGACGCCGTCTGACCGGTGAGTTTCTCCGGACGGGAAGAACCGTAAACACGATGGTGGAACAGCTCAGCACGTTCACGTCGGAAGTCATCCGCGTGGCGCGCGAAGTGGGTACGGAAGGAAAACTCGGAGGCCAGGCGAAGGTGAAAGGCGTCAGCGGCGCCTGGAAAGATCTCACGGACAATGTGAACTCCATGGCTGCGAACCTGACGAATCAGGTGCGCAACATCGCCGAAGTGACGACGGCCGTGGCGAAAGGCGATCTTTCAAAGAAGATCACGGTTGATGTGCGCGGAGAAATTCTCGAGCTGAAAAACACGATCAACACGATGGTGGACCAGCTCAATTCATTCGCATCCGAAGTAACGCGCGTGGCGCGCGAAGTGGGAACCGAAGGGCGTCTGGGAGGCCAGGCCGTCGTGAAGGGCGTGGGCGGAACGTGGAAGGACCTGACCGACAGCGTGAATTTCATGGCCAACAACCTCACGCGTCAGGTGCGAAACATCGCGGAAGTCACGACAGCCGTCGCAAAGGGCGATCTTTCGAAGAAGATCACTGTCGATGTGCGCGGCGAGATCCTCGAGCTCAAGAACACCATCAACATCATGGTGGACCAGTTGAATTCGTTTGCATCCGAGGTGACGCGTGTCGCTCGCGAAGTCGGAACCGAAGGAAAACTCGGCGGCCAGGCGGAGGTGAAGGGCGTCGGCGGAACGTGGAAGGATCTCACCGACAGCGTGAACTTCATGGCGTCGAACCTGACGAACCAGGTGCGGAACATCGCCGCGGTGACAACTGCTGTTGCGAAGGGCGACCTTTCCAAGAAGATCACTGTCGATGCGCGCGGCGAAATTCTGGAGCTGAAGAACACGGTCAACACGATGGTGGACCAGTTGAACTCGTTCGCATCCGAAGTGACACGCGTGGCGCGCGAAGTGGGAACCGAGGGACGGCTGGGCGGTCAGGCCGACGTGAAGGGCGTGGGCGGAACGTGGAAGGACCTGACCGACAGCGTGAATTTCATGGCGTCAAACCTCACTTCGCAGGTCCGCAATATCGCCGATGTTTCCACGGCGATTGCCCGCGGCGACCTCTCCAAAAAGATCACGGTCGACGCGAGGGGCGAGATCCTCGAGTTAAAGAACACGATCAACACGATGGTGGACCAGTTGTCTTCATTCGCGTCGGAAGTGACGCGCGTGGCGCGCGAAGTGGGAACCGAGGGCCGGCTGGGCGGTCAGGCCGATGTGAAAGGCGTTGCCGGAACCTGGAAAGATCTGACCGACAGCGTGAACTTCATGGCTGGCAACCTGACGTCGCAGGTGCGCAACATCGCCGAAGTTTCCACTGCCATCGCCAACGGCGACCTTTCCAAGAAGATCACGGTGGATGTGAAAGGCGAGATCCTCGAGCTGAAGAACACGATCAACACCATGGTTGACCAGTTGAACGCGTTCGCATCTGAAGTGACGCGCGTGGCGCGCGAAGTGGGAACCGAAGGGCGGCTGGGAGGCCAGGCGGAAGTCGGAGGCGTCGCCGGAACATGGCGGGATCTGACCGAGAGCGTGAACTTCATGGCGTCGAACCTCACCAACCAGGTGCGAAACATCGCCGCGGTAACTACCGCCGTCGCGAATGGCGATCTCTCCAAGAAAATTACCGTCGATGCGCGCGGCGAGATTCTCGAACTGAAGAACACCGTGAACACGATGGTGGATCAGTTGAACTCGTTCGCGGCGGAAGTCACACGCGTGGCGCGCGAAGTGGGAACTGAAGGAAAGCTTGGAGGCCAGGCCGACGTGCGCGGAGTTGCCGGGACGTGGAAGGATCTCACGGACAGCGTGAACTTCATGGCGTCGAACCTCACGAATCAGGTGCGCAACATCGCGGCCGTCACGACCGCGGTTGCGAATGGCGACCTTTCGAAGAAGATCACGGTTGAGGTTCGCGGGGAAATTCTCGAGCTGAAGAACACCGTGAACACGATGGTGGACCAGCTCAACTCGTTCGCATCTGAAGTGACGCGCGTGGCTCGCGAAGTGGGAACCGAAGGACGGCTGGGAGGTCAGGCGGAGGTGAAGGGCGTTGCCGGAACGTGGAAAGACCTGACCGACAGCGTGAACTTCATGGCGTCAAACCTGACCAACCAGGTGCGGAGCATTTCGAAGGTCGTAACGGCGGTCGCAAACGGAAACCTGAAACGCAAACTCGTCCTCGAAGCCAAAGGTGAGATCGAGCAACTGGCTGAAACGATCAACGAGATGATCGACACGCTGGCGACGTTCGCCGATCAGGTAACAACGGTGGCCCGCGAGGTCGGTTTCGAAGGAAAGCTCGGCGGTCAGGCAAACGTGCCGAATGCAGCGGGCACGTGGCGCGATCTTACCGATAACGTGAACCGCATGGCGGCCGGCCTGACTTCGCAGGTGCGCTCCATCGCCGATGTGGCAACGGCTGTTACAAAGGGCGATCTCTCGCGGTCGATCACGGTCGATGCGACGGGAGAGGTTGCGGCGTTGAAGGACAACATCAACGAGATGATCCGCAATCTGCGCGAGACGACGAAGCGCAACACCGAGCAGGACTGGCTCAAGACCAACCTGGCTCGGTTCACCCGGCTGCTGCAGGGCCAGCGCGACCTGCTTGCCGTATCGAAGTTGATCCTTGCCGAACTCGCGCCATTGGCGAACATCCAGCACGGCGTGTTTTACATCAACGATTCGACCGACGGCGAACCCGACCTGCGGTTGCTGGCGAGCTACGCGTTCAACACGCGCAAGCGCATCGTCACGCGCATCCGCTCCGGAGAAGGTATCGTCGGGCAGGCGGCTCTCGAACAGGAGCGTATCCTGCTCACCGACGTGCCCGGAGATTACGTCACTATCGGATCCTCGCTGGGAGAGGCGCCGCCGGCCAACGTGATCGTTCTTCCGGTTCTTTTCGAGGGTCAGGTGAAGGCGGTCATCGAGCTGGCATCGTTCCACCGGTTCAGCGAAATTCACATCACGTTCTTCGATCAACTCACCGAGATCATCGGCATCATGCTGAACACGATCACGGCGACGATGCGCACCGAAGAGCTTCTCAAGCAGTCGCAGTCGCTGGCGACCGAACTGCAGTCGAGGCAGGCGGAATTGACCGAAACCAACGCCCAGCTGCAGCAGCAGGCGCGCACGCTCCAGGAGTCGGAGGAGCGCCTGAAGGCTCAGCAGGAAGAACTGCAGCAGACCAACGAAGAACTCGAAGAAAAGGCGCGGCTCCTGTTCCAGCAGAACAAGGAAGTCGAGAAAAAGAATGTCGAGATCGAGAAGGCCCGCGCTTCACTGGAAGACAAGGCGGCCCAGCTGGCGATGACGTCGAAGTACAAGTCGGAGTTCCTCGCGAACATGTCGCATGAGCTGCGAACGCCGCTCAACAGCATGCTCATTCTGTCGCGCCTGCTCGGCGAAAATGAGGAAGGCAATCTCACAACGAAACAGGTCGAGTACGCGCAGACGATCCACGCGTCGGGCGACGACCTGCTGCAGTTGATCAACGAGATTCTCGATCTTTCAAAAATCGAATCCGGAACGATGGAGGTCGAGAGCAAGCGCGTTTTCATCGCCGATCTTCGAGACTACGTTCAAAAGAGCTTCGAGGCTGTGGGCCACTCGAAAGGCCTGAAGTTCAGCGTCGACGCCAGGAAAGCTCCGAAGACGATTTTTACGGACGTACAGCGGTTGCAGCAGGTTCTGAAGAACCTGCTCTCGAACGCCTTCAAGTTCACCGACAGAGGGTCCGTCACGCTTCGAATGGAAGCCGTTGCCTCCGGCTGGACCCCGGGCAACAAGTCACTGGACAACGCCGACCATGTGATCGCATTTTCCGTAACCGACACCGGTATCGGAATACCTGCCGACAAACACCGGATCATTTTTGAAGCGTTCCAGCAGGCCGATGGAACGATCACCCGGAAGTACGGCGGTACAGGTCTGGGATTGTCGATCAGCCGTGAAATTGCTTCCTTGCTGGGCGGCGAACTGCGCGTGATGAGCGAACCCGGAAAGGGAAGTACCTTCACGCTGTACCTGCCGCGAAGGCGAGAACGCGGAGACGGCGGCCCCGGTTCTACCCCTGGCCCTGGCGGCGGTGGCCGCGAAGTGGCGCGCGAGGTTTCGGCCGCGGAGATGCGTTCCGCCGGCCCCGCCCTCCCCGATATCGAGGAGGTGGGCGTTTCGGATGATCGGGAGTCCATCGAAGACACGGACCTTGTGCTGTTGATCATCGATTCGGATCTCGATGCCGCCGAACGCGTCGTTCAGATTGCGCACGACCGGAGTTTCAAGGCAGTCGCCGCCACTCGCCCGGATGACGTCATTCCGCTGGCCCGCGAATTCAAACCGGACGCAATCATGATCAAGGTGGACAAAGAGGAGTGGACCACCCTCGACCGCCTCAAGCGCGACCTCATGACGCGGCATATTCCGGTTCACGTCATCAGCCACAAAAAGGACAGGCAGCGCGCGTTGAATCTCGGCGCCTTCGTGTTTTCCGAACATGGCGCTTCGGAGGGCCCTCCGGTGGAGGCGCTGGCCCAGGGTCTCGATAACATCAAGGCGTTTCTCGATCGCGCCGTGAAGAACCTGCTCGTTGTCGAGGACGATGAAACACAGCGGAAAGCGATTCTCGAATTGATCGGTAACGGCGACGTCGACGTCATGGCTGTCGGCAGCGGCGACGAAGCGCTCCAGGCCCTCCGGTCGACGCACTTCGACTGCATGGTGATCGATCTTGGACTGCCCGACATGTCGGGTTTCGATCTGCTGGAAAGGCTGAAGAAGGAGCTCGGGCTTTACGACCTGCCGGTAATCGTCTACACGGCCAAGGAGCTTTCCGCCAGAGAAGACACGCGGCTGCGAAAGCTTGCCGAAACGATCATCGTCAAGGATGCGCGATCGCCGGAACGGTTGCTCGCCGAGACAGCGTTATTCCTTCACCGGTCGTCGGAGAAGATGCCGGCCGCGAAACGCCGCATGCTGGAAGAGGAGCAGAGAGTCGATTCGATTCTTGCCGAGAAGAAAGTGCTCGTGATTGATGACGACGTGCGGAACATCTTCAGCCTGACGAGCCTTCTCGAACGCCACCAGATGGAGGTCCTGTTTGCCGAAAACGGCCGGGACGGTATCGAGTTGCTGAAGAACACGCCGGCTGTGGATGCAATTCTCGTTGACGTAATGATGCCGGACATGGATGGTTATCAGACGATGCGCGAGATTCGGAAGATGCGCTCTTTCAAGAACACTCCGATGATCGCCCTTACTGCGAAAGCCATGAAAGGCGACCGGGAGAAGTGCGTCGAAGCCGGCGCATCCGATTACGTTTCCAAACCTGCGGATGTCGATCGGCTGCTGTCGCTGTTGAGGGTATATCTTGGAAAATGACGGATAAGGTCAATATCCTTCTCGTCGATGACCGGGCCGAGAACCTGATAGCGCTCGAGGCCATCCTCAAAAAGCTCGACCAGAATCTGATTCAGGCTACCTCCGGCCGCGAGGCCCTGAAGTTTCTTCTGAAGAATGACGTCGCGGTGATTCTTCTCGACGTCGATATGCCGCACATGGACGGCTTCCAGACTGCGACGCTGATACGCGAGCGCGAAAAGACGCGGCTCACTCCGATCATCTTCCTGACAGCGATCAGCAAGAGCGACATCCATGTGAGCCAGGGATATTCACTTGGCGGCGTCGACTACATGTTCAAGCCGTTCGTTCCCGAAGTATTGAGGTCGAAGGTCGCGGCTTTTGTCGACATGTTCAAACAGGGCCAGGAAGTCCAGCGCCAATCCGAAGTCATCAAAGCCGAACGCGATTTCGCGGAAGCCATTCTCGATACTGTGGCCGGATTCGTGCTCGTGCTGGACCAGGATCTGCGCATCCAGCTCGTGAATCGCGGGTTCGAGGATGTGACCGGTCTGACTTTCGACGATGTGCGGGATCACTACCTGTATGAGTATCTGGAAGAAGAGGACGCGGCGCGGGACTTCTTCATGCAGACAAGAGGACATAGGGAGTGCCGCGAGTACTGGCTCGTGAACGGCAACGTCCGGCTGCTCGTGTCGTGGTGCTGCACGGCTCTCGCAAAGCAGGTCGCCGGGAGCGGCCGTCTTGTCGTAACCGGCCGCGACATGACGGAGCTTCGTCATCGCACCGAAGAACTTGAAGGCTTCACCTACTCCGTTTCACACGATATGCGCGCGCCCGTCCGGGCGATTGATGGTTTCACGCGAATCCTGATCGACGAGTACGCCGGCTCGCTCGACGACGAAGGACGCAGGCTGCTCGACATCGTCAGGCAGAATACGGAGAAGATGGGGCAGTTGATTGACGGCCTGCTCGCCCTCTCCCGCCTTGGCCGCGAACGACTCATGTTTACGGACATCGACATGTCCGATCTCGCTACAACCGCCTTCGACGAACAGAAGGCCGCCGACGCCGGCAATCGAACGATCGCGTTCAAAGCTTCGGATCTGCCTGTCGCTTACGGCGACAAGCGCCTGATCACCCAGGTCTTTCAAAACCTGTTTGCGAATGCCATCAAGTTCACAAGAAACGAGCCAACCGCTGAGATCGAAGTCGGTTCTAAGTCTGTGGCCGGCGAGGACGTGTACTTCGTCCGCGATAACGGTGTCGGTTTCGACATGAACCACGCGCAGAAACTTTTCGGGACCTTCCAGCGCCTGCACGCCGCCAATGAGTTCGAAGGCAGCGGAATCGGACTTGCCACCGTCCAGCGCATCATCGACCGTCATAGCGGCCGCGTCTGGGCCGAAGCAGAACTCAACAAAGGCGCCACGTTTTACTTTTCTCTCCCCGCCCGCGAGCACCGGAAAGCATCGTAAAGTCCTGGTTTCGGTTAAGATCGCGGGAAGGAGCAATCCTATGTTGCAAGCTTTTGGTGTGTTGATCCTCATCGTCGGGATTCTTGCCCCGGCAGGTGCGCCGCGAAACTTCAACACAGTCGTCAACCTCGAGAACACGTCCGAGACTTCGGCAAACGTGAGCATGGGAGATCTCGATGGCGATGGCGATCTGGATCTCGTGCTGGCGAAGGGCCGGCACGATCCGCTGCTCGATCGAGTCCTGCTCAACGACGGCAAGGGTGGTTTTGTCGCCACGAATCTTGGTCCGACAGCGGACCGTACCTATACGGCTGCGCTTGCCGATGTCGATGGGGACGGCGACCTGGACGTTCTGACGAGCAACGACACACCCGACAAGAAACTTGTCTACCTGAATAACGGCAAAGGGCAGTTCACGGTCGCCGGCACGTGGGGAATCGCGGAATGGTCGACAAGGAATGCTGCGGTTGCCGACCTGAATGGAGACGGAAGAGTGGACGTCATTGCAGCGAATCGGCCCGGACCCAGTTTCGTATGTTTGAACCAGGGCGGCGGACAATTCGCGTCGAAGTGCATCGCCATTCCGACGGAGTCGGCCACCAGCATCGTACCGGCTGACTTCGACAAAGACGGATTCATCGATCTTGCCGTGCCCAGCCGCGACGGCGGTCAGAGCCGCATCTACTTCAATGACGGGAAAGCCGGATTTGCGAGGACAGCTCCCTTTGGTCCTCCCAGTGCCGCGGCGCGCGTCGGCGCGGCTGCGGATTTCAACGGGGACGGCACGATCGATCTTGTCGTGGGCGACGAGATGGCTGCGTCGATGGTCGTATACAGCAATGATGGAAAGGGTCGACTGACCTCAGGCTTTCGCATCGCCGACAAAGCCAGGGTCCCCTATGCCATTGCATCAGGCGACCTGAACAACGACGGCAGTCCGGACATCGTTCTCGGGTACACCGCCGGCCCGCACTCTGTCTTCTTCAATGATGGGACTGGCCGGCAATTCACAGAAGTCAAATTCGGTGATCCTGCCGGTTCCGCATACGGTTTTGCGCTCGGCGATATCAACGGGGATCAGTTCCTGGACATCGCGCTCGCGAGGTCGGGGGCTCGGAACGTGCTCTACCTGAGCGGAAAGTGATAACTGTCTCATCTTCTGTTGTCGATTTCTGTACCTGCCGTTCGACTTACACGGTGTAGTAAGTTTGTAGGAACGAAGGAGGAGGAATGACACAGCCAATTGCCCCTGAGGGGGCGAATACGTGGATTATTGGAACGCGCAAAGGCGCGTGGACGCTCCAAACGGGGAGCAAACAGCAGTTGGGAGAGCCGTGGTTTTTCGGCCATCAGGTACATCATGTCCTGCAGGATCCGCGCCGCGGCGGCACGATGCTCGCGGCCGTTCGCACCGGCCATTTGGGCCCGACGCTCTATCGATCGACCGATGGCGGCCGCAACTGGAAGGAATCCGAGCGCCCACCCAAGTTTCGCGCCAAGGAAGAGTCCGCAAACGCCGGCTTCGAACCCGATGACGGCCGGTTGCAGGGTCTCACGCTGGATCACGTCTTCTTTCTTGCCCCCGGACATGCAAGTCAACCCGGTGTCTGGTACGCCGGCAGCAGTCCCATCGGGCTGTTCAAAAGTACCGATGATGGCGTGACATGGGATGGCGTGCCGGGATTCAACGACAATCCGGCGCTCGCCAAATGGTGTTACAACTTCGCGCCCGGCACTCCCGATGGTCCGAAATGTCATTCGGTGCAGGTCGATCCTCTCAACGCCAATCGATTGCTTGTCGGACTGTCCGGCGGCGGTTTGTTCCTTTCGGAGGACCTGGGGAAATCCTGGAATCCAGTCAACAAGGGCGTGGCGATGGATTTCTCCCCGCCGAAGGAGGACGGGACCGAGTACGAATACGGCCACGACCCGCATGACGCCGTAATCCATCCCGCCAACCCCCGACGCTGGTATCACCAGAATCATTGCGGCATCTATCGGCTCGACTGGCAGGACGGCGCAAAGGAACAACGCTGGACGCGCATCGGCAAGAACATGCCGAAAGACGTCGGGGACATAGGTTTTCCGATGACGTGCCATCCCAGAAACGACAAGACCATCTGGGTCGTGCCCATGGATGGCGGAACCGTGTGGCCTCGCACCAGCGTTGAAGGCAGGCCTGCTGTCTTTCGCAGCCGCGATGCCGGCGAAACCTGGCAACGTCTCGACAAAGGCTTGCCGTCACGCGCGTGGCAGACCGTGCTGCGCCAGGCGATGACACATAACGGAGGCGCGTCGCTGGAACTGGTTTTCGGAACGACTTCAGGCGAAGTCTATGGAAGCTCCGATGAGGGCGATTCCTGGAAGACGCTCGCCACAGGTTTACCGAAGATCATGTCCATCACCGCGGCGCGTCTGGACTGATGGCGACCGTTCGAGTTCGTGTCGCCGCGCTGCTTCATTCGTATACCGGAGGTCTCAAGGTCGTCGAGGTCGAGGCCGGAACGGTGGGGGAAGCCATCGCGGCTGTCGACCGGCGTTTCCCGGGGCTGGCGTTTCGGATCATTGACGAGCAGGGACGGATTCGCGAGCACATGAATGTTTTTCTGGGCGAGGATAAGGTGCGTGACCTCGGTATGGCGGTAACTGCCGGCGCGGAGATTTACATCGTCGGCTCGTTATCGGGAGGAAAAATGGGCTACGACCCCATTTTTCTCCGCCCCCGAATTACTTGACGGGATAACGCAGTATCTGCCCAACCAGCTTCGCCGGATCCGCGCCTGCCACCGGAGTGAACTTCTGCACACGGCCCGCGAAGCAATCGGCGACGAAGAAATTTCCTTCCTGATCGGTGGACAATCCATGCGGGCAATCGAATCGACCCGCCTGCGGCCCCGGAGCGCCCCAGCTGTACAGGAAGTTCCCGTTCAGGTCGTACTTCAAAATTCTGTCGGTCCCTGCATCACCGACCCAGATGAACTGATCGGCCGTGATGATGTGGTTCGTCATTAACGTCGTCAGATTCGCCGGCCAGTTGGACGAGCGAAGCGACCACATATCAAGGAACTTTCCGTTTTCGTCGAACACCTGCATGCGTTCATGCCCCCGGTCGACAACGAACACACGGCGATCTTTGCTGATCGCAATGCTGTGCGGAGTGTTGAATTCTCCCGGTCCGGGTTTCTGCCGGTCGGCCGGGGCTTTACCCCAATCCAGAATGAAATTGTCGTTCTTATCGAACTTCGCGACGCGAGTTCCGCCGTAACCGTCGCTGATGAAGTAAGTGCCGTCCGGCAGCCATGCGATGTCGGTCGGCCTGTCGAAGGTGTTCGGACTGCGTCCGCGAACGCCGAGCTGGCCGAGGGTTTTCTCGAGCTTGCCGTCGTAGGTGAAGCGATAGATCACGTGCAGCTGGTCATCGATAACCCAGACGTGCTTGTCGGGATCGTAAGGGCTCATCTTGATCGTGTGCGGTCCTCGGCCACAGGGTTGCGCTCCGAAGAGTTTGTCGTGCTGCGGCCATTCCTGAACAAGGTTGCCGTTGCGATCGACGACAAAGATGACGTGTTCGAATCGGCGCTCCCAGCCGCGAATCTGGGTTGTTTTATCGCAGGTCGCCGTTAACCCGTCGGTATTGCTGTTGGCAATGCCTCTGGAAGGATTCAGTGCGACATACGGCGTCCAGGGTTTGGAACCGGCCGGCAGCGGAAGTTCGCCGCGCTGTGCGACCCAGATGCGATCGGGTGTTTCCGCATAGACGCTGCCCATCGATCCCCATGTCCAGCCCTCGTGCGAATGCCGGGTATCGGGAAGCGGTTTCGGCCAGTTCTCGACGACACGATAGGAACCAAACGGCCAGTCCTGATCGGTCTGCCGATTCTTTACAGGGGCGGGAGCCTGAGCAAGGGCGAACGTCGCCACAATCAGAAAAAATACAAAAGCAAACCGTCCGTTCACTTTCATAGGTCGTCTCCTCGGAATGTCGTTATGGCACGAACGGGGGAGCGTCCACCACGAGCGTGCCGTCGCCTACCATGAGATCGGAGGCCTTGTTGTTGTCCTGGCAAATGAACTCGAAGCTTTCCACTCCGGGTACCCACCGCATATAGAAGCCGCTTTTCCAGGCCGCCGTGTAGGCGCCAGGATCATCGATCGTGATCTCGTAACGGATCGTGCTGAAGTCGGTTCGTGTGAACCGTTCGATCATATGGAGCTTTTCAGTCGTCGGCGGACCGAGATTGTCGATCCATGCGCCTTCATTGAATCCGACGGTGTCGACGACGAGCGTGTCACCTTCCCAATGTCCGACCGAATGCCCCCGATAACTCGGCGAAAGCTTCGACGGGTGAGCTCGGCCATCCATGAAAATCGTCCTGAAGCTGTGAGCGCCCCCCGTTTCGAGAATATAGAAGCGCTTCAGTTCAGGGACGTCGAGGAACTGAGTCCCGTACGCCGTTGCGACTTGCCTGGCGCCGGGTGATGGTTTGCATCGTGTGTATGGTTCCCGTCGATGCTGCACCCGATCGGCGAACAAGGCCCGCGCCCACGGCTGAAACGGCACCTGGCTGAGTTTCGGTTTCGCTGCAAGAAACGGATCGGTGGGTTCCCGCGTATCGGCAGCGAACAGACCGAAGTCCGCGGCGACGTCGGGTCGCATCAAGGGAACTGCGGTCGGAGTGACTTCCCAGACACCTGTCGCTCCAGGATCGGCACCGAGGTTGATCCTGCCGTCCGGCCAGCGCGGCGCAGGCGGGGGAGGTGCCGCCGGTCCTGCGGCACGCTGTCCTCGTTGCGCAAGCAGGGATGAACCACAGAGGCACAGAGACACAAAAAGAAAAAGCTGCAGCAGTCGATTCATGGCCTGTTGTCCTGACAGTAATAGGTTGGGAGTTCTTCGCCGGCCACCCATTGCAGTGTCCAGCTTGCGGACCACGGCCGGGTGTAAGCGCCGGGATCGTCGATTGTGACTTCGTACTTCAGCGTGTTCATGTCGGTTCGGGTGAACCGTTCGACGAGATGAAGCTGTTCGGTATGGGGAAGCCCGCCGTTGCTGAACCAGAACTTTTCGTTGAGACCTTTTGTGTCGACCACAAGCGTATCGCCTTCCCATTTACCGCGCGCGTGCCCGTAATACAGAGGATTGTCATCGTTTCCACGAAGGTCGCCGCGTTGCGCGCGACCATCGACGTAGATGAAGTGCCAGTCATGATTGCCTCCTCCGGCCATGACGAAAATTCGGCCGAAGGTTCTGTCCTCGACGAACTGGTTGCCGTAAGGCATCTGGAATTGCCGCACCGCTCCCGGAGGCAGGCATCGTAAAAACATGGGGTCGTCTTTCAGAAAACTGCGCTGGCGATATTCGAACACGTCCCGCGCCCATCGCTGGAACGGCGCTACTTTGGCGGCATCCGCGATGTTTTTCAAAAGTCCGTTCGCGTCCGCTTCGACTTTCACTCCGTTTTCCACGAGCATAGTGGAGTTCGGCCGGGCCCAATATCCCGTTTCGCCGGGCACCGGACCGAGGCGCGGCTGCCCACCGGGCCAGCGCGGCGTGGGTGCGGCGGGCTTGTTATTTGTCACGGGTTTGAGTGCCGCGATGGCTTCGGCAGACATTGCCAGGACTTTTTGGCCTGTGTTTGCAAGGACGACGGAGTTGCCCCAGATCTGCATGCTCCCGTCGCGGGCAACGGGTCCTTGCACCGTAAGAGCCTCTCCCGGTTTTAACGAATCGCGATTCCAGCCGCTCCGCTCGAGATCCAGAGCGCTTTCGAGTTCAACGGCCCAATTCACCGTCCGCACGCCCTGTTGAACGTTCATGAGGACGTGGACATGCGGGTTTCTCCAATCGACGCTGGTGACCGTTCCACGAAGGGTGCTGACCTTTGTCGGGTCGAATTTGGCGGCGACGGCGTGATGCGGGGCGAGCGGGGCCAGAAACAACATTATTACTGCCAAGAACATTTATTCCGCCTCTCCTGATTCTGCGCGGAGGGAAGCATATACGCTGGGCCCGGGGGGCTTCAAATGAGAGTTGAGAGTTTGTTGTTGTCCGTTGACTATTTCACTTGTTGCGATGATCGGATTTCGATTGTTCGACGCATCGATGTCGATCATGTAATCAACGCAACAAGTCCAACAATCAACGGACAACAGCAAACTCTCAGCTGACAAGTGTGGGGGGGGACTTAGATTTGTTCTTTAAGGAGAGACGCCAGAACACCCAGGATGCGCACTTTCAGGCCGCGCTTTCTCCACGACTCGAGATCCACGCGCCTGCAGACGGCGAGATCGTTGTAAAACGTCCGCTCGAGTTCGCCGGCAAGGCGCCGGTCGTAGACGCAGACGTTGCTTTCTTCATTGAGGGCAAAGGAGCGGTTGTCGAAGTTCGTTGTGCCGACGGTCAGCCAGGCGCTGTCGGCGGTCATAAACTTCTGGTGGAGCATCGTGCGCTGGTACTCGTAAATCTCGATGCCGGCTTCGAGCAGTCGTCCATAGAGTTTCACGCTGGCGTAGCGCGCGATCCACATGTCGTTGTGCTCATCCGGCACCATTATCTTCACGTCCACGTCGCGTTTTTTCGCGTCGATCAGAATGTCGACGGCCGTGTTGTCGGGCAGGAAGTAGGCGTTTGCGATGTACAGGCTGTGTCGCGCGCAAGCGATGGCGAGGTAGTGCATGATGCGCACGGCTGACGATCCGATCTCCGGGCTGCTGAGGATCGTTTGAGCGGCGATGCGTCCCGCCGGTTCAATGGATGGAAAGAATGCGGGCCCGCTGACGAGTTCACCTGTCGTATTGACCCAGTTCTGCGCGAATCCTGTTTGCAGCGGAACGGCGCCGGGTCCCTGGATGCGGATTTCCAGGTCCCGCCAGTGCTTTTCATCCTGCGCGCGCCCGCTCCAGTGATCGGCGATGCCGGCGCCCCCTGTAAAAGCGACTTTCCCATCGACGATGAGCGACTTCCTGTGTGTGCGATTGTTGTATCGACCGACTGTGGACCAGTGCACCGGGTTGTACCAGGCGACCTCGCACCCAGCTGAATTCAGCTTCTCGAGAATCTCCTTGCCGATGGTCGACGACCCCACGGCATCCAGCAGGATTTTCACCGTGACGCCCTCGCGCGAGCGCTCCGCGAGCGCTTCCGCGAACTGCATGCCGATCTCACCGGCCCAATAAATATAGGCTTCGATCGTGACGGACAGCCTGGCCCCACGAATTGCGGCGAGCATTTCCGGATAGAACTCATCGCCGTTATTCAGGAGCGTCACATCGTTTCCAGGCATGTATGGAGCGCCCGTCGTTCCGGCGACGTTGTTCAGGAATTCTGTCGAGGCGACGGGAAGGGACGCATCGAGGCCGTATTTGAGGCTGCGCTCCTGTGGCGCAACAAGGTATGTGAAGGCCGCAGTTACTCCTGTGGCTATCGCGGTTCCCCAATGGTCTGTGTATGCCGCTGCGATCGAGATGATTGTCCACAACCACCACGACCAGAGCAGGTACCGGCCGTGGTCCCATAGGCCCGGCCGGCCCTTTTGTTGTTGGAGGCTACGCTGCGCGGTCTGAACGATCATCGAGCATATCGCGGTATAACTTTGTCAGATATGAACGTATAAGAACGCAGTCGAAGCTGGACGCCCGGCCGTTTTTGGGCTCCTCCTGTTCGGCTCCTTGCGCCCGCGCTTGCAGGAACGTCAGGTACTTCAGTGCATAACTCCGCATTGCACTGTTGGACAGGCCGAGGCAGTAGCGTTCCGCAGCCTGCGTGAACAGGCCGAAAGCCTCTGGCCGGTCTGCACTTTGAATGTTCATTCTTTCCTGTCACTCCCCTGTTGGAAATGTTGGTCCTCTGAACATCAGTGGCAATTCAAGTACCGTTTGGACCGTACGCGACCGGACGCACAATTTTTGCGCGCAAACGTACGAAAACGCGCGCTGTCAATGCGGAATTAGTCGTTGAGTCGGTGCGAAATTCCCTTGGGCAGATCGCTAAGAGGCGTTTTGCACTGCGGCGTTCGGAATGGTTTCCCGCAACGGGAACGTGACCATGAATGTCGCGCCCCGGCCTTCACCTTCGCTGCTGGCCTCGATGATGCCGCCGTGAAGCTCCACGAGATGTCGCGCGATCGAAAGTCCGAGGCCGAGACCTGCGGCTGTGCGGCTCGACATCGTCTCCGCCTGGCGGAAACGATCGAACACGTAAGGCAGGAAGTGCGGGCTGATTCCCCTGCCGGTATCGGTGACGGTCAGTTTAGCTTCTGTGGACGAGTATTCCAGCCTGATGCGCACGAATCCCGACGCCGGCGTGAATTTCACGGCATTCGACAGGAGGTTCCACACAATCTGCTGGAGCCGGTGATTGTCGCCGGCAATGGCCCCTGCATCTTCTGTCAGTTCGCACTCGATCCGCACCCCTTTAGCTTCCGCTGTCGGGCGTACCGAATCGAGGGCCGCTTCGATGGCGTCGGACAAGCGCACAGGTTGCAGTTCCAGCCGCAAGCGTCCGGTGATGATCCGCGAGACGTCGAGCATGTCCTCGA
>Ga0137433_1000480_pt1 | contig 21138 bp, 15 predicted proteins | sample EasRivERMZT840_2_FD_102335 | JGI IMG/M metagenome (GOLD analysis project Ga0137433, IMG submission 102335) | Soil microbial communities from meander-bound floodplain in the East River, Colorado, USA - East River MetaG ERMZT840_2 | ecosystem: Environmental > Terrestrial > Soil > Floodplain ...
AACTCGCCTCAGCGCCGCCAGGAGATCCAGAAGTACTACAGAGTCTCAGGCGGCAAGCCGATCACGTTCACGGATTATCCGGAGTTTCGTGTTTCGAACGAGGCGGTGAAGGTCGGTGGAGTTTTCAACACCGGCTTCCGCATCAACTCATCGAACAAGTTGGTTTTCCGCAACACGCTGACCCGCGACACCGATAAAGAAACGCGGCGGTTCAAGGGCTACAACGGCGGACTGGACGGAGTCATCGAATCCACGCGTCTGCGCTGGATCGAGCGCAACCTGTATTCCACAAGCCTCGAAGGCGAGCACGCCTTCAACGGTTTGCGGCACAGTGTATTTCACTGGCAGTACACGAAGTCGCGTTCGACTCGTAGCGAGCCGGATCTCCGCGAATTCCTCCGTGGGGAACAATCGGACGGTTCCTTCATTTTCCTTCAACAGTCGGCCTCGCGTTTTTATAACGACCTGACGGACCGCATTCACGAACCGCTGATGGAGTGGAGCACTCTTCATTCGCGCGGCTCCTTCGCAGCGCTGTTGAAAGTCGGTTATCGGGGCACGTTCCGCGAGCGCGACTTCGGAGCGCGACTTTTCAGGTTCCTGCCGGCACAGGCCAACACGATCGACTTCCGGCTGCCGGTAAACCAGGTGCTCGCGCCGGAGAACATTCGACCAAACGGTTTTGTTGTGCGCGAGAGCACGCGCGGAACCGACACATACAACGCCGACATGGACATCCATGGCGGCTTTGTGATGGCCGATCTCACACTCGGCTCGCGCTGGCGAATCAACGGCGGCGTTCGTTATGAAGATGCAAGGACGATTGTAGAAACCATTGATCCGCTGGTTCCGGGAGCCGTTCCGGCCATCGCCCGACTGGGCAACCGGGATCCCCTGCCGGCAATAAACGTCGTTTACGCTCTCACCACCAAACAGAATCTTCGATTCGGCTTCGGCCGGACGTTGTCGCGGCCCGATTTTCGCGAGCTGTCGCCGTTTGAATTCACGAATGTGCTCGGAGGATTCAACACCGTCGGCAATCCGAATTTGAAAAGAGCCCGCATCGACAACTTCGATGGACGATGGGAATGGTTCCTTGGCGGCGATCAGGTTATAGCGGTCAGCTATTTCCGAAAGAAATTCATGAATCCGATCGAAGTCACGGTTCAGCCGACCACCGACCTTCGGCAGAGCTTTCTCAATGCCGAGAAGGCCATCAATCATGGCGCGGAATTCGAATGGCGTCAGAGCCTGCGTTTCGTCAGTGAACGGCTGTCAGACTTTTCGATCCAGGCGAACCTGACGCTGGTCGATTCGAATGTGGACCTGCCTGAGGTCGCAACTCTGCTGCTCACTTCGCAGAGCAGGCCGATGGTTGGGCAATCGCGTTACGTGTACAACCTGATGATCGACTGGAGCAGGCCGCAGTGGGGTAGCGACGCGCGGTTCTACGTCAACAGGGTTTCCAGGCGTATCACCGACGTCGGAACTTTCGGTCTGCCCGACATATACCAGGAAGGGAACACGTTTCTCGATTTCGCCTACCAGTACTCATTCGGACCTGAACGCCGATGGGGAATTCGCCTGACCGGTGAAAACCTGGGGGACACGCATCACCTGTGGACCCAGGCCGGACTTCCGCACCGGTCTTACCGGGCGGGACGCACATTTTCCGCAGGGGTCAGCTTTTCGATTTTCTAGGGAACGCGTCAGCGCTCCCGATCTACAAAGGAGTCAGTTGAATGAAGAAGCGCTTGCTCAAACTGTTTATCGCGCTGACGGCCGCTGCCGGATTCATTGTTCCGAACGGCGTCCTCGGCCAGACTTCGGTTCCTTATTCGCCAATGTCGGTGTTTTTGTGGACCGATAAATCCGCCTACCTGCCTGGCGAGGACATCACTCTCCGCTGGACCGCGCGCGCGAACGGCGACACCACGCCATATACCGTTGTTCTGTACCGGCAGAACAACCAGACAGGTATCAAGACCTACATGAGTATTGGAGGAACGCCGTCGTCGACCGCCGTCGACATCCTCGGAATTACGCCCGACGCAGGTCTCACGCCGCTTGTCCCCGGCGATACGACAAAGTCGGTCATCATCGGTCCCGGCGGCTGGATGCTGCCCCAACTCACGGCTCCATCGGAGTTGGGAATGCACACATTCGTTATGGAATTTCGGGATGCAACGGGCACGCGCATTGTGAAGTCCGTCTACGCGAAATTCGGAATCGTCGGCGGATTCGACACATTGACCGGCAACATCACAACGAGCCGAACACTCGTCAACACTCGCGCGTACAGCCTGAGCGGCGTCGTCCTCGTTTCGAACAACGCCACGCTGACGATCGATCCCGGCACGTTCATATTCGGCCAGCCCGGTTCGCAGCCGCCCTCGATGTTGATGGTCGGCGTGAACGGAAAAATCCATGCAGCCGGAACCCGCAGCAGACCCATCATCATGACCAGTTCTCAGCCGGTCGGGCAGCGGGCGGCGGGGGATTGGGGAGGCCTGGTTATGCTCGGAAAAGCGCAGGTCAATGTGACTGGCGGTGTGAATAACATCGAAGGTCTGCCGCCCTCCGCCGACACGACATACGGCGGATCCGACAACACACACAACTGCGGGACGCTTGCTTATGTGCGTGTCGAGTTCGCCGGGTCCATACTTTCGCCGAACAACGAGATCAACAACATCACCTGGGGCGGATGCGGTTCCGGCACCGTCGCGCACCATCTCCAGGCGCGCTATGGCCTCGATGACATGTTCGAATGGTTCGGCGGCACCGCCGACGCCAAATACATTGCCGCGCAGGCCGGCCGCGACGACTATCTCGACGGCCAGCTGGGATGGAGCGGCCGCGTTCAGCACGCCGTCATGGTCCAGGGAGGCGACATCCAGGGCAACCGTGGAATCGAAATGGACAACAGCGAATTCGATGACCGCGCCGCGCCGCAAGGCAAGCCGCAGATGTACAACGTGAGCTTCATCGGTTCCGGCAATGTCAACACTGCGGGATTCGACGAGGCCGACTCCTCCGCTATTTATTTTCGCCGAGGCTCCGGCGGCAGCTACAACAACATGGTCCTCTTCAACTGGATCGTGACCGGCATCTCCGCACGCGACAACTCCGGAAGTACGGCCACCCGCGACTCGATCGCCCGCGGCGACCTTTCTATGAACGGCGTTGTCATGTGGGATAACGGCAAGGCTTCCAACCGCGGGAATGACCTCACAGGACAGGCCGCCGACTTCGGCACGACAAGCAACGCGAATGCGCGTGCTCTGCTGAGCGGCTCTCTCGGAAGCGGTCAGAATGTCCTGGTTGTCGATCCGCTGATGCGGCGACCGCTGTCCTTCAGCGATCCCGATTTCCTGCCGAAAGCCGGCTCACCGATCTTCCGCGCAAACTGGGTCCAGCCTCCGGATGATGGGTTCTTCGATCAATCCGCGCGCTGGAACGGCGCCTTTGGAGATGTCGACTGGACTGAAGAGTGGACGAACTGGGTTCAGGAGTCGGACATCAAACCGTAAGTCTAATTCGGGGACAGTGAGCAATTAATTCGGGGTCAGGCGCATCGAGCTGTTAAAGCAAGCGTCCGACCCCGAATTAATTGCTCACTGTCCCCGAATTAGACTGTCCCCGAATTTGGCCAGGCAAGAAAGCTCTCTCCCGTTATCGCATCGACGAAACACCGCTCGTTATAGGTGAACGCGTACCCGAGTTTTCGGGCCGTCCAGATTTGTCCCGCAGGTACGCCTTCCACTTCGATCTTCCTTCGAATCCGACTGACAAGCACATCGACAAGCCGATGGTCCGAGAGCTTCTGGTCGACGCAGACGCGCCAGGACAATTCCTCCCTTGAGAACATCACCGAAGGAAATCGCAGAAACAGCAACAGGAGTCGGAACTCCTGGGGACTGCACGTGCGCCGGTCTCCCCGAACCAATACTTCCCGCGCCCGCTGGTCAATGATCAGTTTGCCCGGGACCTCAGCACGCGCGGCAGATTGGGACAACGGAGGAAAGTCGTATTGCCATTGCGGAAGCTGGCCATCCGGGATTGCGGCCTGCAATTCGTCAATTGACCGGACGATGGCAATCGGAATATCTCTCAGGGCCGGATCACTGCAGCGGCGAATCTCGCACACCCACTCAATGGGGTCCGTGTCTTTCATACCCACGATCACGACTCCCGAAGCGCGGGTTTCTTTGACCGCAGTGATGATGTCTTTCAAACGGGAATCCTGAATCGAAGTGCGTACGCCGTTGGGCGTCATGAGGATTACGGGCATGGCGGGCGATTATGGATGTGCAAGTTTATGCGCGGTTTACAGAAGCGTTAAAAATCCGTGAACGCAGGCCCATCGCTAAATGAGGAACCGGGGGCCGCCGGTTCCCCATAAGCCTTGATCAGACCACAGCGGCGGTGATGCGAACCGTACTGCCGGACTGCTCCGCATCGACACCATCCATGGAAATCTCAACGGGAAGGTCGATCACCTGACAGACCTGAAGGCCATCGCCGTCGACGTCAGATGACAGAGCAAGTTGGCGGGGTGCAATGTGCACGGCTAGATTGGGCAGGTTGATTTCGGGCAGGTCGAGCTCAACGATCACGTCGTTTCCCGCGACCGAGATCACCGGCAGCGGTCGGATGATCAATTCACGCTCTGCAGCGAGCCAGTGGTCCAACTCGTGACCATGAACTGAGCCGCGTTCGATGAAGTTCTCGTACGCGCGTCGCGCCACCCTGTCATGCGCGTCCGAGAGAACGCGCGAAATCGATTCACCGTGATGAATGCGAACCGGAATGCTGGTCACAAGATCCATAACGATCCTCCCTTTGACGGGGAACACTAACGACAAGTTATGAACTCTTGCAGACAGAATCTTTATGCCTTGGTGAATTGCAAAAAAGAACCGGCCGTGGGAGGGCCGGTTTGGAGGATGCGAGGATATCTAAGGTCTTACACAATCTGCGTGGTCCATGTTTCACGTTGGTAAAGGGCTCGATAAGATTCGGTGACCGCAATGAATAGTTCACCAAATTGTCATCACATCTTTAAAACTCATTCGCAATTTGTTGCCAGCATTCCAACGTCCATTTTCGAAAAGGAGTGCGTTCATGCGACATCTGCGTCATGCGATTCTAGTTTTACTCACCCTGGCCACATCCACGAGTTGGGCTGCGCCTCTTCCCGGCATTACGTTTATCGGTAAGGGATCTGTCAGTGGTTCCGCTCTCGACAAATCAGGATTGGCGGGAGTCATTTGCCAGGCAGGAAACCCGGGCAACTGCGTTCCAAAAGCGATCTTCGGCGGTTTCGGTTCCGACATCACATATACGGGGCACGACAATGTTTACATTTCCGCGCCGGATCGAGGGCCCTTCGACGGCCTGACAGACGTTCCTTATCTGGACCGCTTTCATTTTCTGCACATCACCGTTGACCTGAACAAAGCGTTTCCGAACATCACAACGAAGCTTCTCGACACACGTTTCTTCAAGAATGAGGCCGGCGAGACATTTGTCGGCGCTGCGGGTTCCTTTGACGGCAACGAATATGCGTCATTGCGGCTGGATCCGGAGGGCATTCGAGTCGGATACAACGGAACGTTTTACATATCCGACGAGTACGGACCCTACGTGTTCGAGTTTGATCGACAGGGCCACCTCCTGCGTCGCCTGCCAGTGCCGGCAAAATTCTTCATCGCACATCCAAGCGGAAATCCGAATGAGGAGTTATTGGGGAATTCCTCGGGACGTCAGGGGAATCGCGGAATGGAGGGTCTGGCCATCAGTCCCGATGGCACGACGCTGTTCGGAATCATGCAAAACGCGTTGCTCCAGGACCACGCTCTGAATCCCGGAACGACCGATCGCATCTCGGTAAATACGCGGATACTGCGAATGGATCTCGCCACCGGCCAGACTAAGGAGTACATCTACGTCCTGGAGGCTTTCAATCGCGGTCAGGGTGTGAGTGAAATCCTCGCGATCAACAACAATGAGTTTCTGGTTGTCGAGCGTGACAATCGTTCGTGGCTGGCCGCGGAGCCGCAGGCGCCGACCCGGAAGAAGATCTGGAGAATCAATCTGAACAACGGCGCTACAGATGTTTCCGGTATCGAGGGAATTCCAGCGGGCGCGTTGCCGGCAGGAATCATCCCGGTCACCAAGTTGCCATTCATCGATCTGCTCGATCCTGTCTTCGGACTGCATTTGAACGATCAAAACGCGATCCCGGAAAAGATCGAAGGCCTCGCCTGGGGACCGGATCTCGAAGACGGCCGGCATGTGCTGTATGTCATCAGCGACAACGACCTGAACCCGAACGGTGCGACTCAGATCTATGCGTTTGCAATCGATGGCGCAGCAGCCGGTATCGATTACGACCCGCAGTTCATACCCGGACCGCTCTTTCCTCCGGGACAGGTCAAGAAAGCACTGCAGTGATGAGATAGACGACGGATCAGGTAGCGAGGAATTTCTCGAATCCGGCGATGAAACTCTGGAGGCGGTCGCGCGTCTCCTTGTCCGTCAAACGACCATTCGCGTCGAATACTTTACCTGCTCCCGATACGTGCATGCGTCCTCCGAACCACGGCCGCATTCCAAGAGTGCGTATGACGGGAAGCCAGGCGCTCTGAGCGAGGATCGTTCCGCCCTGTCCTGGGGTTGCGCCCATCAGCGCGACAGGACGGTCGCCGAAAACGTGCCGGATATCGCTTGCAGGGCGCGAAAGCCAGTCGATCGCATTCTTGAAAACACCGGGCAGAGAGTTGTTGTACTCGGGCGTCGCGAGGAGGAGTCCGTCGGATGATGCGATGAGATCCTTGAGCTGCTGAACCGGCGCCGGGATTCCGTGCTCCTCTTCCACGTCAGCGTCATACAGAGGGATCTCTCGAATCGATGCAATCTCCACTCGAGTCCCCGGCGACGCGACTTCCACCGCTGCACGCAAGAGGGACGCGTTAAAGGAGGCTTTACGCAGACTGCCGGCAATTCCAACGACGGTACTCATATGAATGAGACTCCTGTTCCGGGAAAAATGGGGTCGTAGCCCTATTTACCTATTTTGCCGCCGACATTTCGGTTATGCGAGACACTCGTTCGGCAAAATAGGTAAATAGGGCTACGACCCCATTTTTCCTCCTATAATTTAGTTATGAAAGACTCCGCACGCTGGCCTGCACTGCCCCTCGATTCCTGGCGTGATACCTACGCGACCCTTCACATGTGGACACAGATCATCGGCAAGATCACATTGGCGCGAACACCGCGGCTGAACCATTTCTGGAATGTCGCCATGCTGATCACGCCAAGCGGACTTGCGACCCCGCCATTGACTCGTAAAGGCGGCCTGTTCACCATGACGTTCGACTTCATGCGCCAGCTGCTCGTGATCGAGTCTTCAAACGGCGCCGTTGAAGTCATTCCGCTCGAGCCCCGAAGCGTGGCCGAGTTCTATCGCCTCGTCATGGACAAACTACATGTCCTCGGCATCGATGCCCCGATATGGCCGATGGCGGTTGAGGTACCGAATCCGATCCGCCTCGATTCGGATGAAATCCATCATTCATACGACCCTGAATCAGCGAACACGTTCTGGCGAATTCTTGTTGGCATCAAACCGGTTTTCGATGAGTTCCGAACCCGGTTCCTCGGCAAATCCAGCCCGGTGCATTTTTTCTGGGGAAGCTTCGATCTCGCTTCGACGCGTTTCTCGGGACGGCGGGCGCCCGAGAGGCCCGGAGCAGATTCGATCACGAGAGAGTCTTATTCGCACGAGGTCATCAGCCACGGGTTCTGGCCGGGCGGCGCTGCCATTCAGGAGCCGATGTTCTACGCGTATGCAGCTCCCGAACCGCCGGGTTTCAGCCAGGCATCGGTGAAGCCGGCCGCGGCGTTCTACAGCAAAGAATTGCCCGAGTTCTTTCTGCCGTACGAACAGGTTCGAACCAGTAACTCGCCGCAAAGCGATCTCATGTCCTTTCTCGAAACCACGTACAACGCCGGCGCCGATCTCGGGAAATGGGATCGTGAGAATCTGGAAAGAAAAATAGCGGCGTAACCCGTTTTCAGGTTTTTTAAACGTCCTGTCATCTTTTCGTAACTTTACGAGCCTACCCATTGGATGGCCGATATCGTGAGCACCGCAAAATTCCTGGCTGAGTTCATTCAGAAGCCGCTGACCACAGGTTCGCTTTTTCCGAGTTCGCCGCATCTCGCGCGGACGATCGTTCAGCAGGCGCGGCTTTCAGACGCCGACGTCGTTCTTGAATACGGGCCGGGGACCGGCGTTCTGACCCATCAGATCCTGCAGGAACTGCCGGCGCGCTCGAAGTTTGCTGCCATCGAAATCAACCCCCGGTTCGCCGCCCTTTTCCGTGCGGCGCATCCTGGTGTGCGATTGTTCGAAGACTCAGCCGAAAATGTCCGGGCCATCTGCGACTCCATGAATGTGAAGACGGTCGACTGCGTCATCTCTGGACTGCCGTGGGCGCTGTTTTCGAAAGAGCTGCAGGTCAGTCTGCTGAATCAGATGATGCTGGTGTTGAAGCCTGGTGGAACGTTTGTAGCGTTCGGATACCCCCAGTCGCTGCTTCTGCCGGCGGCGAGGCATCTGGCGGGCATACTTCCGACTTATTTCACCAGCGTTTCGAAAACTCCTCTTGTCTGGCGAAACTTTCCGCCCGCCTTTGTTTATCGCTGCCGCCGTTAGATCAAAAAACATAATTGTCATGATGTTGCCGCAACGTCGTCATATCGCTTTTCTACAGTTAGACACAGGCATAGCCCGCGGTCACGAACCGCGAGCGGCATCCTTCGCGCCACTGACGAGAGGTAAAACTCGATGGAAAACGCGACGGGAAAAATCGACTTTCACCTTCACTCCTACGCCTCCAACGTAACCGACTACTACGCTGCAAATGCCTTCGCCATTCCGGAATCGCATTCGGATCCGCTGACGCTGTATCCCCTGTTGAAGGAGCGCGGAATGACGCTTGTCACCCTCACGGACCACAACTCCATAGAGGGTGTGCTGGAAATGCTGAACGCCGGACTCGACGACGTGTTCATCAGCGCTGAGATGACGACGACATTTCCTGAGGACGGCTGCAACATTCACATCACGATTGCGAACGTTACGCCGGCGCAGTTCAACGAAGCCGATAGATTGCGCGGAAACGTTTACGAAATGGTGGCGTACCTGGATCGTCAGATTTCAGAGGAAATGCAGAATCCCGCAGGCAACAGGCTCATCTACTTCATGACGCATCCTTTGATGAGCACGCAGAACCGGCCCTACGGCCGAGAGGGATCTCTGAGAGTCGAGCACATCGAAAAAGCAATCCTGTTGTGCAACACGTTTGAGATACAGAACGGTACCCGCACAAAAGCGATCAATGAACTGACGGCCACACTCCTGACGTCCCTGACGCCGCAGGCCATTGACCGCCTTGCCAACAAACACGGCATTGCTCCCAAGGGGAGCACTCCCTGGCTCAAAGCGTTTGTCGGCGGTTCCGATGATCACTCGGGCATCAACCCCGGAAGGACGTGGACTGAGTTTCAATACTCCGGCGCGCGCGCCACTCCGAATGCTTTGATCGATTCCATCAGACAGCGTGAAACACGCCCTGATGGTTCCCACGGCGGGCCCATTACGCTGGCTCATTCTTTGCTGAAGCTGCTGTATGACGGCCGGAAAAAAAGCGCTGCAAGTACTGGAAACCGGAAAGCGACCCTCGTGGATGGATCCGTACACTCGCTTCTGCAACTCGTTTTCGAGTCGGTACCGGAGAAATCCCTGGAGAGAATCCGCCGCAAGGCGGCAACACTTAGGAAGATCGTTGTCGGTCGCTGGCGCGGCCGTCTTCATGGTCCAGGAGTGCCGTTCGAGCAGGTATTGGAATCCGAAACGGCCGTTCTCCTCGCGAGTTCAGAGTTCCGCGCGACACTCGCCTCTCAGCAGACCACCGATGACCGGATTTTCCTGGTTATCAGCACGCTGATCAATCGCATCTTCGTACGCTACCTCTCGAATCTCAAAGAGCAGCGCGGGATCAATCTGGTGGCAGGCATCAAGGAAATGGTGGCTCTGGTGTCCTCGAACCTGTTCGTTTCCATGCCTTACCTGGTTGCTTTTCTGCAGCAGGCCTCGGACTCCCTCGTGATGCGCGATGTACGCGAGTCCTTTCAGTTTGCGCATCCTCGGAAGCTCGCCTTGCTGACGGACACGTTCTTCGAAGTCAACGGAGTCTCCGTAAGCATCAAACGCATGATCGGCGAAGCCACGCGGCGCGGCATCGATTTCACAGTGATAACGTGCCTCAGCACGGAAGAGCACCGGAAATATTGCTCGAATCCGGAAATCCGGCGGCTCATCGACGAGGGCCGGCTCAAGATTTTCACATCCGTTGCGAACCTTGATTTTCCGGAGTACGACGGATTTCAGGCTCGATTTCCTCCACTGCTCGAAATGCTGAAGTACCTTCAGGAGGGAGGCTTCACCAAGGTGCAAATCAGCACGCCCGGCATCATCGGCCTGGCAGGATTGCTGGCAGCGAAGACGCTTCAGATCGAAACAGCCGCCACGTATCACACGAATATTCCGGAGTACGTTGAGAATTACACCCGCGACATGAGCCTCGAAGCGCTGGCATGGAAGTACGTGATGGCGTTCTATCACGCTGTCGACGAAGTGATCGTTCCATCACGATCCACGGGCAAGCTCCTTCACAAGAGGGGACTACGGAAACGAAAGATTCTGCTTCTGGACCGTTGGGTCGACGTCAACCGGTTTCATCCGAGGAATCGAGTTCGGGGCTACTGGAACAAATACGGTGTCGATGACGAAAGCCTCGTCAAGTTCATTTACGTCGGGCGACTCGGTGTTGAAAAGAACCTTCACCTCATCGCATCCGCATACAGGCAGCTTCGCGAAACGAGGCAGGATGCGCATTTGATCCTGGTGGGCGAAGGGCCGTATCGCAGTGAACTCGATAAACAGTTATCCGGCCTTCCAGTCACCTTCACGGGCGTCCTCGAAGGCAGTGAGTTGGCCCATGCCATCGCGTCGGCGGACGTCAAACTTTTCCCCAGCACGACAGACACATGGGGTAATGCGCCGCTCGAGGCGCAGGCGTCCGGCCTGCCGGTGATCGTGTCGGAGGTCGGAGGTCCGATCGAATTGATGTTGGATGGCGTAACAGGACTCAAGGTCCAGGGAAGGAATGTGCAGGAGCTTGTCGAAGCGATGTTGGCCCTCATGGACGAATCGATGCGGTCCAAAATGGGGCGGATGGCGGCCAGCTTCGCCGCAGCCAATCGTGTCGACGAACCATTTACAGCAATCCTGGATTCAGAGGCATACCGCCGGCGTCTCGAACAGCGTAAGAAAGACAGGTTGTACAACCCGCTGGAATTGATGCCTGTCGATCTCGTACAGGAGTCGGTCGAAGACGCGCAGTTCGACGGAGCTATCCTGGCGTGACGATCAATCCCGTTCGAAGTGCCTGCGCACGGCTGGCTCTCTCGCGGGCAAAGCACAGGTCGCTTCACGGCCATCCCCGGCTGGCATTGAGAATTGCTCGCTGGGTTCGGTCGTACTCGTTTGACGAGAACGAATTTTTCGCCAGCGACGGCGCTCCGCCGGAAATCCAGCGGTGCCGTCGAGCAGGTTTCCATCGGCTTGCCGGCCTTTTCCGTTCGCGTTTCCCGAAAACGATCGCGCTGACGGAGGCACTCGAAGCCGGAGTATCCGATCTCGCGTTCGTGAATGCCCACCGTGTTCCGTTCCAGTATCAGGACTATGTGCGGCGATATCTCCGGACGGGATCGATCGTAGAGGAAACGGAAGGGCCGCGCGTACGCGATGCCGATGGTAACTGGTCTTATGACCTCGGCGGTTCGTACGGTGTAAATCTCTTCGGGGCCGACTTCTATAAGAGATGCATCGATCAGGGTGTGGAGCGTGCCCGCCGGCTCGGTCTTGTTCTCGGTCCATACCATCCTGTGATTGCCGACAATGTGGCCCGGTTAAAACAGATCTCCGGTCTGGACGAGGTGTCGTTTCATATGTCCGGCACTGAAGCTGTGATGCAGGCGGTGCGCCTGGCCCAGTACCACACGAAGCGCGCCGGCATCGTTCGGTTCAGCGGCGCGTACCATGGCTGGTGGGATGGCGTTCAGGCGGGTATCGGCAATCCCGTGCGCCGGCGGCACGTCTACACGCTCAAGGAAATGAGTTCCGATACGTTGCGAGTGCTTCGAACGCGCGACGACATCGCGTGCGTTCTTGTTAATCCGATCCAGGCGATGCATCCCAACGCGCTGCCCGCAACGGACGCGGCGCTCATCGCAAGCGACCGTTCGGCCGCGTTCGACAAATCATCGTATGCATCCTGGCTGCAGGATCTCCGCGCTGTGTGTACCGATCGCGGCATCGTGCTGATCTTTGATGAAGTCTTCCTCGGATTCCGTCTGGCCCACGGTGGCGCTCAGGAGTATTTCGGCGTCAAGGCGGACATCGTGACGTACGGCAAGTCGCTCGGTGGAGGGCTGCCTGTCGGTGTCGTGTGCGGCAAGTCCAGGTTCATGCGCCGGTACAACGACAGCCGGCCGCTGGATATCTGCTTTGCCCGCGGCACGTTCAACTCGCATCCCTACGTCATGAGTACGATGAACGAGTTCCTTCGGTACCTCGATGAGCCGGATGTTCGCGCCGCCTACGAAAACCTTGATGATCTGTGGAGCGCGCGCTCTCTCTCTCTCAATAATTGGCTCGAACGACTCGCCCTGCCGGTCCGCGTCGCAAACATGACATCCGTCTGGACCACTCTGTACACGCAACCCAGCCGTTATAACTGGATGTTTCAGTATTACCTGCGAGCGGAAGGGCTGAGTATGAGCTGGATCGGCACAGGAAGGTTCATCTTCAGCCACGATCTGAAGGTTGCCGAGTTCAGAGAGATTGCCGCTCGATTCGTTGCCGCCGCCCAGGCAATGGCTGATGATGCGTGGTGGTGGAATGACGCAGCGCTGACGAACAAGTCCATCAAGCGCCGCGTGCTCAAAGAGGTGCTTACCGCGACGATTCGGAGCTTGACGCGCCGTGTTCCATCGGGTCCATCCACTGACCTCGCATCAGCCAGACCGGCGCCATGTGGTACATCTTCACGTCGTGAAACGGGTCCGTCAGGATCTTGGTGAACCATACCAATCCGGTTTGAACGTTGCGTGTCACGCAAAGCCAGAAAGTTCGAAGGAACAATCCGAGGAGGCCGAGTACCAGCCACAGAATTCCGAGCCGATCGAAGAATGAATAGCCATCAAGCTGTGAAAACACACCGCCGAATGTCGGACTGAACAGCAGGAGCAGCGGCACCGAGATCCACGCAACGAACAGCATGACTTTCCGGCTCAGGTTATATCCGACCTTTACTTCTTCTTTCTGATCGAACGTCACGTTGTTGATGTGGTCAAAACCCTTGGGTTCGAAAAAGAAGTGTCCGATCTGCCGCGACCACATTGCGATCGTCCATCCCAGAAGACTGGCTTCAATCGGGTTGAAAGGCATGAGGGCGTAGCTGGCCAGGAAACACAATGCGCTGAAAAGGTGCAGGCTCTGCGTAACCCTGCTTTGGTGGTAGAAGCGATGGTCATCCCATCGTTGCTGCTTCAGCTCTTCCGCGAAGGTCATCGTTTTTCTCCTGTTGAATGTGGGTGAATACGGGCTCGCCGACTCGGATAGTGGCGCCTTCGGCGACGTTATCCGCAAATGCAAAGTCTTCGGACGCGAACATGATGATTGTTGAACCACTTTCGAAGTAGCCCATTTCCTGGCCCTTTACGAACCGCGCATTGCACGGAATGTCGGTCGCGCCGCGGTATCTCAGGCCGAGCACGGTGGGAATGAAGTGAAGCCGTATGCTTCCCACCAGAATCGCTGCAACAGGGACCAGCGTCACGTACGAACCCGGGCGTGAAAGCTCGAGCGGGAGAATGACCCGCTCATTCCTGCAGAAGAGCTTTTCGACGCGTTTGAGCGCGACCGGATTGACGTTCCACGTATCTCCGGAAATGTATCTCACGTTGCGAATCCGGCCGTCGCATGGCGCGTGGAACCGGTGATACATGCTGGCCCGGAGGCGCAGCGTGATGAACTTGCTTCGCCGATGACGATGGACAAGTTGAGGATCGCCCAACAGGTCCGCGAGGCTGTACGGAAAGCCCTTCGCCTGGATCGCCTGATTGGCCTGTATCTGGCCGAATGCTCCGATAATGGCATCGCAGGGGCTCGTCATGATGGCGGGGTCGGGGTCAATTGGTCGTACGCCGTCGCGAAGTTCGCGAACAAAGCAGTCATGGATGCTTTCGAAATCCTGGGTCCTGGCTTCGCCGAGCTGCAGGTCGTCAAACAGACTCCAGATAGCGACGGAAACTTTCGTGAGGCGGCGGCTGCGAATCCGGCTGAACCAGCCGGCGAGGAGCGTTGCGTAACGCCGGGGAATCCGGTTCGTAAGGAGAAAATTGATGTCTTCCTGGAGAAATACCTGCGTCAATGCCGAAGCTGTTCGGCCTGGCAGAGCCTTCACCGGGTAACGCCGTGGCTGAAGAGACTGGACATCCAACGCAGCTTATATCCTTCAGTCTTTACTCTTTTGTTCCACGTTCATGACATTTCAGGGAATTAGACCCACTACCGCACCTTGACGAAGACGGGATTCGAATAGAACCACAGGTCCTGCCATGGGTTCTCGCCCTGTTGATCCATCTGTGGTTCGAGTTCGTCGGAGTTCGTTCCGCGAACCCTTAGGTAAATATCGTGATCGACGGACGGCAGCGTGACCGTCGCGCTCTTGAAGGTGTGATCCTGACGCCAATCGGCGGGCTCGAGCCTGGCGACGACGGATGTCGTTGCGTTCCTGTCCGCATTCCGATCGTTAGCGAATCCTCGAACGTCGCCAACGATGACATCAACGCGGCTGACCTGAGGATCCTCGTTGTTGGCGTTCTTCGCTTCCGGATCGCGGAACCGGATCGTCACTTTGACCGTTGCGTTCTTTGCAGCGATAAGGGTTTCGCCCAGGCCGGCGCGCGTCGGACCGGTTTCCAGAGTCACTTCGAGTTCGTCGATCAAGTTCCCCGAAACCGCAAAAATCCTTCCGAGCCGCAGGCCATCCAGGATGTCTTCATAACTGTGCGCGGCCCGGACATAAGTTTTGTGATATTGGCCCGGCCAGAAGTCACTGCCCGGCCTTTCGGAGTCCGCCAAATTCCGGTGCGAATCCGACGTGGCCACGATCCAGAAACGCCGGCCTTCGCCAAGCATTGAATCCCACAACCAGCCGACAATCGCGGTCATCTGATCAAAGCCGCCCAGTGTGCGTGCGCCTTCATTGTCGTATGCCCCGCGATCGCGGCTCGCCTGATGTCCGGGGCCGCCTTCCATACCGCGATAGATATCCGGCGCCAGGTCGTTGTTGTTGCGAAATTCTCGAGGTTCGTCGAGACCATACTTTCCAATCCCTGTCGCGGACCGTGAGGGATGGTTGGCAAACATCAGCGGAAGCCGGCGCATGGCATTCATGAAAGCCAGAGCGCGAAAGCCGGCGGCTTCACTGTTTCGTGATGGATCAGGCGGCCGGTTTTCCGCGATTCGGTCAGCTCCGCATAGGCGTGCGTCAGGTTCAGCTTGGAGTGATTCGGCCCGCCGTGATCGGTTGTCACCATCCAACGAAGTCCGAACTCCCGGGCTTTTTGCGCATTCATCGGCGTTGAATAGCGCCCGTCACCGCCGACTATCGGCTCCGGCGGTTCTTTCTTTCGGTCGTAGCCGGGGCTCCAGTGGCTGTGAACATGGGAATCGCCTGCAAGCCAGGTCCGCTCCGGCTGTTGTCCGTAGGTAATAGCGATAGCCAATATTGCAGTTGATAAAAAGAGGACATAACGGCCAGGTTGCACAAGCTCTCTCCTGCGTATACCCAAGCTCGCATCGGCGTGTGAACGCTTTGTGACCGTGCTGCAAATAAGCCGACAAATTCCGGGCACGTCGAAGGAATGGCTGCCCAGTAAGAAAAATGCCCTTGACTTGACGACATACGCCTGCAATATTTTGGCCTCGTTCGCTTCTCCTTGTGCCTGGAGAGATGCAGGCACCCCGTTGGCTCTTCGTCAGAGCCGATTCCCACATCAAAAAAACTAACGCGCTCTTTCTTTACCTCCAGTCCAGGTAAACAAAACCGATTTCACAACATTGCAACTGCCTCAGGAGGTGGAGATATGAATCGACTTCTTGCTTCTTTGCTATTTGTTCTGGCCGGCGCATTGCCGCTGGTTGCGCAGACAACTTCGGTCCGCGGGAATATTACAGATCGCCAGACCGCGCTGATTCCCGGTGCCGTCGTTATTCTCACCAACGTTGATACGGGAGCTGTTCGCCAGCTTTTGTCGGGCGAAGATGGAACGTACAGCTTTCTTCAGCTGGCCCCCGGCAACTATAAGATCGAGGTTCAGCTTCCCGGATTCCGAACGTTCGTTCAGGAAATTCGTCTTCAGGTCGACACACCCGCGACCCTCAATGCGCTTCTCGACGTCGGACAGGTGTCCGAAACGGTCAACGTCATCGGAGAGGCCCAGATCATCAACACGCAGACGGCATCCATGGGAACGCCGTTTACAGAGACGCAGATTCGACAGCTGCCGCTGCAGACGCGGAACATCGTCGATCTGCTCGGACTCCAGGCCGGTGTGACGTCGGGCGGGAATGTCATCGGCGCCAAATCAAACCAGAACAACATCACGCTCGACGGCGTTGACGTGAACGATTCACAGGCTGCAGGCGGCGCTTTCAACTCCGTTCTGACTATCCCTCTCGATTCCGTGCAGGAGTTTCGCACCACGATCGCAGGGCAGGGCGCCGATCAGGGCCGCTCTTCCGGCGGGCAGGTGTCAGTCATTACCAAGAGCGGGACGAACAACTTTCACGGATCGTTGTACGAGTTTCACCGCAACCACCTGACAGCCGCGAACAGCTGGTTCTCGAATCGCGCCGGCATTTCTCGAGAGGCTCTGATCCGCAACCAGTACGGCGCTTCTGTCGGCGGTCCGGTCGTGCAGAACAGAATGTTTTTCTTTCTGAACTGGGAAGAGCGAAAGGATCGATCCGCGGAGGCGCAAACTCGAACTGTACCTACGGAGAGTTTCAAGCAAGGCTTCGTTTCCGTCCGTGCAAACAACGGAAGCATTCAAACATTCTCACCCGAGGAGATTGCTCAGATCGATCCGGTGCGCTTCGGCGGGAATCCCTACATTCTCCAGATGCTGCAGAAGTACCCCGCCCCGAATGATCTGCTATCCGGCGGCGATCGAGGACTCAATCTCGCCACACTCCGCTTCAACGCTCCGAAGCGCCTCGATTACCAGACGCTCGTCGGAAAAATGAATTTCCAACTTGATGCTCAAGGCCGGCATTCCGCCAGCATTCGCGGAACGTACATGGACAACGCTGAAGACGGAACGCTCGCTCAATTCCCCGGTCAGACGGCGGCATCGAGCAATCTGAACAATGGCCGCGGTATCTCCGCGACGTACACGGCCATCCTCAAGCCCACGATGATCAATGTCTTCAGCTACGGATTAACGCGGCTGGGGTCGCAGCAGTCCGGAGTGGGTGGTTCATCTGTGTCATTCAGTCCTTCGCTGCTCGAACCGTTTCCACGCGCTAGCGTGCGGATCAGTCCGACGCACAACATCGTCAACGACACGACGTGGACGCACGGCGCCCACAGCGTGCAGTTCGGCGTCAACTTCCGGTTCATCGTGAACGACCGCATCGCGTACAACAACTTTCCCAGTTACAGCTACAGCCGGAACACGCTCAAGGGACTCGGCGCCGACATCACAGCAGCCGTTACCGATTTCATGCGGAAGCGGAGCGGTGTATCGAACCTGTCGCTGACCGAAGCAACTCAGGTTACGAATGCCTTCGGCACGCTCTTCGGCATCATCAATTCCTACAGCGGCACGTATCAGTATCAGATCGACGGTTCGGTCGTTCCATTCGGAGTTTCAGTGCCGCGATCGTTCGCCAACAAGGAATGGGAGTTCTACGTTCAGGACTCCTGGAACTGGCGCCGCGATCTGACGGTTTCAGCGGGTCTGCGATACGGGCTGTTTCCCGCTCCATATGAAACCAACGGCGTGCAGGTCGCGCCGACAACCGGCGTCGATGTTTTCTTCGCGGAGAGAATTGCGGCCAATACGCTGGGAATTCCGGGCAACGCAATGCCGAACGCGTTCCTGACCTTCGAGAAGTCCGGTCCTCAGCACAATGGCCTTCCTTACTACAAGCTCGACACGAATAATTTCGCGCCCCGCGTATCACTTGCTTACTCGCCCGAGTTCAAAAGCGTGGCGGGCAAGATCTTCGGCAAGGGCAGCGTCCTTCGCGGCGGCTTCGCCGTGACGTATGACCGTTACGGCGGAAATATGGCGGTCAGTTTCGCGAATTCCGGTTCGCCCGGTTTGACCTATCGCGCTACGCAGCCTCTGAATACGGACTTCACGGATTCATTCCGCTACACCGGCGGAGCGCTGCCGCCGCTTCCGGCGCCGCCGGACGGTTCATTCCCGTTCACTCCGCCGGCTGTCACCGGTGGGTTCGGCACGTTTGCGACCGTCAATCCCGGCCTCGTCGCGCCCTACACGTATCTGCTGAACGCGACGTACGCGCGGCCGATACCGGGCGGAATGTCGCTCGAACTCGGATATATCGGACGGCTTTCGCACAAGATGCTTTTGACCCAGGACTACTTCCAGCCGTTGACGCGGTTCCTGGATACGAAGTCGGGCATGACGTGGACGCAGGCATCAGGAGTGTTGCGGAGTTACCTGGAATCCGGCATTACTCCAGCGCAGGTCCGCGCGAATCCTTCTCTGCTCCCGGAAGTGCCGTTCTTTGAAAACGTCTTTCCGGCGGCCGCCGGCACCGCTGCGGGAACGCGAACGGTTGGATCCAGCGCCACCGACAACTACTTCTACACGGTGTACGGAACATATGCCGGCAGCGATCTCGACGCGCTGCATGACTTCGATCGCGTTCCGCAGGCCAACGGAGTGTGTCTGAGTGTTTACGGCTGCAACACGTTTTTCGCACGACAGAACGCCGGTATGCCGACGTGGGCGAATGCCGATAACCCCGCTTATCACGGCGCGACCGTCGTTCTTCGCAAGCCGTTCGCGAAGGGCTGGGGCTTCGATTTCAATTACACGTTCTCGAAGTCGCTCGACATCGCATCCGGGGCCACCGGTGAGAGCGCGAACATTCAGGACACGTTCAACCCGCGGCAGTCCCGCTCGTATTCCACGTTCGATTCGCGCCATCTCGTCTCGACGAACACGGTTGTCGAACTCCCGTTCGGCCGGACGAAGTCGATTCTCGGTAATGCGCCGGGTTGGCTGGAACATGTGGTCGGAGGTTGGCAGTTGTCCATGCTGGGCAACTTCCGTACCGGCCTGCCATTGACCGTTTCCACAGGCGGGGTGTATCCGACGAATTATCTCAACGGATCGCTCGGCATTCTGAAGCCTGGCGCGACATTGCCCCAGGCCGGCTTCCACTTCAACGACACCGGTAACCCGGCTTTCTATCCATTGTCCGCAGTCAGTTCGTTCTATGGACAGTTTCCAGGCGAGACCGGGTCGCGAGGAATTCTGCGCGGGCCGAAGTCGATGAGCATGGACTTGTCGTTGGGCAAGACGCTCCGGCTTCCTTGGGAAGGTCATTCCGTCCAGATTCGAGGCGAGGCGTTCAATGCGTTCAACCGCGTGAACTTTACCAATCTCAATCTGACGCTGAGTTCGCCCACGACGTTCGGCCAGTTCACGGAAACGTCGGAGCCCCGAATCGTGCAGTTCGCACTGAGGTATGAATTCTGATGAAGGCCGCTTTATTGATCCTTCTGGCGGTCTTCGGGCAAGCGCAGTCCGGCGTCAAAACGCCGGGCGTGCAGATACCGATCAAGATGCTCAAGCCGGAAGCCGTGATTCCACTCACGGCGCCGGCTGGGGCGCTTCTTTTCACAACGGATCAAGTCCTGATCACGATTCCAGCCAAAGACGAGATTGCGCGCGTCGAGGGCAAGTCGAACAAAGTGCTGGAGTCTTTTTCCGGCATCGACAAGCCCTGCGGCGGGCTGACGAACGCGTTCCGCAGCGTGTGGGTTTTGAACTGCGGCGCGCAATCCCTGACGCGTCTGGAAACGGCGACAGGGAAGTCGATCTCAACCATTGCGTCCGGCACCGGCAATGCGCCGCTGGCGATTGCTTCCAGTCCGGACAGCGTATGGATGTTGACCGACGACAAAACGACGCTGAGCCGCATCGACCCGGACACGAACGCCATCGTGTCGGAGATGCGGCTTCCGGCATCCTGCAGTTCCATCACGTTTGCCGATAACTCGCTGTGGCTTGCGTGTCCCGCCGGAAAGAGAATCATTCGAATCAATCCGCAGACCGGGCAGATCGTCACGCGAATCGAAGTCACGCCCGGGCCTGTCTCGATTGCATTTGGCGGCGCGTCCGCAGCGGAGAACTCGATATGGGTTCTCTCGCGCGCGCAAGGCAAGGTTGCGCGAATCGACACAAAGACCAACAAGGTCACGGCCACTGTAGATCTGGGAATCGTAAACGCCGAGGGCAGTCTTGCCTTCGGCGATGGATTCCTCTGGGTAACCGCGCCCGGATTTCCGATCACGAAGATCAGTCCCGAACCGGGAAAAGAGAAGGTCGTGCAGCAGTTCGCAGGCGACGGCGGAGGCAGCATCCACTTCGGCCTGAATTCCATCTGGCTTGGCAATACCGCTTACAACAACGTGTGGCGGCTCGACCCGAAGCGCGTCGCTGCCACCTGGGCAGAATGAGGAGTCTGACGATGACGAAAAAATGCGCAGGACTTTTTCTGTTATTCACCGCGCTTGCCGGCAGCGCCGCGGCGCAAAGCATTCCATCGAACTCTCCGGACTTCTTCGAGTCAAAGATTCGACCGGTCCTTGTGAAGAATTGTTATAGCTGCCACACGACGTCGCCAATGAGCGGACTCCGCGTGGGCGGCCTCGAGGCACTGTC
>Ga0137433_1000481_pt1 | contig 21124 bp, 20 predicted proteins | sample EasRivERMZT840_2_FD_102335 | JGI IMG/M metagenome (GOLD analysis project Ga0137433, IMG submission 102335) | Soil microbial communities from meander-bound floodplain in the East River, Colorado, USA - East River MetaG ERMZT840_2 | ecosystem: Environmental > Terrestrial > Soil > Floodplain ...
AACACTTACGAACTGACTGGAACTGCCAATGAAACGGAAGTCCGGACGGGCAGTCCGTGGTCGAATGACAAAAAGCGCAAGATGTTCGACCATGCGAAGTCGATTGAGCTTTCGATGCTCTTCGGCGTTCGAAGTGAAGTCACCGACGCGGTCAATGGAAAGCCGAAGCGGACGATGGGCGGTCTTCGGACGTTCATCCCAGCCTCTCAGCAGACGATCCTGACGACCTCTTTGGGCGGACAAGGCTCGGCGGCTGCGGTCACCCTGATGGATGCGTTCGCTCCGGCGTTCGACTTCGACATGGGCGGCGGCGACTCAAGGATTGCGTTCATTGGGAACTTCGCCCGAACCGCAATCGGCCAGGCGATCCAGAGCGTGAATGGAGCGCACATTTCCTTCGGGAATACGGTGAAGGTCTATGGGATTGACTTCCAAGAGTTGATCCTCCCGATGGGAAGAATCCTTCTGAAGAGCCATCCCTTGCTCTCAGTCCATCCGGTCTACAAAAAGTCGGCGTTCGTTTGCGACTTCTCGGCGATCAAATATGTCGCTCTGAGAAACAGGGATACGTCGAACAAGGATGACGTCCAGACGAAGGACGAGGACGTTCGGCGTGGGTTCGTCCAGACCGAATGCTCGGTCATGGTTGACGGTGGAGGCCTGAGTTGCGCCTACATCGGCAACATCAGCTTCACCTAGAGGGAAAAAGCGCGAAGCGCTTTTGGAGCGGAAAATGCGTCAACGTCTCGATGATCCTGTGTTTCAGTTTTCGAACTCAACGGTCGGAGCGAATTCGGTCGCCACGGTTCTCTCAAACACAGCGATGACTCAGAACTCTGCGACTGGATGGATGATAACCAACTCGGCGGGCTATGCTCAATTGATCGTCACGGTCAACAAGCTGGCCTCTCAGTTGTCCCTGATGGGCGCCATTCGGTCGGTTTGAGCGAGAAGGTGTGCGAGGGGGAGAGGAGGAAGCTTCTCTCCCCTTTTTCGAGAAAAGGAAAACCCTCATGGTCCATCAGAGAGTGATGCTTGGAATTCCCTGCTATGATGAGCGGGTGATGAGTGATACAATGTGCTCGCTTCAGCAGAGTACGAGCGAGCTAACGGCTCTAGGAATCGAAACCCATACGCAAGTCGTTAATGGTGATTGCTTCGTTGATCGGGCTCGCAATACCCTCCTTGCCGTCTTTATTCAAACGGAGTGCACCGATCTCATCATGATCGACAATGATATGGGATGGGAAAGCGGGAGCGTTCCCCGCATCCTCCGGCATCCGGTCGATCTTGTGGCGGGGCTGTATCCCGCACGGAGGGATCAAACAACATATATGCTGAGGTGGCACAGCATAGGGAAGAGCGCGAGGCCGGACAAGAGGACGGGTTTGCTCAAGGTCGATGCTGCCCCAACGGGCTTCATGCGGATCTCGAGAAAGTGCGCGGAGATCGTCCTCGAGGCCTTGAAGGATGATTGGTACGAAGATGAAACGGGGCAGATTCCGGGAGGAAAGGCATGGCCCGCCTTTGTCGAAGGTCCGAGGGATCATAAGTGGTGGGGAGAGGACTTCAACTTTTGTCATCTTTGGGGCAAACTCGGAGGTCACTGTTGGATCGACCCCTGGATCTCCTTCAAACATATTGGGCTGAAGAGGTGGGAAGGCTGTTTCGGAACGCACAAACAGAAGGAGAGATTGGAGATTCTGCACAAGTATCGGACGAATCCGGAGGCTCTTTCGAAAGAGCTTCGTGCGCTTTGTGCCGCTGAACCTGAACAACACAGCCTTCCGCTTGAAGCGGCGGAATGAAGGAGCCCTCAATGCAACCGAATCTGGTCTACTGCTGTCCGACGCGAGGTAAGCCGAAGTTGGTCGATAAGTATCTTCCGACGACAATGGCGAAGGCGAAATTGCCTGATACGCTCTTCATTCTTGGAATTGATGAGGATGAGAAGGACCTCTATGAAAAGGAGTGCAAACTCCTTCAGGATAAAAATGAGCATTTGAAGGTCGTCATTCAACCCCGACCCGACTCTTTGGGGGAGAAGTACAATCTTCTGGCGAAGAGCGAACCCGAAGCGGCGGCCTACATAATGGGAGTCGATGATAGGGCGATTCAGAGTATTGCGTGGGACCTCCATGTGAATGATTTAACGGCCCTCTATGAGGATGGACTGGGAATTGTCCACTTCGGCCGCCAGTGGGGGGAGCCGACACTTCCGGCCTTTTCTCTTGTCACTCAAGAGCTTTGTGTGCGACTGGGGTACTTCATGCCTCCGTTCTTTCCCTATTGGTGGCACGACACCTGGACGATGGAGATGAGTGAGTTCCTCGGCCGGAAGCTTTATCTCGATATCGAGGTGGAATATCCGAAGTCCGTTGCTGAGGATCATCCGACTCCGCGCCGCGATATGCAGTTTTGGCAGCTCTTCTTCGACTACACGAGGCCGCTTCGGATCGAGCAGGCGAAGAAAATCCTCCTTGCGAGTGATACGCCTCCGTGGCGGAAGTATGAGCTGATGGCCTCCTGGACCTCTTTGATCCAGACCTTTGAGGATAGGGGTCGCCAACTCCGCGACCCGATGTGGGTCGAACGCTTTATGAATGGTCTCCCCTCAAGGCGAAGCGAGCCCGACGACGAAAGGCATCAAAGGTTGAGGAAGAGAGCTGAAGACCTCATGAATGAAAATCAGGGGCGGGAGATCGACATCAATCCGCCGAGGATGAGAGAAGCGGCGGAATGAAGGGGGCTGTTCGTTGGGATCGAATGGCCCTTTTTGAAAGGAGCTAAAAGTGCCCCCTGTACTCGGAATGACCGGAGCGGAAGCGGTAGCTGAAGTCCAGCAAGGGCTTGGCTGGCGAAGTGATCGGGCGACCGAGATCCTTCGAGCGTTGAATTGGGCACAGGATCTTCGGGAGTTGGGGGCGGGAACCCTTCCTTGGTTCTTGACCGAATACGATCATGTAGTGACAGTCACTTCGGCGACGGTCCTCTATGCGCTTCCGGACTCTTTTCTTCAGGAGACGGAAGAGAGAGATGGCAATCTGAGGTATCAGAGTTCGTCCTCTTCGAGGACGTGGTTCTTGAAGAAAATGGACGAAATGTCTGCTAATCGTTACTTCTTTGGGGATTGGCAGAACAACTTCGACATGGACACCACACAGGCGACGCAGAGCCTTTCTCCGGGGGTTCCGCGAGCCTATGTCCTTCGTGAAACGTCGATCAAGGTTTTTCCGATTCCCGATACAGATTATAATCTTTTGTGGAATTTCTTCAAGGCGGATGAGGATATTGTGAATGCGGCCGCAACGAATAAGTGGCTCACCCACTGTCCGTGGCTCATTGTGGGAGGCGCAGGGGCGAAGTTGGCAGCGGACATTCTGAATGCGGGGGCGGTGAAGACCTTTGCCTCTCTTCGAATGGAGGGCGAAGCCGCCTTGCTCAAAAAGCATGTGCAGAGAGAGATTGCGGCTCGCCCCCTCAGTATGGGATCGAGGAACTAAGAGGAGACGAAAATGGGCCTCGAATCCCCCACCTATGTTGCGGATTTAATCAATACGAATCCAACGCTGAGTGATGTCGTCTCTCAGGGGGACGATCATCTTCGCAATATAAAGTTGGCTTTGCAGAATACCTTCCCCGGAGCAAATCGGGCTTTTCCGATTTCGACCTCCATAACGAAGGCTGCAAACTACTCTGTGTTGGCGACGGATCAGAACAAAATCATCTATGTTGCCCCAAGTCCTTCAGCGGTCCAGCTCACGATGCCGACGCTGACGGCGGCTGACTACGGTTGGACCTGTACGGTTATAAAGGCGGTGGGAGTTGGAGAATCTCTTTCGCTTCATATTGCGCCCCCGTCGGGGAATCTCCTTTCGGGAAATCTCTCTGTTGCGAGGGCAAGAAGGTGTCTTCCAGGGATTCCGTTTCGTGTCATGTGGACGGAAGGTTTGTGGCTTGTTGAGCGGTGTGTTCATGCTCCAATCGGAAGTGTCATGCCGTTTTGGGGAGCAGCCCTTCCTCCGGGGTATGAGTGGCCAAACTCTCAAACCCTCGGCGCCGCGGCGACGGCTTATCCGGAGTACAATTCGATCATCGGAAGTGGGGTGACTCCCGATCTGAGACAGAGGGCTGTTTTTGGAACCGATCTCGCGGGAAGCGCCTCGGCTCGAATAACCGCTGCGGAGTCGGGGGTTGATGGAACGGCTCTTGGTGCTGCAGGCGGCGTTCAGTCCCTTGTGTTGGCTGTGTCTGATCTTCCGGCGCATCATCATAATATCACGTCGATTGCTGTGGGAGGAGCCACGGCGACCCATACGCATGATATGTCTTCGGGATCGGCCACTACAAATGGGGCGCACACGCATACAACGGTGGCGGTTCCGGGGCAAGCAGCTGGAGGTGGCGCCGGCGGCCTCACCCAGGATGCGATAGCCGCGACGGCTATTACATCGTCCAACGACGGTGCCCACACGCATCCGATTAGTGGAAGTACCGGAGCCAATGCTGGAGATCACTCGCATAATCTCACGGGAACGGTTGATGATGAAGGTGGAGGGGGAACGCACAACAACCTCCCGCCGGCGCTCATCATGAATTACATTCTTGTAGTTGAATAAAGGAGATAAAAGTGCCAAAAGCCTATACTTCGATGAAAAACAAGTTTGCTGATGAAGGGATGTCCTATGACTCTTCGCAAGCAAAGGCGGCCGCGATCTACAATGCAGCAAATCCGGGCTCGTCAGTCACGGGAGCGGCCGAAGGCCGCGCGAAGAGAGGCAAAAAAGGAGGCAAAAAGGGCCTTCAAGCTCTGGTTGCGAAGTCTAGAAAATGACACAGAATAGGAGATAAAGATGTTTGATCTTGGAATGGTAGTGACGCTGCTCCCCCTCGTCCTTGATGCGGTGGAGTTGATACCAAAGATTCGTGACGCGCTCCAGTCGGAGAAACCAATCGTGACCATCGTCAAAGGACTTGCTCCGGAGATGTTCGACTTCTTCAAAAAGGTCGGCGCGCAGGTGTTTCCTGAGCTTCAGGAGGAAGTCCAGGCTGAGGTTGGGGCCACGATGTTCGACACGGAGAGTGTCAAGTGGGTTCAAGGGGATCTCAATAAGAGAGGCGCAGCGCCTCAGCTCACTGTGGATGGCGTCCTCGGCCCGATGACCAAGGCGGCGGTCAAGATCTTCCAAGGACGTCATGCGGAGTTGGTGGTCGATGGGTGGCCAGGACCGAAGACGATCGCCAAGATGAAGGCTGACACCCATCCTTGAGGCGAAAATGGAAGACGTACTGATGTCCGATGCGGTCTGGATAGCGTTGATTGCTGTCTTCTCCGTCTTTGTCACGGGAACGATTTCCCCCATGCTGACGGCGTGGTGGATGAAGCACCTCGCACGGACGGAGAGGGAAGAAGATCAGGCGGAAAAGAGGCTCGTCGCCACGAAGGTGGAGGAAACGGCGAGCCTTCTGGTGCAAACTTCGTCTGAGATAACGGCCCAGTTGAGCGATCTCAAAAAGACTGGAAATGAAACGCATCACTTGGTCAACTCTCAGCTGACGGAGGTCAAAGAGGCTTTGAGGAGTGCGCTATTCGCCCTTCTCGAACCCCGTGACGCGGCGTCGATCAAGGCGGCGAAGAAGCAGATCGCTGACCTCAATCTCGATCTTGCGGAACGGAAAGCGCAGGAGAGACTTGTGGATAAAGGAAAATCGGAGTAAAGAGTCATGACGAAGAGGAAAAAGCGGAAAGCGAAAAAAGTTCGTTGGGAGAGGAAGCCGGCGAAGCCCCTCCCGCCAAAGGTGGTGAAGGTCGTCCTTCCTCCAACGGGGGTCGTGCGACTCGTGGCGCCACGGGGGATTCTTCCGGTAGTAACGCCCCTTTCCCCAAGAGTGATCGAGGTTGTCCCCGTCCCGGCGAAGAAAAAGGGGTGGTGGCACACTCTGTTCCATGAGGTCTAAAGGAGGGAAAAATGTGCTTCTCTCTCGCTTGGCTAGTCTCGCTCGCCGTCTGGATCACAATCGCAATCGCGTGCTATGTGATTTTGATTCGGATTCTCTTGCCTTATCTTTTGCGAAAGTGGGGCACGGGAGGCGAGGTTGCTGAAGGGGTCGGCATTCTCCTTCAGTGTCTGAGGGTGGTCTTCTGGGCCATCGTTATCATCATTGTGATCTATGTCGTGGCAGCACTTCTCTCTTGCCTTTGGTCCTTCGGAGGCGGTCTGCCCAAGATTTTTCCGAGGTAATGGCTCATGCCTTCGATTGACATCAACGATATGGGGTCAATTGGTCTTGTTCGAGACCAACCCCCGCATCAGCTTCAACCGGAGGCATGGGACTTCATTCTGAATGCGAGGATCTTGGACGCTTCACTGCAAAGGCTTCGGGGGAAACAGCAGATTTTGATCGGAAGCCCCGCGGGGCCGCCCGCCGCGCCTCTTTTTGCGCTGCACATTTCCTCTTCGAGTTCCATCTTCTGGCTCGTCTATACGGCGACTGGAGTCGTCTATGCCTTCAATGGGGCGTCTTGGACCTCGCTCGGCCCTCTGGCGGCGGTCGAGCCGGAAGCCATAAATGCGACGATCCTGGGCGGTGTCCCCATTATCAATAACGGAAGTGGGGTTCCCCAGTTTTGGGGCCTTCCCTATTCAGTTGTAACCCCCCTCGCAAGTTTGACAAATTGGCCCGCGACGTTGAGAGCGAAGATTGTTCGCGCTTTCGGCCCATACTTGATTGCGATGAATACAACCGATACCGGGACGGGGGTCAATACTCCGCACAGAATTCGGTGGTCCCACCCGGCTGATCCGGGGAGTCTTCCGATCTCTTGGGACATAACCGATCCAACCAAGGATGCGGGGCAGATTGAGCTTCCTGACGTGGAGTCGGGAGTCATATTGGATGGTCTTGGGCTTCAGGGGAGGTTCTACGTCTACAAACAGAACGCCGTGTGGCGGATGCGTCCGGTGAAGGGCCGCTTCATCTTTGATCAAGAGGTCTTTCTTGAGACGATTGGAATCCTTTCTACTCGTTGTGTCGACCTAACCGCGGATGGAATGGGACACGTCTTTGCGGGTCAGGACAACATCTGGATGCATGATGGGAATAAGGCTATTCCCCTCCTTGATGCGAAGATGAAAAGGAGCCTCTTCGCCTCGATGGACCCGGCGGCGCCGCACAAGAGTTTTCTGTTCACGAATCCGGCCCAGGATGAAACTTGGTTCTGTTATGCGGAGACCGGAAGTACGGTTGCGAACAAAGCTCTCATTATTAAGCAGAAGTCTCCCTTCCAGTGTGTCACGGCGGACATTGATTTTGTCCATGCCGCGAAGGGGGTGGCCGAGATAACCGATTCCGGGATTTGGAGCGCGGCGACCTATACGTGGGACTCCACGGCCAACGTTTGGGGAACAACGTCTGGAGGTCGGCGCGTCATTGTGTCGAATCGGGTTGGGACGAAGATGCAGCTCCTCGATGCGGGTTCGGATAATGACGGGGTGGCGATCACTGCGACGGTGCAGAGGACGGGGCTCTCTGTGGTTGGCCGGAAACGGAATGGGGAGTGGATTGTTGACTTTCAACAACGCAAGCTCTTGACCCGTGTGTGGCCGAAAGTGACGGGGGGAGCGGTCATGGTCCGGGCAGGGAGTGCACAGACTCCTGACGGGGCGGTGACTTGGCAACCCTCGCAGAGTTTTGATCCAACAACTCAGCACTATGTTGACTTCATCACTGAGGGTCCCTCTTTGGCGATTGAGTTCAGTGGAACCTCCCTCTGGAAGCTCGACGGATACAAGATTGATCTGGAGTTAACTGGTCACTTCTAATGGTCTATGTAAGGATTCCTGCGCCGCCTTCGACCGATGTCCCCGATCTGCTCAATTGGGCGGATCAAGAGTTCAATGCAATCGAGAAGGCTCAGTATGAGCAAACTGTGGTCGATTTGCGCCAAGTTTCGAGGGAGCCCGTTCGACCTCGCGAAGGGATGATAATCGTTGCGGATGGGACGAATTGGAATCCGGGTTCGGGCGAAGGGCCTTATATCTATCAAAATGGGGTGTGGAGGCTCCTCTTGGCGGGTTCAGGGGGCCGTCCTATCCTGACGGCGGCGCAAGACTTCTTTGTCGATCGAGCGTTGGGAAATGACACCACAGGGGATGGGAGTTCTGCTCTTCCGTGGCTCACCATTCCAAAAGCGGTGGCGGTGGCTCAGAGTTATGATAATGCCGGATTCGCCATTACGATTAAGGTGAGAAATGGCACTTATCCTGAAGCGATTTCGCTTTTAAGTTTTGTTGGAACGGGGGCGATGTCGATTGTAGGGGTTTCGACGACTTGGCCTACCTCCCCAGGGGCGATCATAACGGGTGGAATAACGGCCACGGGACCAAATGCGAGATGGGGCCTCTCGAATGTCAAATTGAATGCGGGGGCGGGGAATAATCTGTTCCTTCAATCAATGTCGGAGGTTCGTTATCATAATATCGAATGGGGGGCGAGCACCATTAATATTCTGACCAACTTCGGGGCGCAGGCGATTGGAGTGGAAGGGCAAAATGACACCCTCACGGGAAGTTGTACTGTTCATTGGGCCGCGAGGAAGAATAGTCTTATCCACGATAATGGAAGGGTGTTGACTATATCTGGAGGTCTTTCCAGTGTCATCTTTGCGCAGGTGCTTGATAATTCGACCGTTATTTGTAATGCAAATCTATTGGTCGGTCCAAGGTTCAATGGGGCGGGAAGTCCCGGTGGAGGAGGGGATATGACGGGTCGGAAGTTCTCCATTGTGGGCCTCGGTTCGACGATCAGTACAAATGGGGCAGGGCCGGATTTCCTTCCAGGAACTGTGGCCGGGGACGCGCCCGCGGGGACCTACACTTAAGAGGTCCTAAAAGGAGGTAGAAATGGCTGACGGTTATGATCCTCTCGACTGGTATTGGACGGTTGTTGACACAACCTCTGTGACGCATGTCTATTCTTCTTCTTCGAGTGCCTTTCTTCCTGTTGCGAATTCGGTCTACACGGCGTGGCTTGCGAGGGGGAATGCTCCAACCCTCATCGACACGGTGGTCAATCTGCAAAGGGTGATTGGGACCGTTTCCTTCACTCTGTTCCGGAATGCGAGTCAGACGATCTCCTCTCTTCCGACGACACTGACTAATCCGTTGACGAACAAAGTCATTGTCTCCACGACGGGGAACTTGACCCTTCCAGCGATGAATACGCCGATTTCCATTCCGGTCGGAGAATGGCTTGAGATCGAAAACTCTCATGCGACGGGAGAAGTTGTAGTCAAGGATAATGTTGGCTCGACCCTCCTAACGCTCAAAGCGGGGGATAGGGCGAAACTCACCCTGACGTCTAATGCAACTGCAGCTGGCTCTTTCAGTTATAGCTTCACGAGGAAGGTGGGTGCCACCTCGGACGTGGTGAGTCTCATTTCCGACTTCCACCGCTGCGACGGAAGGTTGACAACGCTAGGGGTGGATGTCTTTGATGGGACGGATTACGCTCTCCAGGCACGAATGTTTTTGGGCCTCCTAAGAGGGGATAAGATCGCTTTGAGAAAGGCGAATGGAGAGTGGGTTACAAGGGTCTTCAATCGAAGTATGGCGACACTCTTTCTCGATACGAGTCAAACCTCGGGCTTTACGGGAGATATTACAAATAGTCAGCCAACGATAACGGATTTGAAGAATGCGGGGAATGGCATAACTGGGGCCGCCCAGCTTCATTCGCTCTGTATCGGGATGCAGGTCACAGGGACGGGTATTCCAGCCTCGACGACTGTGGTGGCGGTTGATATTCCAAATCGACAAGTGACGCTTTCGGCGAACACGACAAGCTCCATTGGGGACTTGAGCGTGACGTTCAAAACGCCCCCGGCGATGATGATGGATGTTTTCGCCTTCCCTACAGGGACGGACGAGATGGACGTCCGTCTGGAACAGGTCAAGTGGACATCCACGAGTGTGAGGACTGTCGCTCTTGCCCGTCAGGATGGAGTCTACGTCAAGGATGGGGATACGACGCGGAGGTATATGGGCTCCTACTATAGTGAGAGTGCTGGACGTACAAATGAGACTTCAAAAAAGCGCCACGTTTGGTCCTACTATGGGAGGCATAGGAGGGTTCTTCGCGCGAAGGAGCAGGGGGTTGCCTCGTGGACCTACAATAGTACGACGTGGAGGTCTTCGAGTGGAGCGTCGAATGCTTTGATTGAAATTGTGAGTGGAATTCCTGAGCAGGAGATTCGAGTCATTCACAAACATTATGCGAGTGGACCTGCGGTTGCTTCTCATGGTTATGGTGGAATAGGGAAGAACGGAAGTGCTGTTGGGAACCTCGTCGACGAGTCGATTCAGATCCATCCTGTGGCGACGGCAGGATGGCTGCATAATTTTGTTTCGACGTATGCTGAAGTGCCCGCTGTTGGTTTCACCCACTACTACGGAATGGAGAGAACGGATGGAGGAGGAAATTGGACCTTCTTTGGACAGACGAACCAGTGGCTGACAGCGGAGTGGGATTGTTGAGATGGAAATCCTCGCCGCGTGGTTCATTAATCGGGCGCATACGAAGGCGACGGTCCATGCAAAGGGAGATGTCTGGATTCTCTCTGCCGCGGCGCATCCGGCGAAGTGGGCCGAGCTGCTTGTGTGGGGACAGGCGAATACAATTACGCCCTACCAGGCGCCTCCAGTGGAGACCCCGGATGAAGCGGCGGAACGCTTTCAGGACGAACAGTTATTGAAAGCTGTTGTTCTCGCTATAAATGATGGGACGCTGGTGCAAGGGGCGAATAGGACGCCTGCCCAACTCAAGGCGATCATAAAGGCAAAGCTATGATGGAATTGGAAAAACTCTGGCCGAGAGAAGAGCGTGAAGGGAAGCGGTCGCTCTTTCTCTTGAATGAACAGCAGATTCACCACTATTGGGGGGACTTGGAGAAAGAGCTTTCCCGGACCCGAATGTACGATCATTGGAGGCCGGAACAGATACTCGAACAGCTCACCAATGGGGCTATGCAATGCTGGGCGCTGTCGAATGGGGAGATTCAGCTTATCCTCATTTCGGATATTTTGGTCTATTCGAATGGGAGTAGGAGCTTGCGCTTCGTAGGCTGCGTTGGAAGAGAACTAGATGCCTATCTTCCGCTCATTCGTTCAAGCTTCGCAAAGGTGACGAAGCGCCTAGAGTGTGGAAGGGTTGAGGTCGTCGGTCGTGAGGGGTGGGCGAGAAAGCTGAAGGGGTTGGGCTTCAAACACCTCTATACGGTGGTGTACTTCGATCTTGAGCCGCTACCAAGGGAACACTGAAATGTCAGGTGATAGTCAGCCGAATAAGCAATCGTCGGTGCAGAGCGGGACGACGACTCAGCAGACTCAAGGGTCTCAGACTGCGACGACCCAGCAGCAGATCACTCCGGAGCAGAGAGCTCTTTTGAATGCCGCTATGCCGAATCTGCTCTCTTTCGGCACAAGTCCACCCTCGATGACGAGGCGGACAGCGGGCTTCGACCCGACGCAGATGGCGGCGCAGGAGTCGGCTCTCGCCGCGGCTGGGGGGCCGATGTCCGATGTTGTAAGAGGAGGGGCGAATGCCTCGACCTTTCTCACCTCAGGAGCGGCCCTGGACCCGAATACGAATCCCGGCCTTCAAGGGGCGATCAACGCCGGAACGAGGCCGATTTATGAGAATCTAACGCAGAGTGTTTTGCCGAACATTCGGAGCGAGGCTGCGGGAAGTGGGGCGAACTACGGTTCTTCGAGACAAGGGATTGCGGAAGGGCTCGCGTCGAGTGGAGCTTCGAATGCCGCGGGGGATGTGGCTGGGAGGCTATCATTTCAAGGCTACAACACGGGCCTGGATGCGATGACTCGGGCCTTGGGATTGGTTCCCCAAACGGCGGGTGCCCAGGCCATGCCGAGTGCGACGGAGGCCGCCGTCGGGGATGTTCGCCAAGGGCAGCAGCAGAGGGAGTTCGACGTCCAGGACCAAATGTCGAATTTCAATGCCATGTTGCCCTTCATCACGTCCCAGTCCCTTTTGGGGTCCCTCTCGGGGCTTCCTGGACAGGGGGTTACTTCAAGTGGAACTTCGACTGGAAGTGGAACGGGGTTCACTTCGGGAAGTGGAGTCACCGAAGGGCCAACGCCCGAGACGAATTGGGCGCAAATGCTCATGGGGGGAGGCTCTTTGGCCACAGGGCTCTTGGGAAGCAAAGGGATCTCGGCCCTTGCGCCCTTCCTTTTGTCCGATGTGAGGGAAAAGGTGAAGATCGAGCCGGTGGGCCGTCTCTTCGATGGGACGCTCGTGTATCGCTTCGCTTATCGGACGGAACCAAATCTTTATCATATTGGTCTCCTTGCGCAGGAGGTTGAGCTCCTTCTTCCGGAGGCGGTTCAGGAGATCGAAGGTGTGAAGTACGTCGACTACTTCAAGGCGACGGAAAGAAGTGTAAGAGGAGAAGGAAATGGTCGAGTTCACGGAACAGAATCCTCTCGATCCAATGTTGAGCGAGGACCTGAGCGGGCCGATGGCGTGGTTCGAACGACACAGGGTCGTTGGCCCGAAGTTGGGAGCACTGCTCTTCACGAACCCGGAGAAGGCGATCGAGGCCCTCGCCGCGGTGGGGGTTCCGCCACCCCCCATGGCTGACGCCAAACGGAGAGGAATGAATCCCGGTCGCGTCGCGGCGCAGGGACTTGATCCTCTGGGGCCGCTTCCTGACGTGGAAGCTTCGGAGAGGGCGGTAGCTGTTGCTCCAGGAACCGACTATGGTCCAGGCTCCATGCAGACTGGAGAGAATCCGATGGATTGGCGAAGCGCCTCGCCAGACAAAAAGGTTGTGAAGACTGAGACGTTCAGAAAGCCGAAAGAGGAGGGGCGAGTTCCTCAAGAGGAGCCAAAAGAGGAGCCAACTTATGTCCCTCCGGGAGCCCAGCTCGATCCTGATCCGCAAGGGCCATTCCCTGGAGGAGCCAATGATCTGAGGCAGACGGGGCCTGGAGGAGGAAGGGCTCTCGACATTCGTCCAGAGGCGCAAGGGCCGCCGAAGAGTGAAGGAAGTGATTTGGCCAAGATCTTTCAAGGGCTGAAGGCGATTGCACCTCCGGCTCTTCCTAATGTGGGAACGCCTCATCCGCCCATGCCGAGAGTGGATGGTCCTCCTCGGATTGATACGCCGAATGTTCCGCAGGGGAGAGGGGAGTTCTCCACAATCAATCCGATTCAGTTGCTTCAGTTCATTCAACAAATGGGCGGAGCGGGAACCGGAAGTGGCCCGATGCTTTCGAATCTCATGAGGAGATGAAAATGGTTGGTCAATATAGTCCTCTTGATCCAGATCAGAATCCGCCTCAACAGGGGGCTCCTCCTCAGGGGACCGATACTGGAGGGTTGCTCAATCAATGGAGAGGCTTTCTGGATGACCCTGCGGGAAGAGCCGCGCTTGTGCAAACGGGGTTGCAGATGCTTCAGCCGAGGGCCATTGGTCAGTCGACTCTGGGACACATCGCTTCGTCGATTGGGGGTGGAGGCGAAGCGGGGGAGAGGGTGAGGAAAACGGAAGCTTCAGAGGCTGAAGCGGCGAGTGTTCAGTCGGCAAGAGAACGAGGTGTGGGAGCTCGCGAAGATCTTGCCAATGCCGCGGGGCAGAGGGCGGATGCGGCAATGATTGCGGCGCAGGCGGCGCAACAGAGGGCGCAACAGGGAGGTGTGTGGGGCGCTCAAGGTGGAGTCACAGCGAATCAAAGTATGCAGGCCAAGTTGAAGATTCAGCAGAAGATTCGGGAGTATCTCGATCCGGGGCTTGATGTTACTCTTCCGGAACATGACATCTACATGCCCTTGATTGAGAAGAAGTATGGAAAGCTGTCGAAGCCCCAGATCTTCGAGAAGTATCAGGAGGACCCAGAGTTTCGAACCTATATGCAGAGACTCTTCGGGGGAGATGTCGTTCCAGATTTGGATGTCCCTCTGCGATCCAAACCGGGGTCGACGCAGGGGAGTCCTGAAGGTCCTCCCGCGGCGCACCCGACGGCGAGGCGGGGAATGCGCCCTGATGGAACGCCGGCTTGGTTCGTCACGAATCCTTCGACGGGACAACATTTCGAGGTGAGGTAAGAATGCCTCTCGTTCCGGTTGAATATGATCCGTTTGCCCAAGGGGGACAGGAGACGGAACCAAATGTCCCCCTTGAGGCTCAACCTCAGCTTCAGCCTGAAGCGGTTCCCTTCGATCCCTTCAGTGGGGAAAAGCCGGAACTGCAGGGGAAGCTAGTTCCTGTAGATTATGACCCGTTTGCTCCGCCAACGATGAGGAAGCCTGTCTCTTCCTCGCCTGATGAAACCCCTCTCGGCTTTGGGGAGACGATCCTCGAGGCGGGGAAAAAGGGCCTTCAAGAAACAGTGAGAGATGTTGGGGAACTCATCTCAGGCGTCGGTCGGATTGGGGGAGAGGGGTTCTTCACAGGAGCCCCGAAGAAGGAAGAGACTGAAATCCACTCGCCTGTTGATCCTTTGCTCAATATGCCGATCTCTCAGGGTTGGAGCGACCCGAAGTGGTATGCAGCCCAACTCGCGTATGGGGTTGGAAGGCTTCCCCCCATCGTCGGTGGCGCCCTCGCTGGAGGAGCAGTTGGTGGAACGCCCGGAGGGATCGCTGGAGCCGCCTCGGCGGGAGCCCTTACGGGATTGATTCCGGCCTTTCAAGAGGCGAAAGCTGAGGGCCTCTCGGATGATGATGCGATCTCTCGGGCCGCAATGGTCGCGGCGGTTCAAGGTGGAACGCTCGCTCTGATGGGAGTGGCGGGAACTGGAGCCTTCACCAGTACGGTGATGAAGGAATTATCGAACGGAACTGTCGCAAAAGTACTCGAACATCCAATCCGTGAAGCCTTTGTGCAACTCGGCCTCGTCCAGCCCACGATTGGTTTGGCGGGGAATATTGCGGGCAAGGCGGTTCAGAGCAAAGACCTTTCGTTCGATGAAGCGGCGACGGGGGCCGTCAATGATGTGCTCCTCGGGGGAGCTTTTGCGAGCCCAATGCTCTATGCGAGTGCAAAAGCCCGAAGGGCTCCCGGAAAGGTGGCCACAGAACCGCCAGCGCTGGCCTTAGCGAAGGGAGATCGACTCCCTGTGGAGCGAACGGAGCTAAAGCCGGGCGAGACCGAGATGGTTGGAGAGGGAGCTCCAGTCGAATTCGGGGCAGGGATCGCCGAGAGCGCCGTTGGGGAGCAGCCGATCTTCTTCTCTGCGGTGGCGGACTTTGTGCAGAAAAAGGGTCCGGGGAGGGCTTCGGCCGAACAGTGGCTTGCAACGATTGCAAATGCTCCTGGAGTAAAGGCGGAAGAGTTGACACAGCTCGATCTTCCAGGTTGGTTGAAGGACAAAGATGGAAAGGTGAGTAAGGAAGATCTCCTCACGGCCATTGAAGAGAGGCAGGTGAGACTGGAGGAAGTCCACCTAACGGATCGAGCAGAGCTACCAAAAGGTAGTGGTTGGGACTTAGTGGATACGTCCATTCCGAATACGAGGTATTCGGACTATATCCTTCCCGGAAGGTGGGACACTTATGGGGAATTGCGGCTCTTCTATCCGCGAGTGGAGCCGAAGCAGATTGACTCCCACTTTGGAGTGGTAGCGGGAATAGATAGTCAGGGGCCGGGAGGAAGGCCGGGAAACGAGAACCTCTTGGGTTGGGGACGGTGGACGGGCCGCATTGACCGGGATGGAAAGAGGGCTTTCAATATTGAAGAGGTCCAAAGCGAATGGCTGCAAAAGGGGAGAGACTTTGGCTTCACAAAGGACCCTGGGCCGCTGACGGCGAAGAGGGCTGATATAGAAAGACTCAAAGGACTGGTTGTAAATCAAGTTCCGTTGGTCGATGCGATTCTCGAAAGGTATAGTAATCTTGGATATGGGTCGTCGATGAGAGCGAGGGAGGCCCTCGTACGGACACCGGATCTCCACGCGGATCAAAAATGGGAACGGCCGTATGAGGGTCTGGTTATTAAGGAGTATCAGAAGAGATTCAATCTCTTTAAGGTGGCGACGGAAGAGCTTGGCCGGATGCCTCAGCCGGAGGCCCCTTTTAAGTCTTCGTGGCCTGAGCTGTTCGTCAAGCGTTTGATGCGTTATGCGGCGGATCAAGGTTATGAGCGCATAACGTGGACGAATGGAACACAACAGGTTGCTCGCTATGCGTCGTTGAATGAAAAACAAAAGGCGGGCCTTTTGGAGTTTTATGATAAGATTCTTCCTCGATTGATGGAGAAATGGGGAGGAAAGATGGGGATGGAAAGTGGGATGACCCATCTCCGAGGACCGGGAGAGGGACACATGCCCTCGACCCTGTTGCGTTATGTTGATCTTTCTCCCGCCGCGGGAGAAAGGATCAAAATGGGTTTTCCTCTGTTTGACCAACCTCTTCAGGATCAACCTCGGTTGCTCGATCCGGGAGGAGTGAGAGGCACACTTGAGGCGCCCCGACTTGCTGAAGCGAGGCAGGGGGTTAAGCTCGTTCAGAAGATTGCGAAAGCTCTTCGAGTCGATCAAGGGTTGACTTTTCAAATCGTCAATCGACCGGACGTGCAGCGTTATGGGGAGTATCATCCGAAGTCGAAAGTGATCGTTGTCAACACTCATGGTTCGGGTGGCGCGGGGAGGATTTTTACTACTCTTGCTCACGAACTTGGGCATCACGTTATGTTCACGCATTTCGATCATTTGAGTCTGGCGGACAAAGCTGCCGTTCTGGCGGGTTATGAGGCGTGGAGAGAAAGGCTTGGACAGAACCCCGCAATGAGCGAAGTGTATCGGGCCCGCTTTCCGGCGGCGAAGATGTTTGGGGAGCAAAGCGCTCAAGGAGGGGCAAATGTAACTCGCCTTACGGATTTGAGTCCGAAGTGGCAAGAGTATATGGTGGGCTTTCAGGAGTACTTCGCGGAACAAACCGCGCGGTGGGCCTCGACGGCGGAAAAGCCGATGAGCATTGTGGATCGGTTTTTCCAAGGTCTCGCAAAGGCGCTGAAGGCCCTCCGGGAGTTGATGTCGAAGAGGTTCGGGAACTCCTTCGAGGCCGAGCCGAGCATGAAGAACTATCTCGACGCTTTGATGCGCGATATGCCTCAACTGGCCGAGACTTTAGAGCAGGTACAGATACAGAGTCTGAAGCAGGCTAAGGAGTCCTTCGCTGCCGCGGGAGCCCCGGAGACTCCGGCCGTTCCGATTCAGAGCGGAAGCCTCGCGGGAAGAGAAGCCGTACGCGCCGCAGGCGCGGGCCGGGAAGGGCTGGAAATGGCCGCCCATGCGGATCGGTGGCAGAAGTGGTGGAACTGGGGCCTTCATCTTCTTCAAGTGGCGAGTGTCAATCCTCATATTCGCCCCCTTCAGATCTATACGGAGTTGGGGAAGCTCTTCCAACTCATTGGGAATGGAGTCAAGGCGGAGTCGATGGAGACTCTGAGGCAATGGCGTTTGACTCGAAAAGAAGATGAAGCTCTAGGAAAGGTCATTGACGACTATATGAATGGGCGCTTCATGCCGGAGGCGGAGAGGGCAAAGGGACTGCGGAAGCCCATTGGGGCAGAGATGAAGGCCATCTTCGATAAGCATGGGTTGGGACGACCCGGCTTGCATATGTTCAATTTGATTCTGGGAGACTTCAATCGAGTTCTGGACAGACTGCATGATGTTCTTCGCCGAGAAGCCTTTAAGATTGATGATTTGGGCAAACAGGCTCAAGCTCTTGAGGCAGGAGATACCCGCATCGCGGATTTACGCTCAAAGCCCTTCATGCCAGCCTTTCGTTTTGGCGACTACACTATAACGGTCTATACGAAGGATGAAAAGGTCCCCTATTTTGCGACCTTTCAGACTGGAAGGGAAAGGGATCGAATCCTCAAAGAGATTCAGGCGAAATACCCCCACACGGATGGATTTAAGGTCCTTCCGGGCTTCATGAACAAAGACGTGAAGCCCCTTATGGGGATGCCGAGTGCCATGCTCGCTTTGATTGAGGAGAAGCTCGATTTGTCGAAGACACAAAGAGCTGCTCTGAAGGAGTTGCAATACGACTATAGTCCGGCGCAGAGCTTCTCGCATCACCTTCAGCACAAGGAGTTGGTTCCGGGCTATTCAATGGACTGGCGCCGCGCCTATGCGAACTACATGCATCACTTCTCAAACTATTACGCTCGACTCCTCGCTGTTGATCCCATGAGGGATATGGTTCAGCAGACGAGAGATGAAGGCTTCAAGAGGGTCGATGCGACGAAGATTAATCAGATCGCAAACTTTATGTCTGCTCATTTGGACACTCTGATGAATCCGAGAGCGGACTGGGCCACGGCACGGGGTTTGATGTTCCATTGGCATCTCGGCTTCAATCCGATGGCCGCCGCGGTTAATTTGAGTCAGACTCCTGTGATTACTTTTCCCTTCCTCGGGGAGAAATTCGGTTACGGAAAGTCGTCTGCGGCGCTTCTCAAAGCCTCAACGGATAGGACGAGTTACTTCAAAAAGGGGACACTCGAAGCGGCCAATATGGGCGAGCAGAGAGCACTCGGCGAGGGGATCAGAGAGGGCCTCCTTGCGGAGAGCCAAGCGCATGAGCTAGCTGGAATAAGCGAGGCGCGGAATATCGGTCGCTGGTTCGGCACACCAGGAGAGCGTGCTTGGACAAGCTTCGCCGAGTATTCCGCGTTCATGTTCAAAATGGCGGAGGAGTGGAACAGACGGGTTACGCTCTTGGCGACGTATCGGTTGGGGATTGAAAATCCAAATGCGAAATGGTTGACGGAGATAACGGATCAGAACAGTTTGCAGTTCTCTCGTTTGTTGCAAAAGGGGTGGAGTTCGACTGAGGCGGCGGCATTCACGGCGGCCAAGGCGGCGGTGGAGGCGACTCACTACGTCTACTCTCCTCTGGCCCTGCCGAAGATGTTTCAGGGCAAATTGGGGTCGATCTTTCTCTTCAAGAGCTTTTTGCACAATACGCTCTTCTTGCTCGGAACAAATCCGAACATGGCTGTGAAGAGTCTCTTGATTCTCGGAGGAGTTGCTGGGCTTCAGGGGCTTCGAGGAATGGAGGGCCTTCTCTCTATTGTGAAGGGAATCGGGCAGAGATTCTTCGGAAAGGAGTTCGACGTTGAGAAACAGGCCCGCCAGTATATCCTCGATTTGACAAAGGGGAATATCTCGGCTGATCTACTCCTTCATGGAGCGTCCCATTATGGGTTCGGAGTCCCTCAAATGGCACAGATGGCGGGGATTCCAGTTCCTTCTGTCGATATGAGCAGAAGCTTGGGGATGGGCCGCGTTCTTCCGGCCGATGTGGGAAAGCTAATCGCCCCCTCGAGGGATTCGCCAAGAGTTGCGTATCAGGAACTGCAAAGAGCATCTGGGGCGATGTTCGGACTCGGCTTTGGGATGTATAACTTCTTGACCTCTTCCCCGGTCAACCAGCCGGAGTGGAAGAAGTGGGAGCTAATAATGCCAAGAGCGATGGGGAACGCGAGTTCCTCTATGCGCTACTTGGTCCAGGGGGAAGAGCGGAACAAACTTGGGGAACCAGTCCTTCGCTTCGACCCGAAGGATTCGGTGCACATGGCGGAGGTCCTAGCGAAGAGTATGGGCTTCATCCCGACGAGGTTGAGTGAGCGGTGGGAGAATCTTCAAGCGAAAGCTGAAACGACCGCCTTTTGGGACCTTCGCCGAGAAGTGCTGATGAGGCAATTCTGGTCCGTCTACAAGGATAGAGATCAGGATGGAATTCGGGATATGACAAGGGCGATTCAGACGTTCAATCGGGACATTCCCTCGGGGTTCGAAGGAAAGAGAATAACCAAGGAAGGACTGAAGCAGAGCATTCAGAATAGGCTGAAGGGACAAGTCAAGACGGAACGGGAACTGCCCCGGAATCTGAAGAACATTGGCGTCTATCGAGAGATTGATAAACTGTATCCGGGAGGGCAGCTTCCTCCGGGAACACTTGATGTGAGGAAAGTGAAATGAAGAACGCAAGCGTTTGTCTTCTGCTGTTGGGGCTCCTTCAAGGAGGAGCGGCGGCTCATGACTTCTATCCGAGGGAGTGCTGTTCGGATGCTGATTGTGCGCCGCTTGCAGCGTCTCGGGTACAGGTGACACCGCAGGGCTATTTGGTCGACAATCGAGAGACTGTCCCTCATGGGAAGGCCCGATGGAGTCCTGATGAGCAGTATCATGGGTGCTTCCCTCCTGCGACGGGTAAGATGGGTTGCTTCTGGGCGCCGCAAAAGGGCCTTTGAGTGGCGCCAAAAGGACCCCTTCATGTCGAAGTTGGGGGGACCAAGAAGTGGACGAGCTTTCCATTCGAGTCGAAGGTGCCGATTCGATTCGCATGGCCTGCTCCTTTTAGAGCTTTCAGATAACGGTCGTAGTCCATTTGGGGCTGCACTTCGGTCCAGAGGTCCTCTGAACTCTTGAGTGCACACCGACTTAGGACGCTGCACAGGGTTGCGATGTCCTGGGCTTCGTTCGAGGAGCCGATGAACTCGAAAACTTTGAGCATATCGGCTTCAAGTTCGAGAAGGTGAGTCTCTGCTTCCTGAAGGTCGTCATCCGTTATGAGGAGATCGTCCCGCCGCGAAGCGGAGAGGACAATTGCCAATTTGTGCAAATGGCTTTGCTTCCTCGCGACGTAGCCCGCGACCCTGTCCGAGGAAAGGTGGACTCCTGGACTATTACAGTGCTGAATGTACCAGTCGCGGCCCCATAGACGGGCGAATTGGGAGAGCTTTGCCTCTCCGGCCAGTTTTGAGATGTGGATGAGGTCCTCCAAGAGGAGTTTTTCTAGATCGTAGTAGTCCTTTTTCGGAATAATCTCATCCGGATACGGGACTAGGTGGCGTTTTTTGTCGGCGAAGACGAAGAGGACTCTCGAAGTAAAGCCGGATCCGATGAACTCCTCGGAGAAATTTGCTCTAATCCAAGGAGGAGTTGTTGCAGCGATAATATTGAGCCAAGAATTTGGGACCTCAATATCTCCGCTGCTTTTTGTTTTGTGTCGGAAGACATCACTTTGTCCGTCCCACACTCGGATAAGAAAAGAAATAAGTTGGCTGTCATCGCTGCGAAGGAAC
>Ga0137433_1000483_pt1 | contig 21119 bp, 16 predicted proteins | sample EasRivERMZT840_2_FD_102335 | JGI IMG/M metagenome (GOLD analysis project Ga0137433, IMG submission 102335) | Soil microbial communities from meander-bound floodplain in the East River, Colorado, USA - East River MetaG ERMZT840_2 | ecosystem: Environmental > Terrestrial > Soil > Floodplain ...
ACGAATCCGAAAAGAACGCGGGCATCACGGAACTCATGTTGCGTACGGCAATTCGCGGAACCAAGCGCTTCAACTCAGAAGACATTGCCAGACGGCTCGAGAATGCAGGTGCGCGTATTCAGGTCGTGAATGAGCCTGACTTCTTTGGCTATGTCGTCGAGGGGCTGAGTGGAAAGATGGATCAGGCGCTCGAGATCCTGATGGAGGTTCTGCAACAGCCAATGTTCCCGGACGAAGAGATTGATAAGGAAAAGGTCCTTCAGTTCGCCCGGATCAAGAGGTTGCGCGAAAACAACTTTTCCTATCCGGTGAGCGTGTTCATGCAGACTCTTTTTGGCGACCACGGTTACGGGCGGCCGTCGATTGGAACGGAGACCGCACTCAAGTCGCTCAAGAAGGAAGACCTGCATGCGTGGTTCAAAACAAACCAGCGTCCGTTAGTTCCGACCATTGTCATTGCCGGGGACACGAACGGCACCGGACTCGTCGCCCCCCTTGCAGATGCATTGACCAACGAGGATTTGCATGAGCGTGAGATTGCCTCACTGCCTCCGCCGAGTCTGAGAACGGACACAAAGCAGACCGAAGAAACGGCCGCCAGGCAGCAAACGGCGCTGGTCTACGGCTTCCCTGGAGTGACGAGATCGGGCAATGACCGTTTTCCGCTGCTGGTACTGGAGAATATCGTCTCCGGGCTCGGAGGGCGCTTCTTCGATGCGATCCGCGAGAAGCAGGGGCTCGCCTACACCGTGCGTACCCAGAACAGGTTTTTCGTGAAAGGCGGGGCAATATACACGTACGTCGCGTTCTCGCCCGAGAACGAAGACAAGGTGAGACAGTCGCTGCAGAACGAAATCGATCGGCTGCGGAAAGACGGTGTGACGGCCGATGAACTGAGGAAATCGATCGCGTACACGATCGGGGAGCAGGCGCTGGGACTGCAAACACGCTTCGCCACGGTCCTCGAACACGCTCGCGCCGTTTTCAGCGGTGAAGGGGTTCAAAGAGTGGGGACGTTCGGCCAGCTTGTGCGGACGGTTACAGCGGAACAGGTGAAGAAAGCGGCGGAGACCTATCTCGATCCGAAGCTGCTGCGTGTAGCAGTCATACGCGGTAAAAGCAATTGAGTCTGTGAACTAATATTTCCGGATCGTGATCTTGCCCAGCGACGTGTGCAACTCGATCTTGTTTCCGCCACCAAGCAGCACATATTCCGTCCGGGCCGCAGCACTGTAAAACCTGTTGGTTGGAATCATGCCTTGAGCCGGCGCTCGCGGAGGCACGGGCGGGAACTCGGAAATAATCTGCTGTGTCTGGAACGCCGGGCGTTGAACGGTTGCATCAATGGAGGCGCGCATCCGTGGCGGCAGATAAACAGTGACGTCTCCGACGCCCGCATGAAGGGTCATGTGCAAATCGCCGTCGAAATCGTCCGGGACCATCTTGACGTAAATGTTGCCGTGGTTGGTGGAGGCCTCAACCCAGGACGCGGCGCTGTCCAGCCGGATATCCCCGGATTCCGTCTCGCCTTTGAATGGCCCTCTGACACGCCGGCTCGTAATGTGTCCGCCGCCGCTTTTCGCGTTGATGCGAGTAGCGTCACCGATTGAGATATCGCCCGCGTTGGTGGTGGCCCTCACATCTCCGGCCTTGACGATGGTGATGGTTCTTCCACCATCGGCATTGAGCGAACCGGCGATCGTGCCGGCTCGAATGACGCCTGCGGTGGCACGAAGTTCAGCATTGCCGCCGATATCGCCTACCTCGAGGGTTCCGCCCCGGCTGATGATCTCCGCATCGCCGCCAATGTTGCCGGCCTTGATGAAACCGCCCTGTGTAATGATCGCTGCCTTGCCTTTGATCGATCCCGCAGTTACAGACCCGCCCGCCGTGCGGAGAATGACGTTGCCGTCAACATCGCCTACGGTGATGTTCCCGGCCATCGTGACAACGTCGAGGTGGACGGTTCTGGGTATACTGATTTTCCATGCAACCGGTCCCGCGCCGGGATTGGTGCTCGTGCTCTTGAATTCCACGTTCTTGCCGCAGGTTTCCTGAATCTGAACGGAGCTGACCACTTGCACCTCTGCGACGGATTCGCGGCTCGAAGTGTCGATCTGCACATCCCCGACGGCGGCATTGACGATAAGAGTGGCGCCATCGGAAATCGGGCACTTTGCAAGAAGGGGCAGGCCGAAAGCGAGAATCAGAAGGGCAAGGCAGGGAATCCCACGAATAGCTCGAATCATCTCGTTGTTCCTACGAACTGCAATGCCTTCCCGCGAATGTACTGATTATCTTCTTGCTTGGTCGCTTCTTCGAGCTTCTGGGCAAGTGCTGCGTCCTTCGGGTTTCTCGTCATCAGCGCGTCAATGGCTTCCTTGCGGATACCGGCGTTTTCATCGTTCTGCAGCGTGTGGATGAACGCCGCCCGAACATGCTCTTCATTGGCGAATGCCTTCAAACTCTCCAGCGCACGCAGGCGGACGCCCGAATCATCGTCGTAAACCATAGCGCTGATCAATACTTCTTCTATCGTCTCGTCGTTCGGCTTTTGCGACAGGACCTCGACGGCTTTCAGCCGCGATCCCGGATTGCCTCTGTCACGAAGCGCGCTGAATAGAAGCTGGCGGACTGTTTCATCCTCCACTTGACCATGGAAGCGCAATGGTTGCGAAACCTCGCCCGACAGCTCAACCTGACCGGTTGCGGGATCCGCATTAACGACCTGGAGATTGGAAATGGTTCCGTTCTGGGGAATGGGGCTTTCTATTCTAGGAATCAAATCGGCAGTTGGATTGATACGCGCCTGCTGGTTGCTGACGTAAACGCCGAGAGCCAGACCCATGGCCACCAGCGCCGCCGACTCCAGCAGGCGCATCGGTGTGAATACCACCGAAAACGCCGGCATACGCCACCAGGACCGCTTTTTTTCCACGAGGTCCAGCTGGTCGGCAAGCGCTTTTCGCGATTCGACCAGAAGGTCTGAAGGGACATCCCATCTGGCCTTGTCCTCTGCCAATGACGAATGCATCGCGCGCTCTGCGTCGAATGTTTCTTTGCAGGCGCTGCACTCGTGAAGGTGGATCTCGAGATCGCTGCGCTCTCCTTCAGCGAGTTCGTCGTACAGAAGGAGTGTGATTTTGTGTTGATACTCTTTACAGTTCACATTCATACGTTCGTCAAGTACGCCCTAAGTTTTTGAGTCGCTCGGAACAAATAGTTCTTTGCCGTCTCTTCAGTGCTGCCCATGATCTCGCCGATCATTTTCAGCCTGAGGCCCTGATAGTGCCTCAATTCAAATACAAGGCGCTCCTTTTCGGAAAGAGTTTTCAGCGCATCTTGTATTTTTCGCCCCACTTCCTTGCCGTAAAGGCGGCGTTCGGGATTGCTGTAATACGTTGTCGCGGCCAAGGTGTCTTTCAGGGCAGGCCGGTCCGGATGCATTTCCGTGTCGGATTCGTAGGAGATCTCTTCCTTGAGCGTCTGGCGCTTACGGAGATGGTCCAGGCTGACGTTGGTCGCGATACGGTAAATCCAGGTGTAAAAACTGGATTCGAATCGGAAACGGGCTAGCGAACGGTAAGCTTTGAGAAAGGTCTCCTGGAAAACTTCACGCGCCTCTTCGCGATTTCCCAGCATGTGGAACGCCAGTCTAAGGACGTCCCGGTCATGCCTTCGGACCAGTTGCTCAAATGCTTCACGGTCACCGCTTTGTGCCTGCTCGATAAGGAGTTTCTCGTCTTCCGACTCGTGAACTCGTTGTGCGGTCCTTTTCAATATAGCTTCCATGGTCACGGGTAATTTGGACGCCCGTAAAACCAAAAGGTTGGGGGATCGACCTAGTTATTATCGGCCAGGAAAATCGTGATTTTGTCCCCTGGATGGATGACGCTCAGGTCTTCGGATTCGTTCCAGGAAATTATAGCATTCACGGAGGTCTTGTAAGTGGTGGCAATCCGGTCGAGTGTCTCGCCCCGTTTGACCTGATGAATGACTTTTCTGGGCGTATCGGTGCTGGACTGAGGGGTTTGAGGGGAAGCTTCGGCTACGACGAGCTTTTTGCCGACGGTCAGGCGTGTGGAGGAGAGTTGATTCCAGGACTTCAGCTTAGCGACCGTTGTATTGAACGTTGAGGCGATCTTGCCGAGCGTGTCTCCGGCGCGAACGGTGTACCAGATCGATTGAAGGGGATTCCGGTTAGCCGTTTTTGTGGCCGGCTTGTTATTGGAAGCGGTTTGAAGTCGTGGGGGCGGAGTCAAGCCGCTCATCGGAATAATGAGCGACTGCCCGATCTTCACGGCTTTGGATTTCCCCAGATTGTTAGCCTGTGCAAGCAAAGCCGACGACGTCCCGTATTTCTTTGCAATGGCCCCCAGCGTATCTCCTTTTCGTACAACGTGCTCCCGGAAAAGGACGCGTTTACTCTCTGGCAGTGAAGCAACCTGCTCGTTGAACTTCTCCGCATAACCGCGGGGAAGAACCAACTGAAAGTCCGGATCATCCGGAGGAGTGGTCCATCGCAGAACGTGAGTGTTCAGCGCGCGCAACTCCTCAACCGGCACATCGATGGCTTCGGCAATGACCCGCAAATCCGTGGCTTTCTCGACCGGCACGCGCTCCGTTTCAAGCGCAGGGGCCGGCGTGACGTTGAATCCATACTTTTCAGGATTCTTGCCGATGATGGTCAGCGCCAGGATGTTGGGGATGTAATTAATGGTTTCGCGCGGGAGCGCCTTCTTGTCGGCGAGTGCCCAGAAGTTATCGGTTTTGGTTCTATCCAAAGCCCGTTGGACGCGAAATGGTCCGCTGTTATACGCGGCCATTGCCAGATACCAGTCGCCAAAATCCTCGTAGAGGTCCTTAAGATGTCGCGCGGCTGCCCGGGTCGACTTTTCGGGGTCGGATCTTTCATCAAGCCACCACGTTTGACGCAGACCATATTCCTTGCCGCGGGAAGGGATGAATTGCCACATCCCCTTGGCAGCGGCCCGCGACAATGCGCGTGGCTCGAAGGCGCTTTCTGCCTGACTGAGATATATAAGGTCGAGCGGGACGCCTTCTTCCTTGAGAATCCTGTCGATCATCGGCTGGTAACGTCCCATACGCTCCATGCCGACTTCCATCGTCGACCGTCCTCGACCCTTCGTGTAGTACTCCAGAAATGCCAGAACCCGGTTATTGATCTCGATGGGCAGGTCGTGCGCGACTTCCCGAACTTCGTCTTCGACGGTCTTCTTGAGTTTGGGATCGATCAGAGCCGGGAAGGTCTCGACATGCTTGAGTTCGTCGATTGCAGCGGGCTTGTCTTTCTGATCCGTGAAACCGTCACCTTCCCGTAGTGCCGCCAACTCCATGGCGTTGACCCGCGCCACCAGATCCGTCAATTCATGCTGAAGCCTGGTGTCTTTCGGGTGAATGGAAGAGGTCTCCAGGATCAGATCGACGGCGGCGTTGAACTCTTCCCTGGCTCGAGTCAGAAAGCCCTGCTTGAAAAGCTCTTCGCCCTTTTTGAATCGCTGGTGCGCCTGCAGGATGGTCAGATCAACCGGGTTGTTGAAGTTTGCCTGTGGCAGTTGCGCCGGGACAGCAGCGGCGACGGGCTCGACGTGACGTTGTTCGATTATAGGGGGCGGCGCCGGGGCCAGCGTCACCGGTTTGGTGGGCGTAGCCGTCTTACAGGCGGCCAGCACCGGCAGGATCAGGATCAGACCTCTTTTGTAGAAACCGGTCACGTTTCCCCCATGAAACACAAAAGCCACTAAACATAAGATTTTTAAGGTCTTTCTGACTTAGTGGCCCCGAAAAAGAAAAGCCAGCTTACACGAGCAGCGTAAATGGGTCAATTCAACTTTCGCCGGCGTTTCCATGGTTACTGTTACGGCACCCAGGCGGTCGGTCCTTAGCGCCGGGAGGGCAGATTCGTGCGGATGTCCAAACGGATTGTTTGCCCCGACCGAAACCACGCGGACTTTGGCTTTCGGCCGGATCCGGACACCTCGACTGCCATGGTGTGAGACCTTCAAGACATCCACAGATTCAGGGACCGGAATGGCTCTTTCGATGTCGCCGGTCAAAAGTGCGGTCGCCCGACCGGTGTCGAGGAGAAAGACGATCGAATCGTCATTCCGGGCGGTCCGCCCGGGTTTCCAGGCCGATGGCGGGTGCAGGATCGTAAAGGGGCCAATTTGCTGGCCGGTCGTAACCCAGCGGATCGGAATCTGTTTTTCCTGAATCTTTTCGATTAATTGTCGATATCTCGGAATCATCGGATTACGCCCCAGCCAGATTTCGCCGATAGCGAAATTCCCGATGATGTTGAAAAGGCCGTCCATGTGGTCGTGATGTGCATGCGTAAGAACCACCGCATCGAGCCGTCGCAAGCCGCGCGAGAACAAATACGGCGAGATGACGCTCTCGCCGATGGAGAACGTGCTTTCGTCCCGCAAGTCCAGAAACCGACCCGACGATACGCCGCCGCCGTCGATCAGCATTCGATAGCCGGACGGAAGTTCGATCAGCGTTGCGTCCCCTTGTCCGACATCCAGAAAGGTCAGTGTCGCCTCTTTCGGTGGCGGGGGTGGGAAGTCCCCCAGGGCAATCGTTGCTTGAATGGCGAACACGGAGGCGGCGGCAAAAATACAGACCGTCCGAAACCGTTTGTGAATGGCAAGAATCAGGACGAAGACCACGGCAGCGTACAAAACCCACAGCCAGACCGGTGGTGACGGGACCCGTAGGGAGGAGCCCGGAATCCGGAGCGTAATATCGAGCATCCTTAAAAGAAGGTCGAGAAGCGCAGTGACAACCCAGACGATTGGCGCCGCCAGGGGCAGTAGAAACGATGGAAAAAGAAGAAGCAGCAGCGCGAGCGGTGTGACGATCGCCGTGATCATTCCGGCCGGTACATTCAACAGCGGCGAGATCGGGGACAGCTGGTGAAAGGACTCCACCATGAAGGGTGCAAACACAACTTCCACCGACAACGAAATAATCAATGCTTCGCCGCTCAGGAGCGCCGCTTTCCAGGGAAGCGTGATGGCCCAGCCCGGCAATCCATGCCGTTCGCACCAAACGCGCCGCGAAACCCGCCAGTCCGAGGCTCGAACGGGGAGGTCGCTGTCTCTGGATACGTTGTCGAAGTCCTTCAATCCATCGCGCAGCCAGCTCAGCGCCCACTGAGCCCCAGGAACTCCAATGCCGGTTACGGCGAGCACGGCCGCAAAGGTCATCTGAAAGCTCGCATCCTGGATCGACGACGGATCTATCAATAAAAGGATGAACGCCGCCGCCGCCGTGGTATTGAAGACCGAATAGCCCCGATCCAGCAGCCGGCCGATGACGAGAAACAGAATCGCGACGGTTGCTCGATACACCGGCGCCTGCCCTTCGGCGATTGCCGCATAGGTCAGCGCGCAGACAAGAACGAATAGCAACCGCGTGCTTCGTTTCCATGGGATAAACCGAGCCAGCCACAAGGCTGTACCTGCGACGACGGCGAGGTTGAAGCCGGATACGACAACCAGGTGGTACAGTCCACCAGCCTGGAACTGCCGTTCGACGCTTGCCGTCAGACCAAACTTCCGACCGAGGATCATTCCGAGAACAAGTCCCTGAATGTCCTCCCGGTGCGCAAAGGGCGCTCCCAGCCTGGCCTGTATCCAATTCTTGATTCGATCGCGGCCGTGCCACCCGCGATCCAGAACCGTGATGAGACGGGGGTTCCGGATCGTTCCAGTCCAATAGATGCCTTGTCGTTCCAGGTGGCGGCGATAATCAAACACACCGGGATTCCGGTAGACACCCGGCCGGTGTAGTTTGACCACGATCTCGAGACGATCGCCGGAGCCGAGATTCAACGCGTCAAATAACGCGCGTTGCTCCGCGTCGTCCAGAAACTCTGTAAGACGTGCCCGTCCGCGGTAGGGCAGCGCGTCTATCGAATGCAATTGCAGATCCAAATACACTCCCAGTCCGCGCCACTCGGGCGCTCTGGTGAGGCTGCCGATCACGCGTGCCGCGGTTGCGTCTCGAAGTTCCGGAGGCGGTCCGGGCGTAAGAGATGCGATGCCCGCGCCCACAAGCGCTACCGCAAAGAGTGCGCACCGGCGCTCGCCGAACGAAATAAGGATTGCAAGAGGAAGAGAGATCCAAACCGACACCGGATCCAAACACGGTGACAGAAGAATCCCGACAATCAGAGCAATAAGGGGAAGCGCCACTGGACTGGCCTTTCGTCAGTGGCAAAGGGCGGGTCTATCTTACTTCAAACAGCGCGACCGTTTCGATGTGATACGTGTTCGGAAACTGATCGATGAGAGTGAGCTGCCGCATTTCGTAGTTGTGCTTCGAAAGGATTGCGGCTTCGCGCGCAAACGTGGCCGGATTGCAGGAAATGTAGACGATCCTTTGCGGCTTCAACTGCGCTATGCGCTCGGCGGTCTGAACGCCGCAACCGGCGCGCGGAGGATCGAGAACGACGACGTCCGGATCAAGAACTGACGCTTTTAGAGTGGCATCAACCTGCCCCTCAATGCACCTGAGCTGCCACGTTTGGTTTGCCGTCGCGTTCTCTTTGGCTTGTTTTACGGCAGACCGGTTCGACTCAATGGCGATGACTTCTTTCGCGATGCGTGCAAGCGGGATCGAGAAGAATCCCGCACCGGAATAAAGCTCGAGAAGGTGTTGAGGCTGCGGCCCAACCTGGTGGATCACTTCATTGATGAACGGAAGCAGCAGGAACCGGTTCGCCTGAAAGAACGTATCCGCCGTGACGCGATACTGAAGCCCGTCCAGGTGAATCGTTGCGCGTCCGGATCGTTGAGTCGTTCCATCCGGCATAACGAAACTTGCAACGACCTCAGGTGCGCTGAGTGCGTGGACCTCGATTGCCGGCCCCGCGTCCACGGTTGGGATGAATTGATTCAACTCAGGCACGAGTGAAGCGCATTCGCGAATGGGGCCGTTTACAAATCCAAGCCGGCGGTTCATTACATGGAAGGAGGCTCTCAGCCGGTAATTTCGATCGGGTCCGGTGATGCGGCGGATCTCGCCGCTCCATTCCACGTGGCCCAGTCGCTTGAGGCTTTCACGGAGGATCGCTTCTTTGTAATCGACCTGCCTCGCATATCGAATGTGCTGCCAGTGACAGCATCCTTCAGTTTCGAAGTTGGGGCAGTACGGTTCCTGCCGGTCCGGGGACGGTTCAAGGATCCTCGTCACCCGCGCCGTGGCGTAATCCTTCTTGTTCCGAACGATTTCGGCTTCGACGATATCGCCGGCAGCAGTCCGCGGAACGAATACGATTCCGTGTTCGGTTCGGGCCAAACCATCGCCGCCATAAACGAGTTTTTCTATGGTGAGACGCATAAAAGCTGCGCGGCTAAATCAGGTAGAACAGGCTCAGGCGCGGCACGTTGTGGCGTTCAAGAAGTTTTCTTCGCCACATCTGCTGCTCGAGCATCGAGAGTTGCGCGACCGTCATCGTTGAGCGAAACGGGTTCAATTCGCTATCCACCTCACGCTTCAGTTCGACCATCGTTTTGTCGTCGGCCGTAAATTTCAGTTTCGCGATCAACTTTTCTTCGAACGCCGTCAGGGCCTGTTCAGCAGCGCGGAGGTCGCCCGCATCGACACTGCGGATACTCGATGCAATTCCTTCATCGATGCGTTCCACCTCCGCTGCCAGTTTGTTGATATAGGCCATGACTTCTCCGTCAGCGAAATCCGGTAATGATGGCGCCTCGACCGCCAGTTCCTTTTGTTCGTTACGAACCTCCTCGACCGCTTTGACGCAATACGCCAGCGAATTGATGTCGCGCTTCGCACGCGAGAATGCGCGGTCGATGCCCTTGAGAACGATCTCGAGAGGTATGCCTTGTTCTTTCCAGGTTTCAATGAGGACCCAGTCCAGCGTCGAGACGAGCGTGAACGACTTTCTTCTGGACTGGTAGAAGTTCTCGATTTCAGTGAAGTAGTTGAAGTAGTTCAGTTCCTGATCCACCCGCCACCCACGACGACTTCGCCCCAATAAAAAACGGCGCCCTGGCCTGGCGTGACTGCGCGCTGCGGCTCGTCGAATTCAACGGTGACCTGACCATCGACCAGCGAGACTGTTGCGGGCTTCGGCTCGAATCGATTCCGGATCTGAACCTCACATCGAATGGGTTCGACGAGCGTTTCGATCGCTATCCAATTGGCGTCGCGAACCGTGAATCTGGACTTCTGTGGATCATTGCCGACGACGACGCGATTCATTTCGGGATCAATCCTGACCACATACTGCGGTGTTCCGGTGGCGACGAGTCCCTTCCGTTGACCGACTGTGAACTTGTGAATCCCGCCGTGACGGCCGATCACCTCGCCCGTCTCCGTTACGATTTCTCCAGACGCCTTCGTCTCGATACCGGCGTACTCCTCCACGAAGTCGGCATAGGACCGGCCTTCGACGAAACAGATTTCCTGTGATTCCGCCTTCTCCGCCGTCGGCAGCCCCGCCCTGCGCGCGATCTCACGAACTTCCGGCTTCGTTAATTCGCCGAGCGGGAACAGCGTCTTCGACAGCTGGTCCTGCGTCAGACCGAAAAGAAAGTACGACTGGTCCTTTCTTGGATCCTTGCCGCGGAGCAACAGCCACCGGCCGAGTGTCGCGTCATGCCTGATGCGGGCATAGTGTCCGGTGGCGACCCGGTCGGCGCCAATGCCCGCGGCCTTTTCGACGAGATGATGAAACTTGACGTAGTTGTTGCAGAGAATACAGGGACTCGGAGTCTCGCCCCGCAGATAGGTTTCGACGAACGGCGCGACGACCGTCTTCTCGAAATCCTTTTCGAGGTTCATCACGTAATACGGAATGCCGAGCTGCGTGGCCACACGTCGGGCGTCCCAGAGATCGTCCAGTGAACAGCACCGGCCGTTATCGCGCCAGAGTTGCATGGAGAGCCCGACGATCTCCTCGCCTCGCTCTTTTAATAAAACAGCGGTGGCGGATGAATCCACGCCACCGCTCATAGCCACAGCAATCATGTTTGCTAAAACCCCTTCAGTACTTCCCTGATCGCATCGGACGCCAACACGCTGCAATGGATCTTGGATCCAGGCAGGCCGCCGAGCGCATCGGCAATCTGTTCTCTTGTTACCTTCCGCGCGTCCGAGACGCTCATGCCGATCAGCATCTCTGTTGCATACGAGCTTGTCGCGATAGCCGCGCTGCAGCCCTGCGCCTTGAATCTGGCGTCCTGGATCCGGCCGCCCTCGACTTTTACCCAGAGCTTCATCACATCGCCGCAAACGGGATTGCTGACTTCTGCGATGGCGTGCGCGTCAGGGATTTCTCCGACACAACGCGGGTTCTGAAAATAATCGAGGAGCTTTTCGGAATATGCCATTGCTTCAGACCTTCTTGTAATAGGGCGACAGCTCGCGCAGTCTTTCCACGATGCCGGGCAGCACGCCAATGACGTAGTCGATGTCCTCGTCGGTCGTCATCGAACTCAGGCTGAAGCGCAGGCTTCCGTGGGCTTCGTCCGGCGTTTTGCCGATCGCAGTCAGGACGTGCGACGGCTCCAGCGATCCCGAAGAACAGGCCGAGCCGGTGGAGACCGCAACGCCCTTGAGATCGAGCGAAATGACCAGGCCTTCTCCTTCCGCGTAATCGACCATGACGTTCGATGTGTTCGGCAAGCGAGGCGCATTTTCAGCGTTCACGTGGATCAGTTCGATGCGAGACTTCAACTCGCGTTCAAAATGGTCGCGGAGATCTCCCACGCGCCGCATTTCTGTCGCAAGGCCCTGGCGTGCCAAACGCGCTGCCTCTCCAAATCCAACAATGCCTGCGACGTTTTCCGTGCCCGAACGCCGGTTTCGTTCGTGACCGCCGCCGGTGAGCATCGGCTTCAAGGTTGAGCCTTTCCGGATGAATAATGCGCCGATGCCTTTCGGCCCATGGATTTTGTGAGCGGATATCGAATACAAGTCCACTCCGAGCTTTTTCACGTCGACCGGGATCTTGCCGGTGGACTGAACGCCGTCGGAGTGAAAATACACATCCGCTTCCGCTGCGATCTTTCCGATTTCATCGATCGGCTGCACGGTTCCGATTTCATTGTTCGCGTGCATGATCGTTATCAAAACCGTGTCGGGACGAAGTGCCTTCCGAACATCATCCGGATCGACCAGACCGTCCCGCGATACAGGCAACCAGGTCACAGAGACGCCCTGCTTCTCGAGGTCCTTGCAGGTGTGCATGACGGCATGGTGCTCGATCGACGACGTGATGATATGGCCCGATGGCGCGCCGCCTTTGAGGCTGACGACTCCCCGGATCGCGAAATTGTCGGCCTCGGTCCCGCCACTCACGAACACGATCTCGGAGGTTTCAGCATTGATCAGTTGCGCGACATGTTTCCGCGCGTCGTCGATCAGCGACTTCGCAAGCTGGCCGAACCAGTGGATCGAAGAGGCATTTCCGTAATGCTCCGTAAAGACAGGCATCATTGCGGCCAGCACCTCTGGCCGCATCGGAGTGGTTGCGTTACTATCTAGATACACGCGACGCATCCGATGATTATAACGCTCACCACAGACTTTGGCCTTTCCGATCCCTTTGTCGGAATCATGAAAGGAGTGATTCTCGGCATTGCGCCGGAAGCACATCTGGTCGATATTTCGCACGACATCCGCTCTTACGACATCGTTGAAGCGGCGTTCACCGTTGAAAGCACCTACCGGTACTTTCCCGAAGGAACCGTGCACCTCGTTGTTGTCGATCCTGGCGTCGGCTCGGCTCGCAGGCCGCTCGCCGTAGCGTCGCGCGGCCATATCTTTGTAGCGCCCGATAATGGGGTGCTTTCCGGTGTTTTCACGAGCGAGGCCTATCACATCACGAACGACAGCCTTTTCCTGGACTCGGTCAGCCAGACTTTTCACGGCCGCGACATCTTCGCCCCGGTTGCGGCTAATCTGGCACGGGGCACTCCGATCGATTCTGTTGGTCCTCGGATCCTCAATTTCATCAAGAAGCCATTGCTTCGCCCCCGGCAGCAGGGAGACAAGCTCGTGGCCACGGTGTTGCGTGTCGACAAGTTCGGCAACATCATCACGAACCTCCGGCGGTCGGATCTTCCCCGGGATTTCACGATCCAAATTGCCGGACTCGACATTACACGTCTCTGTGCCAACTTCTCTGAAGCTCAGCCTGGTGAATTCTTCGCTCTCGAGGGCAGCACCGGTTACATCGAACTCGCCCTCAATCAGGGGTCGGCAGCGGACAGGCTGGACATCGAGCGAGGCGCCGAAATCGAGGTAGAAAGTGGTTCGCCAAATAACTAAAATGGGCGGCTGCTAATTTATACATGAGGACTATATGAAGGCGGGACTAGAAGACATCATAGCGGGCGAATCCGGTATTTGTTATATCGATGGTGACAAGGGAGTTCTCGCCTATCGCGGTTACAACATTCACGAACTTGCGCCGAACGCCACGTTCGAAGAGACCTGCTACCTGCTCTGGTTCGGACGATTGCCGAAACCGGCGGAACTCGACGACATCTCAAAGAAACTGGCGTCCAGCCGCGCGATCCCGGCAGCGGTGATCGACGCGATGAAGGCGATGCCGAAAATTGCTCTCCCGATGGAAGTGCTGCGCACGACTGTGTCCATGCTTTCGATGTTCGATTCTGAGGCGGAGGACATGTCGCCTGAAGCGAATCTGCGAAAAGCCATCCGCCTTACAGCCCAGACCGCGACGATCGTGACGGCTTTCCACAGGATTCGCAGTGGTCAGGAACCCGTCGCGCCTCGGACGGATCTGAGCCATGCCGCGAATTTTGCGTACATGTTGAATGGAACGCCTCCAAACGACACGATGGCGCGAGCTCTCGACGTTTCACTGATCCTTCATGCCGATCACGAATGGAACGCTTCGACATTCGCCGGACGAGTGACCGCGGCAACGTTGTCCGACATCTATTCGGCGGTGACTTCAGCGATCGGTGCGCTGAAAGGGCCCCTTCACGGCGGCGCGAACGAAGCAGTGATGCGCATGCTTCAGCAGATAGGCGATCCTTCTAAAGTGGATTCATTCGTTCGCGACATCTTCGCTGCAAAGAAAAAGATCCCGGGCTTCGGGCATCGCGTTTACCATACGGAAGACCCACGAGCGACGCATCTCCGCCGCATGTCCAGGGAGGCTTGCGAACGGGCCGGACAGTCGAAATGGTTCGAGATGTCCAGCCGCATTGAGGAAATCGTGAAAGCCGAAAAGAAACTCAACGCGAACGTGGACTTTTATTCCGCCAGCACCTATTACGTGAGCGGTATGCCCATTGACCTGTTCACGCCATTCTTCGCCGTAAGCCGCATGTCCGGCTGGACCGCCCACATACTCGAGCAATACTCGAATAATCGTCTGATTCGGCCTCGCGCTGAATACATCGGGCCGGCGCCGGACTTAAAATGGGTCCAAGTCAACCAAAGATGAAAACTGTCGCCCCCTCTGCACATGGAAGGGGGAGTGAAGATGGGCCGGACGAACATACGCACCGGTACGTCCCGACAAGAGATTGGCAGTTTCAGCTTAATAACCGTACCCACCGAATTATTCTTGTAACAGTCGTCCTGCTTCTGACTGCAACCTTCGTGTATCGGAACTGGTGGCCCTTCCTCGCCGGCTGGATCACTTATCGCAACAAACCGCCCGCCCCTGCGGTCTACGAACGGGCCATTAAGTATGATCCTGACAACGCGGAATATCACTTCGTTCTGGCGCAGCTCTACAACTACTCCACAGAGCATTTGAATGTTGAGCGTGCCGGCGTGGAGTACGAGGCCGCGGCCCGCCTAAACCCTAATCGATCGGCTCATTGGCTCGAACTATCGAAGTTCTACGAGCAGGCGGGGGATACCGAACGCGCGCGTTCGGCGTTGCAGAAGGCTTTGGAAAACGATCCGAACTGGGCTCAAATGCGTTGGGCGGCCGCTAATTTCTATGTACGCCTCAATGATCTGAAGAGCGCAGACCTTGAATTAAGGCGGACAGCGGATCTGGACGTGAGTTACTTGAATCAGGTCCTGGATCTTGTGTGGCGGTTCTACCAGGATCCTGAAAAGATCATGTCCACGCACCTGCCGAATACGAAGGGTGCGAACCTGGTTGCGCTGAACTACTTCGTCACTCAAAAGAGCGAAACCGGAGCCGCTATTGCCTGGTCGAAGCTCAAGACGTTTCGGACGACACCTCAGGAGCGCCTTCCATATGTGGATTTTCTGATCATGTCCGGAAAACCTCATCAGGCGTGGGAAGTGTTCGGTGGCGGGACCGCGCCCGAAGAGCTGTTTTTCAATGGTTCATTCGAAACGCAACCACTGAATGGAGGATTTGATTGGCTCTTCGACAGCGATGAGGTACGTCGAGATCTATCCGTAACAAAATCCGGGATGGCGTCGATGCTTATCGTTTTCGACGGCAAGCAGAATCCTGATTATGCGGGCCTGTTTCACTCGCTTCCACTTGTCAAGGGCAAGCAGTACACACTGAGTTTCTGGATGAAGACAGAAGCGATTTCCACGAACGAAGGCGTATTCGTCGAGATGGACGGGCAAAGCTCCGAAAAACAGGTTGGCACTACGTACTGGCGACAATTCACGATTCCGTTTACTGCTAGTTCGGACCTTGGGCTTGTACGGCTACGAAGGCTTCCTTCAAAAAAAATCGATAATCTGCTGAAGGGTAAGGTCTGGCTGGATGACTTCGTCGTTACCGAGGTGCGCTGATGATCGATATCCACTCTCACATCATGCCTGACATTGACGATGGCGCACGCAGCATTGAGGAAGCGGTGGAGATGGCCAGGATTGCCTTTCAGGATGGTATCGAGTACATGGTCTCCACGCCGCACATGTTCAATGGTCTCTCGGACAATCCCCGGCCTGCGGAGGTCGTGGACCGCGTCGCTGCCTTGAATCATGCAATCGGAAGCGGCGGGCTGAAGGTTCTTCCCGGCAATGAAGTGCATGTGTCTCATGAGATCGTGGAGTTAGCCAAAACCAACCGGGTTACGAAAATCAATCAGCGCAACTACATGCTCGTGGAGTTTCCGCAACTTACGGTTCCGATCGGTGCCGAAGAGCTTTTCTACAGGATGCTTTTGAGCGGCATCTATCCGATCCTCGTACATCCCGAGCGCAACGGCCAGATCCAAAGTCACCCTGCGATCGTGGAAAAGCTCATCAATCGTGGTGTGTTCATCCAGGTTACCGCTATGAGCGTCACTGGTGAGTTTGGTCCTGCCGCGAAGGCTTGCGCCGACAAGTTGCTTCGTCACGACTGTGTCCATTTCCTGGCGACAGACGCTCATCGTACAAAGAGCCGTCCCCCCATCCTGAGCAAGGGCCGCGACGCCGCTGCAGCCATAATCGGGCCGGAAAGGGCTGATGCGTTAGTCGAGTCGAATCCTTGCGCCGTCATAAACGGCGAAGCGCTTCAGGTTCCGCCGCCGATCCCATTTAAGTCGTCGTCCAGACCGAAGCGCTCGTTGTTTTCCCGTTTCTTTAACTGACGAAGTCTACCGGGAACGCGTCGCAAACGACGTATTCACCTGGGCATCCTTATATACGCCGATGAACGGATGGGAATACGAATCGATGTTCATGATCGAGATAGGTCCATCGAGCGGTTCGGCGTAAACGGTGTACGTTCCTTCGGAGAGTCCTTCCACTGTGTAATTCCCGCCGGGATCGGTTACGGTGCTCGCGACCGCCGTTCCGCTTCCATTCACCACGATAACCGCAGCTCCGTATACGGGAACGTTTGCGGTCGTTCGAATGACGCCGCTGATCTTGCCGCGTTGCGAAAACGCGCCGGTTGGATAGAGCACTGATGCGCCGATGATATCGTCCGGCGAAAGCGCGCGCGTATAAATGTAGCCCTCGGCAGTTCCAGGATTCATCGTGGCCGATAGCATTGGAGAGTGGTCCAATCCGAGGAGATGACCGATTTCATGTGCAGCAACACTCTGCAGGTCTGTTCGATCGGCGACGGAGGTCGTGTTGGTCGTAAAAGGGACAGCCGGATTAAAAACGATGTCGGATTCGAGAATCTGTCCTTCGAATTCCACTAATCTTCCAAAAGAATCCCTGGCTCCGGCGGGGCTTTTGACAATTCGAATTGCGAAAGCCAAAGAGCCGTCAGGGAAGTCGGACGCGGCCGCCGCGGTGTTGGTCGACACCAGATTGATCGTGTCGTCGCCATGCAGGGTGGTTGCTGCCGTGGGGGCGCCCTGCGTAAAGGATATTGTCGCAGTGCTGACGGCTTGCCAGGTTGCAAAGGCAGCGGCAAATACTTCAGCCTGGGTTCGTGTACCCGTTACGTTGGGTCCCTGGACAGGATTCATTTGCCATCGGATCGGCATCGACGCCCACTTCGTGCGAACGAGATCGCCCGAACCGATGCGCACGATATTGACGACATAGCCCCACGTTGGAGCGGCTACGCCCACCAGGATTACTACCATCAGTGCAGCAACGTAGAGTTTCTTCATCGCATCAGCTCCCGGATTCTTTTCTTAAGTGTTTCCGCGGGAACCCTATCGACAAACCCGGCATCCGACGTGACTCCTGATTTGGGATCAATGAGGGTTATTCCGTGAACGTTGGTGACGGCAATATCGTTTTTGATTTCATATTTGCCCTGGTTCATTCCCACGACGTCGAACGCCGTGTCTTTCCGAACCTTGAGGAACAGAATGACCTGATCGCCTGTCCTGAAGTGCGGCATCCCGGCGATCGAGTAAATCGTATTGCCGAACGTGCCGCCGAGTTGCTTGATCACAATGGCGCGCCGCCCGTTTCCCTTTATGGATTCGTCGATGACGACTGAAACGTAAGTGTAGATTTTGTTTTGCTCGCCTCTCGTCTCTACGGATTCCACACGGCCTTGCACAATGTGATCGGCTGTTGAAACGAGTCGCGGCAAATCCATCTTCACAGCGGTAGTGGCTGCCAGCGGTGCTGCCAGGATAGACAGTCCAATCAATGATTGAATTGATCTGCGCAATGCGTTTTTCATCGAATCAATAGCCCTCCTGTCAACACAGACGTATCCAAATTCGAATTTGTAACCGTGACGTTTCTGAATCCCGGCGTCGCTCCGGCTGCGACGGCGACGTTTATGAAGATCGCCCCACTGTTGTGATAGATCAGGTTCGAAAGGGTAATGCCTCCGCCGCTGATGGACACCGTGCTGCCGGCCGCCGCATTCATTCCGTTTCCCACGAGTAGCATCTGTTTGGTTAGTCCGGCATCTATCTCAGCGCTGAGCGACGTGTAAAGGATGCTTGTTCCAGGGTCACCGATGCCAAGAGCTTCAAGGTTCAGCGTTCCGCCGCTCGGTGGAACATAGATGTCTATACCGCTCGTTGTTGAGCCGCTGTTCACCGTCACCGCGCTTGCGGGTAAAAGCGAGGTCGATGTAGCCACTACTTCGAGGATTCTCGGCTCAGACGGCTGGCCGCCAGTTTGTACCCGAACGGGTCCCGTGATTGCGGCAGGGGGTATCGGAACGGTCAACTGAGATGCGGTTGCTGTTGCGGCTGTTACCTGCACTGTGCTCGACGCTGCGGCGAACACAACCGTGTTGTTGGCTGGAGTCGTGCTGAAGCCGCCACCGTTTAAGGTGAGTGTTTCGCCTCTTGCCGCTCGAGCCGGTGAAATGGAGGTCAGCGAAAGAGGCGCCGAACCAGCGGGCGGTGTGAAGCTGATCGCAGTTCCGGCAGCCACATTCGCGAGCACGCGAAGGTTTCTCAGAAAGAACAGTTCGATGCCGTAGAGGGGCTGAGTCGATGAAATGAAGATGAATCCTCCGTCACCGGGTCGTGCTTGTGTCTGCGGTATCAGTTCGCTGAGGAGTTTGGCGGTCTTGGCCCCCGCGTTGAGCTGGAATCGCGCTGTTGGAACATTGTCCGCTCCCCCGACCAGCGTTCCAGTGGGGTTCATTGCGTAAACGCTGACGGTAGCATTGCTGCCCGTCGTGTTGAGTAGAGCGAGACCGGAGTACCAGGGTGGAAGATCCGCGATGTGCGCAAACAGAAGGGCATTGCGAGGAGCCGTCTGAACCGGCACAACTGCGAAACCGCCGGCGACACTGTCGGCGTAGGCTACGAAGGCAGTGAGAGAGCCGGCCCCCGCGACTCGAACCCAGCCATTCTGAAATCCTGCGGAAAAACCAAACAGGTTCTGAGCCGTATCGCGCAAAGATCCGTTGGCAGGCAAAGCGCGCGTCACGCTGGATGGCGAACCACCGGCTTCCGGAGTGAAAGTAATGGTGACGTTCTGGGCTGTGGAAGTCAGATTCGTCACACCCACGACCGTCGTGTAATTGCCGCCTCCACCAACGCCGCTGACTACATGCGGGAAGTTGGCTTCTGTTCCTGCTCCGGCGGCCGCTACGCCATTGATCACACCCGTTTCATTGACGATGAAGTTACTGATTACGGCTGTACCCGTCAGGCCGGCTGCTCCCGTTACGCGGATATAACGTGCGTTGTCGAGATTTGCGTTGGGGAAGAGCGCTGATGTCTGCATCTGAAACACTGCGTTGGTGGCGATCGACCGAGTAGCCGCCGTCGCTATCTCGACTCCGTCGGCTGCGAACAATCGGATTGTGACGTTGTTGGCGCCGGCAGCCGTGTTCGCAATATTCAATTCCGTGCTCGTAGTGACCAGAGGAAAAATCAAATCGCTGGAGGTCGTTGCCGAATCTGCGCCGTCTGTAAACGTAGCGAAATCGCCTCCGACCCAGAATCCTTGTAAGCCGGCAGCGGCACTCGTCACCTGAATCCAACCGGCCTGGCTCGCGCCCGCGAAGAGTTCGGTTCCCACGCGAGCGAATTGACCGGCTGCCGGGATCGTTTGTGCAGATGTCGAGACGACGGATCCGGTTGCGCTATACAGAGTGAAGGTCACTGGCGCGTCCGCGGTTCCGGGATTGACGATGGCAAAGCCGGTGGACCCCAGGTCCGCCGGTGTAAAAGCTCTGGGGAAGTTCAATGAAGACTGGCCGTATGCGACGAACGGCAAGGCCAGCAACATCATCAATAGTCCAAACCTGGTTAGCACTCTCAGGCCTCCTGCTCTGAAATAAAGGGACGTATCCTAACCGGAGGCCATGGCAGGTCCAATAGAACTTTGATTTTGGGCGGCGCAGGAGTTGTGATCGCAGACGGCGATCAGGTCAGGTAACGTTTGCGACTGCTGCCTTGTTTCATTTGATCGTGAATCCAGGCAAACGTGCGCTCCAGGCCGTCACGCAGGCGCATACCTGGTTGCCATCCGAGTTGACGCTGAATGGCGGCGTTATCGCTATTGCGACCCATCACACCTTTCGGCGCGGTCAGGTTGTAATTTCGCTTCAGCTTCACGCCCGCTATGGACTCGACGATGTCGACCAGTTGGTTGATGGTGACAAGCTCGCTGGAACCAAGGTTGATCGGTTCGATGATATCGCTGTCCATGATCATCAACGTTCCTTTGAGGCACTCATCAATGTACGTGAAGCTTCGGGTTTGTTGGCCGTCACCCCAGATCTCGATGTCGTGTTGCCCCGTCATCTTCGCGTGAATGACTTTCCGGCAGATGGCCGCAGGCGCCTTCTCGCGTCCCCCCTCATACGTTCCCAACGGACCATAGACATTGTGATATCGCGCCACGCGGGTCTGAAGGCCGAAGTCCTCGCGGAAATGCCGGCACATCCGCTCACTGAATAGCTTTTCCCATCCATAGCCATCTTCGGGCATCGCGGGGTAGGCATCCTCTTCTCTCAACGCGACAACATCGGGGTTAGTCTGTTTGCTCGCGTTGTAAACGCAGGCAGACGATGAATAGAAGAGCCGTTCGACGCCGATCTCACGCGCAGCTTGCAGCACGTGAGTGCTGATGAGAACGCTCAGCATGCAGTCGGCCTTATGGGTCTCGATGAAACCCATACCACCCATGTCGCAAGCCAGATTGAATACCCGCCGGGTGCCTTGCAGCGCTTGCACGCAGGCCGGCCGGAGCCTCAAATCGAGTACGAGGTTCTCCACGTCCGGGTACACCTGATGCCAATCGTTCAAGGGCTTTATGTC
>Ga0137433_1000486_pt1 | contig 21028 bp, 17 predicted proteins | sample EasRivERMZT840_2_FD_102335 | JGI IMG/M metagenome (GOLD analysis project Ga0137433, IMG submission 102335) | Soil microbial communities from meander-bound floodplain in the East River, Colorado, USA - East River MetaG ERMZT840_2 | ecosystem: Environmental > Terrestrial > Soil > Floodplain ...
AACGGATTCTTTTGCGAACAGACGCGCTTTGTCCTTTAATCCGCTGCGGTAAAGAATGGCTCCGATCAACCAGTCCATTGTGGAAATGCGGACGGCGTCGTCGTCATTCAGCAATACGAGGCACTCGAGGGCAAGCTTCAGAGCTTCAGTCTGGTCCCCCCCAAAGTGACGATAGGCAGAGAGGTAGTACAGAACACGTATGCGGTCGCGCGGCGCATCCAGACGAATGAACTCCTTGTCCGCTTCCGTCAACAGATCGAGCATTTCGCTGTAACTGGATGTGAGCTTCAGGCTGGAGCCATACATCGCGGTGATTCTGGCGTACATCCAGCGCAGGCCATGCTGCTTCGCAATCGGAACGATGCGAGAGAGCCTTTCGCGTGCGGCCTCAAACTTCCCGCTGCGGATTTGGGTGTCCAGCCGGTTCAGATTGATCCAGAGATGATCGAATACCGAGATTTCCCGGCCCGCCAGGTTCTCCGCTTCGTCGTATGTGGCCAGGCTCTCGGCATAACTTCCTTCCACATATAGCGTCGCGCCACGATTGACGAGGTTTCGAACGGCGATCGTCGTAGCCCGCTGTTCGGTCTGCAGCGGGGCGGTCATCGCGGATACCGTTTTGTCCCCGTAATGTTTTTCCATTTGTGTCGCGATGAAAGCAATCAGGTCTTCAGGTTCCGCCTGGTTCGATAACGCGTGTTGCATCGCCACTCGGCGGCATAACTCCGGATGGATTCGGAACAGCCGTTCGGCTTCGATCAGGTTGCCGCCGCGAACGGCGCGCTCGAGTTCTTCAATGATCGCCGCCTCGTCAATCCTGGGCGGATTGTTCAATGTGAGATTCCATTCGGAAGCGCTGTCGCGCGTGGAATATCGCCGAAAGTAGTCCGATGCGAGTTTCGGAAAATGCAGCTTGCGGTATGTCGTTACCAGATTGAAAAGAGGTTCGGGCGCTTCAGGATCCAGTTTGTTCGCGCGTTCGAAAGCGTCAAGCGCTTCCAGGAGCAGACTCGGATCATTTTCCGACAGTGCCAGAAGACTCGCTCCGCGATTGTTCAGAATCGACGCGTCGGCAGAGACCGGACCTGACTCGTTGGTATGTTCGATGAATTTGCGCCACTCGCCCGCCGCCAGATAGATCAGACCCTGGAGAGTATGACGCGTCGACGAATGAGCTTGGGACAGTAGCAGCGTTTGGGCACGGCCCAAATCGGCCGTCGCCGGCGGACGTTCGGATATCTGGCTGTAGGATGCGGCGGACAGGCGCCCTCCGCCTGGTCGCTGGCTGTTATAGGCTCGCCGGACCAGTTCCCGGATTTCGTTTTCAGGGTTGTTGCGGATGAAAAAGTACAGGCCAATCGAGGCAACGGAAATGACAATCAGGGTGGCGACCCCGCCGGCAATCCGAACTCGATTGGCCAATCGTTCAGAACTCCTTCCACAACTAAGGAACCGCAACCAGACTGCAGATGACGACATTGTCCAGCATCATAAAATGATGTCCGGTCCGTGGAGCCGGCGAGCTCGCGGCCCCCACTTTCCTTGGGACGACATCAAAATCGAGAGCCGCCGGACGCTCGATATAAGGTAAATAGTGATGGAAGTGTTCCGAAAAAGCGTCCGTCGGGGCCATCCGTTCGGCCGTGTATTCCACGCGCAACTCGCGGGCCGACTCCAGCTGAATCACTTTGCCGCTGTCCAGCTTCAAAGTGCCGGCCGATGATAGTTCAATCTTTATCGCATCTGCAACCCGACGCGGTCTGAAGCCCGTGACCTCTTCGCCCGTGTCTTTGCGGACGAATGTGTACCGCGACGACGTCAGCTCGGTCGCGACCACGCTTCGAATCGTGTTTCGAGGTATCGAGATCACGCCCGGACAGTTGTCGACGTGCGATTTCACGTCGTTGCCGTAGAGCTCCTTCATTCGGATGAGTTCGGGAACCATGAACTTCGTGTCGGGCGAATCGACCGGTTTTGCATCGACCACGCCGCGCCCTTTGATGGTGAGAACCTGCTTCACTCCGTTTTGGGGAACAACCGACAATGTCGCCTTGTGTCCTTCAGCCTTCGGGAAACCGAGCCGGATAAGGGTCGGATCACCGAGGTCCACCATCACAAGTCCCTTCACATAAAGAGATGTGATGCCGGCGGCGGTCTTGTCTGCTGCTGAAGTGTAAGCGAGCGCCGGGATAGCTATCGCGATAGCGGTTGCGCCGCCCACAGCACTGAAGAACTCACGTCGATTCATTCGTTTCATTTGCGAACTCCTTCTTTAGGTTTTGTTTTTTGTTTTTGGAAAGGGCCTGAAAGGGACCCCGCCCTCTAGCTGAGTCCCTTTTAATAAACAAGACGCAAAAATACGGTCCCAGCACGCAAAAAATAACGGATCGGATGTAAAAATTTTTTTGCGTGCTGGCGCTCGCGGATTACGTCTTCTTTCAATAGGAGGGAAAAAGAGGTGAGGGATACCGACCATGGCCAGTGCCTGACCGATGAAGTTCTGACCGACTATCTTGAAGGCGGCCTGAACCCGTTGATGAAAGCCGCCGCTGAGGTTCATCTGGTCTCCTGCCAAAACTGCCGAAACCAGCTGGCTTTCTTCATGCGCGTTCTTGAACCCACGGTCACTTCAGAAGAAGCTAACACGCTCGAACGTATTGCAGCTGAGTGGGATAGAAGGAATCCGGAGAGAGTCGCGCCGCAGCCGTCACGCTCGAGCAAGGGTCTTCGGCGGTTGCTCATTGGCGCTGGGGCTCTGGCAGCTTTGGTTGTTGTCGGTGTAGCCGCCTGGACCATCCGCCAGTCCATGCAACCACATTCGGCCACAGAAGTCGTGCAGTTGCTGTTGGACCAGGATCGGCCGTTCGAATCCAGAATGGCCGGAGCACGCCATCGCGCGTTCCTCCAGACCCGAAGTGCGAACGATCTCGACATTTCTTACGACTTACTGGCCGGTGAAATGAGCCGGCTGTCCGCGAACAGTCAGGAGATGGGGAGGTTCTATCTGCTCCAGAAGGATTTCAGCAGGGCGATTCCATATCTGGAAGCCGCTGAGCGCGACTCAGGCGCAGACGCGGCGGTTCACAACGATCTTGGAGTTGCGTATCTCGAAAGCGGAAAGCCCGCAGAAATCGAAAAAGGTGGGGCGGAGTTTCGGCATGCACTGCAGTTGGATCCGTCGTTTGTGCCTGCCGCCTTCAACCTTGCTTTGTTTTACGAACGAACGAATGCCCCTGTACGGGCTGAAACGCAGTGGAAACAGTATTTGGAACTGGATTCCAAGTCGGATTGGGCCATGGAGGTCCAGGGAAGACTTCAAGGACTAAGTCGCTGAATATATGTCTGAAAAACCGCGGAAATCTCGCTGGAAGACGTCCGACGGGGGAGCCGCGTCCGATTTAGTAAGGGAATGCGGGGAGAAGCTGACGGACCCGGAATTGTGGCCGAAGTTTCAGCAGCGCTTTCAGGGTTTGATTTTCACGTACATCATGCGCTCTCTTCGCCTGCGCTTCATCCGGGATGATGTCGAGGACATAGTTCCGGATCTGGCTCAGGAGGTTTATCTCAAGCTTCTCCAGAACGACGGACGGATCCTCCGGTCGTTTAAAGGAACGACCGAGTTTTCCGTGCGAGCTTTTTTGACAACGATTTCCGCTTCGGTTGTTCTCGATTATCAAAGGCGCACCATGTCCAACAAGAGAAGTGCTCAGATTATTCCAATTGATTCAGCCCGCGTTGAACTGGAACGCAAGAAGACCGCCGACACGCAGGACCTCGGTCCGAGCCAGTTCGATTCGATCCTCTCGTGGATCGATATTGAACGCGTCGTGCAGGGCGATCCGGATCAAAAGAACGCTCAGCGAAATGCGCTGATCTTTCAATTGCACTACATCAATGGCCTCGAATCGGGCGAGATAGCCCGTTTCCCGGGCTTCGGACTGACGGACTCGGGAGTCCAGGCGATCCTTGCCCGCCTGAGAAAGAAAATTCAGGAATGAAACAACCCATGAAAGTCATCGAACCGAATCCCGCTCTTCAGGCTTACCGCGGCGCATATCAGGAAATCGCCGTGTACGTTCGCGAGTTGCTCCAATGCGACTGTGCCCTGGTTGCATTGCCGGGACAAGATTCGATTCGCATCCAGGGATATGCCGCGATGGAAGGTGAAACCTATGACGCCAATGCCGCGGACGTGATCTCGCAACTGAGAGACTGGGGGCCTGTCGTCGTCGACGATGCGCGTCTGATTGCAGCTCCTGTCTGCTGCGGCGATCATGTTCTGGGTGTTTTGATCGGTTTTTCATCCAGCCCGGGGAAGTTTACAGCCGACGATCTCAGCAGACTGATGCAGTACACCCACGTCGCTGCGGGCGTTTTCTCCACGGCCACACTTGAAACGCCCGGTGAAGCTTCTCGAAGCCTTGGCGTCGAGGATCTGCTGCATTTTTCGCGCCTCATCACGATGGGCGAATTGTCCGCGTCGTTTGCCCACGAGGTCGCCAATCCGCTGACGCTGATCCGTGGTCATATCCGGTTCATCGAGGAGACGCTCCAGCCCGACGATCCCATAAGAGCGAATTTCGATGTCATCGTCCGCGCATCGCGCCGCATTGAAGAAATGGCCAGGCGGATGCTCGACTTCAGCAAAAAGAGACCGCGCCGGATCGAAACATTCAATCTGGCCGACCTCATCTCGGACGCAATCCGATTCGTCCAGCCTTACTACCGTCCGACTTTCCTGGACGTGCAGGTGCAAGTCGATGCGCAGCTGTCGCCGATCCGCGGTGACCGATGGCAGATCATGCAGGCCGTCGTGAATATCATTCAGAACGCGACCGATGCCATGGCCGGCGTGGAGCGCCGCGTTCTTACCATCAAAGCCGACCTCGATCGGCGGCATATCCGGATCGTCATTTCAGATATCGGGCCGGGCATCCGGCCGGAGCACATCGGAAAAATTTTTGAACCTTTCTTCACCACCAAAGGTGACCGGGGAACTGGCCTGGGACTGTACGTCACGCGACAGATCATCGAGCAGCATCACGGCACTGTCGACGTTCAGACCGGCGACCGCGGCACGAGCTTCGTCATCAGCCTCCCTCTTTAGGCTGTCGGGGCGGGAATCACTTTCCGGATGAAAGTCTTCCGCCCCTTTTTTTTCGAAACGGATACACAGCCGCACCTTCGATAGATCCCGAACACCAGCCTGTTTTGAATTACAATCGGCGCCCATGGCTGCACGATTACGATCCATTTTCTACGTCATTTTCTTTCTTTCCGGCGCTACCGGCCTGGTCTATCAAGTCATCTGGGTCCGCCTGACCGGTCTCGTTTTTGGTAATACTTCACACGCCATTTCAACCGTACTCGGCGCTTTCATGGCCGGACTCGCTCTCGGAAGCTGGAAGCTCGGTCAGAAGGCCGATCGGATTCGGAATCCGCTGCGCATGTATGGTCTGCTCGAAATCGGTATCGGCATCTCCGCCGCGCTGGTCCCGCTCGTGTTTCGCGCTTTCGACTCGTTCTACTGGTCGGTTGCGCCCTCTGTGGAATCGATTCCCGGAGCCGGCGGTTTTATCCGCTTCGGAGCGAGTTTTCTCATCCTCCTCCCGCCGACGTTCCTCATGGGCGGCACACTTCCCGTCCTGACCCGCTTCTTCACCGACCGCCTGGATGAAGTCGAGGGCAAAGTCGGTGTCCTGTATGCGCTGAATACGTTCGGTGCTGCGGCCGGCTCTCTGCTGGCGGCTCTCGTTTTGATCCCCGGAATCGGCAACACCAGGACCACGCTGATCATCGCGGCCATCAACGTGGCCATCGGCCTGTTCTCGATGTGGCTTGGATCGGGAAGAGACAGAGAGACGGCTCCATACGCCGCTTCGGCCGAAGGAATCGAACTGGTGGACGGTGGGCCGGCGCTTGCCGCTTCAGCCGCCTCGGACAAGCTGGTGCTTGCAACCCTGGCAGTCTCGGGCTTCGTGGCGATGATGTATGAAGTCTCGTGGACGCGCGCACTGTCGGCCATGATCGGCAGTTCGACCTATGCGTTCTCGATCATGCTTGTCACGTTCCTCGTCGGCATAGCGCTGGGCAGTTCGATCATCAGCAGGCGGAAACCCGCTGCCACCCTCCGGTTGCTCGGGCTGCTGCAGCTTGGTGTGGCGCTGGGTGGGTTTGTTTTCATCGCCGGCTATCTCGGCGCGCCCTATGCGCTGCTTTCGTTGATGCGCGGTTTCCACTATTCCTTCTCCGCGATCCTCACGGTTCAATTCACTCTTTGCGCAGGTCTGATGATCCTCGCGACCATTTGCATGGGCGCGACGTTTCCAATTGCCAGCCAGCTGTATTCGAGCAAGTTCACGATTCTCGGACGGAGCATCGGCAACATCTATTCCGTGAATACCGTCGGTGCCATTCTCGGTTCCCTGTTTGCGGGGTTCGTCCTGATGCCGCTGGTCGGTACCGAACGCACAATCTTTGCGGGTTTGTTTTTCAATTCAGCGATCGCTCTGTTGCTGTTGACGGAAGCGAAGTCGGCCCGGTTCGCGCAGGCTGTCTCGGTCGTCCTGCTGCTGGTTGCGACCGTCTCGATGCGCGGCGGAATCTTCTGGAAACCGGATTCGATGGATCGCGGCATTCTCGTCTATTCGAAATCGTTATCGGCCCGTCCGGAGTTAACGGTGAACGAGCACTACGAGGACACGGATGTCGTGTACTTCAAGGAAGGGAACAACGCAACGATATCGGTCCGCAAGGGAGAGAACTACATCGCTCTCCGCACGAACGGCAAAGTCGATGCATCCAATCGCGACGACATGATCACGCAACTTACGGTTGGATGGCTTCCGGCGTTCTATCATCCGAATCCGAAGAACGCGCTCGTCATCGGATACGGGTCGGGTGTTACCGTCGGCGCCGTGGCTTCCGTAAAGGAAATCGAGGATATCGACTGTATCGAAATCGAGTCTGCGGTTTGGGGCGCCGCTCCATTTTTTTCGGACATCAACCGAAAAAGCTACGAAAACCCGAGGGTGCATCTCACGTTTAATGACGCGCGGAACTTCATGAACACGACGCGCAAAACGTACGACATCATCATTTCCGAACCTTCGAATCCATGGATCGCGGGAGTCGCAAGCCTCTTCACATCGGAGTTCTACGATCGTGCGGCGGAAGTGCTCAATCCCGATGGCGTATTTGCTCAGTGGATTCAGCTTTATGAACTCGATCCTGAAGATTTGCGGATGGTGCTCTACGAGGTTCAGCGGAAGTTTCCCGAGGTGTCGTTATGGGTGACCGATTCGGATCTCATCATCATCGCGACACGGCAGAAGCAGGCTCTCAATGCGGAACGCATTGCGCGTATCGTGAAGTCCGATCCCGATATCGCCAGAGATTTTCGTGATTTCCTCCACAGCGAAACGCCGGAAGGATTGCTTTCCTACTACGTCATGTCGACGGAGGGGGTGCGCAAGTTCGCTTCGAACGCCCGCCGCAACACGGACGATCATCCGCTTCTTGAATTCCACGCGCCGCGCATGCTCTTTTCGGATACGCGGGACCTGAATATCGATCTTCTCTACGACGCGAAAGACGGACTGCTGCCGGAGGGAGCTGAAGTGTCCGATCTCGAGGCGGCTTATTCCGGGATGATCGAACCATTTCTTGCTTTCGAAAGAGGTCATCTTGCGAATCAGGCGATGGCGTTGCTGGCGCAGGTGCCGAAGAAGGAAGACGCATCGCTGCAGATCGCGATCGCGAAGCTTAATCTGGATTCAGCCAATCTGGGACGCGCTGAACAAGCGCTGAAGGAGGCCGACGCCAAAATCAAGCCCGATAGCCCCCTGATGGGTGAAAAAGAGGAAATGATGGGGCTGCTTTACGAGTCGCTGGGGAATACAGAGGAAGCCAGGGTGCATTTCGAGCGCGCCGCCAAAGCGGCGCCTCAGCGGCCCTTGCCGTTACGCAAGCTCGCGGAATTGGCGGCTAAGGATCAGTCGTGGACTGATGCGGCCAACTGGATGCAACAGTTTATCGATACGAGGCCCCGGCAGCCCGGTCATCACTGGGCCGTTCTGGGCGATTACTGGCTCGCAGCTGAGAACATCGAGCAGGGAGGCAAGGCACTGGAAAAGGCGTTGCAGGTGGATCCGTATGTGTATTGGGGACACTTTCGACTGGCTCGGGTTTTCGAGAAGAATAAACAGACTGACGACGCGATCCGTCAATACGAGTTTCTCGTGCGATATGCTTTTGATCGTGATCCCGATGTCTATCTCAATCTGGCAAACATCTATAAAGAGGCCGGCAGGAAGCGTGACGCCCTCCGAGTGCTGACCAAGGCCAGGAGGATTCTCTCGACGAATCCGGCCATTTACCGTCTATATCGTGAGGTTTTGAGCACGAGCTGACATGAAAAACATTCTCTTTGCGTCCTTGTGCGTCTGCTCCTTTTTGATGTGCGTGGCGGCGCAGGAAACGCTGAAGGTCGACGTCAATCTCGTCAACGTGTTTGTCACGGTAAAGGACGATCGGGACAACTTCGTTCCAAATCTCACCAAGAGCGACTTCCGGTTGTTCGAGGACGGCCAGCTGCAGGAGATCCAGATCTTCGAGAAGCAGGACAAGGTAGATTCGAACATCGGCATTCTGATGGACACGAGCGGCAGCATGGTCGACATCCTGCCGTACATGAAACGCGGCATCCGCGACTTCACGCGCGCTCTTCCTAAAAACGATAATTACTTCGTTGCTTCGTTCGGAACCGCTGTGAAGTTGATCCACACGTCATCCCAATCGCGGAAAAATCTTGATGACAGCATGGAAACACTGAAAGCCTGGGGAACGTCGAAATTGTTCGACGCGCTTCAGTTCGCGAGCGGCAGGCTCGTGAATTCCGAGCAGCCGCGCAAGGCGCTCATAGCCTTCACCGACGGCAACGACAACGGCAGCACGGTCAGTTACGGCGCGATCGAGGAACAAGTGCAAAAGTCCGGGACGATGCTCTACTTCGTCGCGATCGGTTCTCCGATTCTCGTCGACTCGCATACATTGGAGCCGCTCTCCAGCCTCAGCGGAGGACGTACCTTCTACGTCTCGAAACAGGACGCGGTCGCGCCTGTGCTCGATCAGATTCGAACGGAACTCTCCCAGCAGTATTACCTCGGCTATTACACGCTACGCCGCCCGGGCTTGCATCGTTTGCGCGTCGAGATTCCGGGAAAGAACCTGAAGATCCGCGCCAAGAGCGGCTACCGCGACTAAACGACCTCACCGAAGCGGAATACCTGTTTAACCCCTTGTTCGTGATACCCGTTCCATTGGGCCTCGAACGACTCGTCATCGATCTTGTAAATCCGGAATAGCGGTAAAGGGTTGCAAACGGAGTGCAGGGGGCACGGTTTTCTGATGGTCAGAATTGTCTGGGGCGGCTGGGCAGCCTGCTTTCGAATCAGCTTCAGTTCTGCGTCGGTGAACGTCTGTAGAGTGGATGTCATCAGCTAACTATAGCTCGCATATATGCATGACGCTAAGAATGGACCACATCTGTCCGCAACTCGGTGGATAACAACACAATTGGTTGTGTCCGAAAACCGCGAGGAGGCTATAGATGGTCGAGCTAAGGTTCCGGATCCGGAGCAACGTTTTCTGCCTGCAGGAATCACCCCGGCGTTCCACGATACGTCCGATGTCGCTGTGCCTGCCGTCCGTCGAAGAAGCGGCATTGCTGGGTGAAGTGGACGAAACGGGTCGCGTTATTCCGCGGCGCGGAGTGTTTTTCACCGGAGCCTTGCGGACTGGTCCGGTCATCGAAGGTTTCGAGGATTGCGCGCTTGGCGAATTCGTGAAGGCGCAGATCGAGGCTCTTTCACAGAATGGTGAACCTCCGGCCAAGTGTGAAGTGCATGGCCTGGATCCCTTTCTGGAGATGGCGGAACCCGAACAGGCTGAACGTTTGCGCGACCTTATCAGTGTCTGCGAATTCCGATCGAACGAATTCACGCCCGAATCAGCGGTGAGGTTTCTGAAGGAAAGCGGATTCTTCGATGAATACATCATCGTGGGCGTGAAGCGGGGCTCCGGTTGGCGACGTTCGCGATGCATTACGACCTTTGAAGGCAGGCCTGCGGATGCGGCAACGATCCTTGGTCACCTCGCCGAATACTTTGGCAAGGAACAGCAGGACGACAAGCCCCATGACGACCGGCACCTCTAACAAATCGCAAGTCGAAGAGATCGAACGCACCTGCCCAAACTGTGGGGCAACGCTTGACGAGCAAAAATGCAAGCTCGTTTGCCCCAACTGCTTTTATTTCAAATCCTGCAGCGACTTCTAGTTGTCCTAAACAACCGGCAGCAAAAAAAGTTCTAAACGATTCCTGAGCCGTTTCAGTATTTAGCTGTCGGAAGGCGGACGAATACATGGAATTGCGGGTACCGGCATTGTGGATGTCCAGCATCGAGCCTGAAGCGGATGCGAAGGCCGAGTTTGCGGTCCTTCTACAGCGCGCTGTTGCCGGGGACGTTTCCGCATTCGAACAAATCATCGTGCGATACGAGCGGCGTGTTCTGTCCCTCGCCTGGCGTATGCTGGGGCGGCCCGAGGATGCGCAGGACGCATCACAGGAAGTCTTCCTGAGGGCGTTCCGTTATCTCCATCGATTTGATCCGGGCCGGCCTTTCGAACCCTGGCTCATGAAAATGACCGTGAATGTTTGTCACGATCTGGGGAAGAAGAGGCCGCAATACACTCTTCTCGACCCCGATGCATTGTGGTCGACGCGTGGTCCTCACGACGAGCTGCACTCGCAGGAGCAGAAGGAGATCCTTTATAAGGCTCTCCGCGAATTACCGGAGAAGGAACGCGCGGCCGTTGTGCTTCGTGACATCGAAGGCTTTTCGACGGCAGAAGTCGCGGAGATTCTTGGGTCCTCGGAAGCGACGGTCCGTTCACAGATCAGTACCGCGCGATTGAAGATCAGGAAAGCCGTGAAGCGAGGCCAACAATGAATTGCATTTATTCTGAAAACGACATCGCGTTGTTCGTGGAAGGAGACCTCGCACCGGAAAAGGCGGGTGAGGTTCAGGAGCACCTCGAGTTTTGCGCAGCATGCCGCGAGCTTGCGACGGATCTCCAGCAAAGCCAGACGGCGTTCAAGAGCCTGCGGCAGGATACGGTGAGCACGGCGGCGCTGTTGTCGGTTCGAGCAAGGGTGTTGTCTGAAATCCGTGAATCGCGAGTGAAACCGGCGTGGGGTCGCTGGATATACGCGACGGCTGGTGCCATGTTTGCGGCGGTGATCGGTTTGGGAATCGCTTCTCAGATGCGAACTCCATCGTTGCCGCAGGTTCAGCAGGTCGTGTTACCGGTTCCCCCAACTCAGCGGACTGTTGCACCGCAACTTTCGGCGTCCGTGGCAACTGAGCGTTCTTCCAGTGCTGCTACGCCTGTGCGGGCTCGCGCTTCGAGGACGCGTCCGGTGACTCTCGTGAAGGCGGGGAATGAGGCTCCCAGGCAGACCGTGGTCAAGTTATTTACAGATGATCCGAACATCGTGATCTATTGGTTGATTGATCAGACAGGAGGCGCGTTGTGATGCGTTTTTCAAAGATAGTTTTGGTTACTTTGGCTTTTTACATGTTGTCGCCTCAGGTTAGCGCTCAGACGGCACAGACTAAGGCAGAAACCCAAAGTAAGGATCCACAGGAGAACTGGGAGACGAAGATATTTCCAATCAGGTATGTGGACCCGACCGAGCTCACCCGAGTATTGACAATGTTCACGAACAACGTCAGTTATTCTGGCGGCGCCCTTCGAGTGCTTTCCGTGCGTGCTCCGAAGGAGATCATGCCGGCCATCGAAGACGCCATTAAGCGGCTGGACGTGCCGATGGCGCGAAAAGACGCGGAGTTGACGATATACGTGGTCATGGCGTCCGACCAGGCCAATACCGCTCCATTACCAGCCACTTTGCAGCCGGTCGTGAACCAATTAAGAAACGTGTTGTCGTACAAGGGTTATCAACTGGTGGACACCTTGATCTCACGAGGGCGGGACACAAGCGGGACAAACTCGCAAGGAATCCTTCCGGTCGAAGTTGGCCCTTATCCGGGCAATGTTACTTACTCGTTCCGCGCCGGGTTTCGGGTCGTGAATCCTGACGGGAAAGACAGCTTGCTGCGACTGGAAGGGATGCGATTCGTGCTGACCGTGCCGGTCAATGTCCAGGGAAACACCATGAACCTCGACATCAATACCGATGTCGACATTCCGCGCGGCCAGCAGGTCGTAGTCGGGAAGGCCAGCTACAAGGATCGGGCTTTCATCCTGGTCATGAATGCGAGGTTCGACTAACCTTTGATCCGGGCCGCTATCTGTTCGGATAGCGGTCCGGCTGCCCCTCCCGCCATTCGGATCAGTCGTTTCATCAACTTGCGCCGCGAATTTCGTGGAACTACCGTTGCTTGATCTGTCGCGTACGGGAGTCGTGTATGGATCTCTCTATTGAAATCCGTCAGCTAAACCAAATCGTGATCCTCGAACTGTCGGGGCGGGTGTCTGTACCGGATCTTTGTCTGCGCCGGTGCGCCGAGGGACTGCTGGAGCGCGGAATCCGGTACTTCATTATCAACCTCGCGAACGTGACGTATATGGACAACGGCGGCCTGGGACAACTGTGCTGGATCTATACGGTATCCCGGAACCGCGGTGGGGATATGAAGCTGTTGAGACCGACGTCGCGAATCCGGAAGCTCCTGAAAATTACGAAGCTGGATACGATCTTTCAGTCATTCGAGTGCGAGGCGGAAGCGGTCCTCTCCATGCAATCTCAAAGCATGCCCCTCAGCATCAGCGCGAACGGATATTGAGGATCCTCTTTCAGGAGTTCTTCGATCGCGAGCTTCGCCTCGGCCTTCTTTCCGGCGTCGAACAGTCGCGCGGCCGCGAGATAGCGCCGGTTTGCCGCGTAAGCGCGTTCCAGCTGCGTCCATGGATCGTCGTCTCGTCTCTCTCTGTGTCTCTGTGTCTCCGTGGTTTTGAGAAACTGTTCAAGCAGCGCGACCACGGATCGTGGCGCATCATCGCTGTTCAGCACCTGTAAAACCTTGTCTTCCGTTTCAGGATCTCCGGCCTTGTCGAGCAGCTGAACCAGCGCCAGGAGATCCTCTCGATAATCCGGATCGTCACCGTGAACGAGAATCTCCTCCAGTATTCGATCCGTGGCCGACGGCTCATTGCATTCAACGAGTAATTGAAACCACCGGAATGGGATGTCCTCGTGAGTGTGCGGCTTCAACGAGTACAGAATGTAGTGACGGGGAAGCGGCCACATGGATCGGAGCGCGCTATACGCTTTCGTTTCCAGGTCTTCTTCGAGCACGGGTTCGGATATCACATGCGCGAGAACGCGCGCGCTCACGGCCGACGGCATCGATGCGAGGATGCCGATCGAGGTCTCTGCCGCTTCACGATCCTCGGGCGACTCGAGCAGGAGGTCCGCGGCAGTCGTCAGCTTTTCATCCGGGGATTCCTCAGCGCAGTATTCGAGCCTTTGAAACAAATACGCCGTGTAGCTCTGGATGATTTGAGGAATATCTCGCAGTGGAGACTCGATATCTTCGATGGCGCGAAGCAATCGGTCCGCGGCGCCACCGGTTCGAAGACGTTCCGCCATCTGTGCCCGGATATCCAGCCGGCGCTCGACATGTTCGTGAATGCCGGCGTCGATGACCTGGCGGAACTCTTCATCTTCCAGCGATACGCGATCGTCTTCGATGAGCCGGCCGAGTTCGTACAGCAGGAAGTCGTCGCATTCGACGCGGTAGTCGAAGTGTTCAAGTGGGAGCTTCGGCATCGAGGACTACACCAGTCGAAACCGCACGTCGGCTTTTGGCGGATCGATGTTTTCGATCTGCACGTTAATCGTGTCGCCGGGCGCTATTTTGTTTGCAGCCGCCACCTTTGCGCGCAGGTAATAGTCCTCCAGTTCGATACCGCCTTTCGCATCGATCACCACCGCGGGCAACGGCTGGTCTTTTTTGTGGCGTGATAAATACTCCAGCAACCAGTAATTCGTCGACCGTTCTTCTATCGCCCGGATTTCCTGTTCCGCCGTCTCCGCCGTCGCGAGGATCCGGAGTAATTCCTCGCGGCCGTAGGGAATCGGCGCTCCACTGAGCAGCGACGTGAACTGCCGCTGCGTTACGAGGTCCGCGTACCGCCGGATCGGCGAAGACGCCTGCGTGTACGCGGTGAGTCCCAGCCCGGAGTGCAGTCCCGGAGTCAGTGAAAGCCGGGACCGCTTGAACGTCTTGCGCAGCCTTTCGAATGCCAATGCTTCGATGGCCGGCGTATCCTCAACCGCAAGGGCCTCGCGTGGTTCCTGTGTCCGATAGATTACCGGCAGCGCGTTGATCGATGCGAAATCGGCCGACAGACCGTTCGCAAGAATCATCATTTCGCTCACGAAGAATCGCGATGGCGAATTCGGGTTGATCTTCCGGACCTCGATGTCATCGTCCTTCACGCGGATCTTCAACTCCGGCCGGCGAAACGTGATGGCGCCCTTCGATGCCCGCGCGTCGTGAAGCTGTTTCGCAATGCGATGCAGCGTTTCCAGTTGCTCGTCCCCGGATTCGAGTACCCGGTCCGCTTCGTCGTAGGACAGACGCTTTTGCACATTTAACGTCGTTCGGATGATCCGGTAGCCGAGTTGAATTCCGTGCTCGTCGAACCGGACCTCAACCGTATATGCCGGGCGCGGCGTGCCGGCGTTAAGACTCGCGAGGTCTGTTGACAGCCTTTCCGGAAACATACGGACCGTTGCAGACGGCAGATAAATCGTCGACGAACGGTTACCGGCTTCGGCGTCGAGCAGGTCGCCTTTCTGTACGAAAGCGGAAACATCCGCGATGTGTACTCCAACGACGATTTCGCCTGCCCGGCGCTCGACGCTCAACGCGTCATCCACTTCGCGGGTATCCTCGTCGTCAATCGTGAAAGAAGGCGCGTTTTGATAGTCCTCTCGTGACTGGTTGGGTAAATACGGTTCGAGTTGTGCGGTCGCCTCGAGGAGTTGAGGCGAAAACTCGACTTCGACTCCCGCCGTCACGAGGAATCGATCCAGCGACGGGTCGATTTTGCCTGCCCGTGCCAGAACCTCGTACGCGGCGTCTCGCGCTTTTGTCGCGCCTGCGATTTCCTCGAGAATTGTTCCGACTTCGTCCCCCGTCCTGTAACGCAACCAGTTCTGAATACGATCGAGGATCGGGTCTGCGTCACCGGGAATCGCGCCGTTTTTCTGCTTCAACAGGCTCGTGATGATACCTGCCGCTCGCTGCCGAAACTCTTCTCTTTCCCGCTGACGTTGCCGTCGCGTCAATTCCGCTGAGACCTGTTCTGCCGACCTTGCGAGAAACTGCGACCCCTTCCGCTTGAAGAACAGATTGTCCTCCGACAACGCACGGAACACCGCCGATGCGGCTTCAGGGCTGTTGTCTGCAAAGAATAATTCGGCGAGCTCGATGGGTTCCAGTTCGCGCTGGCTGCCTCCGAGCGATTGCCACAGCAGTTCGACATCGACTTCGGACTGGCGTGCCGAAACGGTGTCGGAGATCTGGCGGGCGATTGACGGGAAGTCTCCTTCTGCCGCAGGGCGATGTATGATCACCACGCGATCGCCGCTGACATTGATGTTCCGGCCGCGGGGGTCGATTACATGAAGGCGGTCATGGTCGTGTCGGCGGACGTACGCAACGCGCAACTGTTCGGCATCCAGGAATTCGATAATCCGTCCTTCCAGCGACATGCCTATAATTCTTGCATACGTGGGGGGACCGGCCATTGCCCTATCAAGGAGACCGCGAAGCGGTGTACCGCAAATAGGCTGGCCGGTGGGCCCGACGTTCAAAAAACTATGTCGAACGAGATGCTCAGTCCTCTGGTCGGCTCGGCGTTGCGCGTCGAGAACAAAGAAGAGCTTGATGAGTTCCTGACGCGTGCCGACGCCGCGCACGTTGTGCGAAACGCGTCATTCGAAGAAGTCTTCTTTACCATCAAACACGTCGGGTTAGCCGACAGCCTCGATTTGCTGTCGCTCGTGTCCGGTAAGCACGTGCGCGGTTTCATCGACCTCGATTGCTGGCGCAAGGACACTTTTGTCCGAAAACCGTTCATGGAGTGGGTTGTGGCGTTTATTCAGGCGGGTCCGGAAGAAACGATGAAGGCGATTTCCGGAATCGACGACACGGTGACGGCTCTTTTCCTGAAAGACCTCATCAAGGTCTATGAGATCGAACGTGACGACCCGCCGACGTCCATTGAACTCATAATGACTCCGGACGATCGGTTCGGTGTCGAACCGCTGGAGCAGGGAGAAGCGGCGACCGTCGGGATGCTCATTCTCGATGCGTTGTTTAAGTACAACCCGCAGCTCGGCGTACAGATCCTGACGAAAGTCCGTTACACGACGCGCATCGACCTGGAGGAGACGGCATACCAGAACAAAAACAGCCGGCTCGAGGTCCATGGATTCGTCGATTACTACGACGCCATGTCGATCTACGCCGCGCCGCCGAGGTCGGAAACGGAGGGAACGGCAGACCGCGAAGAACCGACCGAGCACATACCCGGAGAGGAGAACCCCGGGAATCTCCCGGCCGTCTTCGCCGACTCTCTCATGGGCGGGGCGTTCCTGATGAAAGCATTCGAGCAGATCACCGATCCCATCGAATCCGATCGATTCGCTCAGGAGTTGACCGCGCTCGGCAACCGGATCCTGTCCGCGAATCTCGTCAATCTGGGGGAACTGGAAAGCATTCGTCCAGCGCTCGAGGAGATGCGGGATTTTCTCACCATCGGTCTCGAATACCTCACGGGAGGCCGGTCGGACCTCGCTGCGCAAGCGCTTCGGAAGAACTATATTCAGACCGTATTCAAAGTCGGCTTTGACCATGTCGCAAAACTTCGAAACGAAGCGGACAAGCTGGCGCAGGTCCACGGGTTCCAGGTTTCCATGCTCGATGAAACGGATGAGCAGTTCGTCGAGGCATTGCGCCGCTTCAAGCCGCTGGTCATTGAAGACGGCCGGCTTAGAAATTTTCAGTCGCGCGCCGACGTCGAACGATCGCAGACCCGGTTGACGCAACTTGTCCGCATGGTCGAAGCGTTCGTCGCCACCTTTCCATCTGCCCCGGGTTCCCTCGCAAAAACGTTCAATACTGCCACTGTGCATTTTGCCGTTAAAGGCACGTTCGCAGCAGTGCCTCTCAGGGTCGAGGAGCTTCAGCATTTTCTCGCCGGCGGATTCGCGCTTCCTCAGATGGATGTGCCGGAGGCGATCGCTCCTTTTGCGGAACGCTGGTGGGGCCGGTTGAAGGAAGAACTGGAGCCGCTGGCCGGCAAGCCTCTCGATCGGCGATTCATCAAGAGCATTCACCTCTTATGAAAGGCAAAGTCGTCATCCTTGCGGGCGGATCCGGCGGGCTCGGCACGGCTGTTGCAGAAGCGCTGGTTGAACGCGGCGCCAATCCCGTGATCGGTTGCCGCAGCAACCGCGAACGCGCGGAGAACCTCTCACGCCGACTTGGGGCTCCGCTCGTCGTCGGCGATATTCTCGACGAATCGGTCAGACGCCGACTCCTGGATGAAGCACAAAACGCGGGCGAACTTTATGGGCTGGTTCCGCTGGTCGGCCATCCGGCACGAGTTCCTCTTGAGACTGCAACTGAAGCGGATCTTCTCGAGTCGATGCGGGCAAATTTTGTCGCGCCGGTTCTGATGGCGCGGGATTTTGCAGCTGCCGTTGGCGATCGCGACGCAAGCCTCGTCTTCGTTTCCACGATGCAGGCTGTCGGTGTGTTTCCTGGAAGCACGACCTATGCGGCGCCGAAAGCTGCTCTCGTGCACACAGCGCGAATCCTGGCAAAACAGTGGAAGATCCGTGTCAACGTGGTCGCGCCGGGCGTCAATAATGCCGGTATGGCGGAGCAAAGCGTTCGCAGCGGAAAGTACGATTCCTTCCTCGAGAAGAAAATCATTCCACGATGGGGACAACCCGGGGACGTGGCTCGCGCGATTCTCTTCTTCCTGGAGCCGGATAACTACGTGACGGGGCAGGTACTGACTGTCGACGGTGGGTTGAGCCTGAAGACGTAAGGAGCCTCTGAAGATTTCCATTGGCCCATGCTGTTGACCCATGGTCCATGTCATTGATCAATTCGCAATGCGCAACGACATGGGCCATGGGTCAGGACCAATGGAGAATGAACAACCGGCTACGGTTGCGCTTTTTGTCCTGGACTTGCGGCCGGGGGATTCGGCGAGGTGCTCACGCTCGGTGCCTGCGCGCCCACGGCTGCCGGCGAGCTGATCGATACGCCGCCACCGCCTCCCGAACTACTCCCGCCACTACTCGAAAACCCTCCGGAATCGCCGCCGGAGGAACCGCCCCCCGAACTGCGCGGAATCGAAGATCCGGCGCCGAGGGTTCCGCCGGTGTTGTAAGTCTCCACAACGCTTCTGTAGCGGTATCCGTAAGGAGACCGGAACCGGTATCCGGGCATGAAAGTGAACCCTCCGAAGCTCGGATCCCAGAGCCACACGTTGTTCCACGTCGAAGGGGCTGAGGTCCGCCGAAAGCTGCTCATGATGTTTTCATTAGCCGCGGCGATCAACTTCGAACGGTTACGGCTCCAGAGTTCGACTGCTATCAATTCTTCCTTCGGCGCCTTGTAAGCGTTCGTTGCGGATACGACCCAGCCTTTCTTGTATGCCGTCTTTTTCCCATCCAGTCGCAACTGCCCTTCGACGATCTTCACCGTGCCATCGGAAAACGAGTAAATGCCGTCCTTGATGATCTTCACCCTGAGGTCTCCGTTGACGACCTCGAGCGGCGCATCCTCATCGAAACCGACCGCTTCGACGACGGCTGTACCCAAGTTGAGCCGAACGGACACGTTCACGAGTTGGATCCCCTGCAATACGGCTTCGGAGTTCTGACCCAGCCGCAGGAATGATCCCGGATTCAAAAGGATTTCGGCAAATCCCTCGGGGCCGGTTCGGATGGGCACGCCCATCGGTACACTTTGGGTCGCCTTCACATTGGTGGCGCCCTGGACGTAATTCACGAGCCCGGCCTTCGTCGATATGACGTATTGCATCATCAGCGCGAGCAACAGCGTTGTCATGGTTCCTCCTTCTGGAGAACTTGAGGCCGATTGTAGCCCGTTAAGCTGTTGAGAACGGGTCAAAAAAGTTTACAAATGCTCTACCTGTAGACGGCATTTATGAACTTTCGGCATTGCCAGGGGCACTTTGAGCCACAAAAAACAATCGGCGGGGCTTTAGGACCCCGCCGATCGTTGTAGAGGAACGGTCCGTTGTTCGTTAGAAGACGAACTTCAGACCCAGATTCATGCTCCGGCTGCCTCCGTTGAGCTGCGTTGCATCGAGGAAGCTCGTGGAATTTACTTGGGCATACCCGGCAGCATTGATCGCAGAATCATCGATACCGACGACTGCGAACACGCCCGGATTAGCGAAGCTGAACTGGCGATGGTTAAAGATGTTGAAGAACTCCGTTCGGAACTGCAGAAACTTCGATTCCGTGAAGCGGAAGTTCTTGAAGAAGCTCATGTCAAAGTTGGTGCGACCCGGTGTGGTCAACGTGTTGCGACCGGCATTGGTTAATGAGCCGTTGCGCGCCCGAATGTACATCGCAGAAGGATCCACCGCGACATATCCAACGACGTTATAGGCTGCTAATCCCGGCCCCGCTGCAGGGCACGCCGCGCCAATAAAGCGGGTGGAGCCGTTCCAGCAGACCAGGTTGGTGTCCGAGCCTTTGGTCCGATCGCCGTTGACATTGACGATCGCCCGGTCGCCCGCACCGTCGAGGTTTCCGTTGGAATCCGTTGCGGACTGGACTGTGGCGGGCTGACCTGTTTGAACGATGAAAGCGCCGTTCCAGGACCAGCCGCCGAGGATACCCCTCGCGATGGCGTTCTCGAACCGGTTCGGAAGTTCCCAGGTCCACGAAATCGCGCTCTTGTGCCGGATGTCCAGCACAGAGTTGCCGCGCTCACCGTTCTGATTATTGCCATCCTGTGCGCGGCGTGGATTGATCAGACTGCTGAAGAGCTCATTGGTTCCATTGTCGATGTTGTGTGCCCACGTGTAGTTTCCGCGAATCGTGAGCCCGCGCCATGCGCGTTGATTGATATCGATCGATCCGGAGTGGTACATGCTCTCCGCGTTGCTCGTGAACCCTGTGACAGGTCCCAGGAAGCCCTGAGCTGCGAACGGACGCCTGGCAGCAATGGCGCTGAAAGCCGCCAGAGTCGGAGCATTTGCGGCAAACGTTGCAGGCACTTCGGCTGTGGTGAAGAATGTCGGCAACGGTTGGGCCCCTTTATCGAAGGCACTGCTCGCGTTCAACTGAGTCTGCGCGAACATGTTTGTACCCTTCGTTCCGAGGTACCGTACTTCGACTCTGGAACCCTGCCACAGCTCACGCTGGACGCTTCCCGTCCATGTGTAAACCGCGGGCATCTTTTGATCGAAGATGAAACCCTGAGTTGCGGCGCGCGCCTCGGATTGATCCGCGGGAGGAATATTCACCGAAAGCAATCCGCCGTTCTGCAGGAAGCCGGCGCCTGTCTGACCGCTGCTGGCCCAAACCGTCGAGTTGTATCCCGCACACCACGCCGGTCGTCCCGGCAAGCCGCACGTAATATCCGGATCCTGTTCGCTCTGTAGTTGTGGAGGCAGTTGCAACGACGGGAAGTTTTGCGCGATCACGTCGTATGAGACCCCGAAGCCGCCGCGAACCGACCACTTTCCGGCGCCGGTGGGATCCCAGGCAAAACCGAGACGTGGCGCGAAATTGTTCCTGTCGGACTTCGGAACGCGGAAGTTAAACCCTTCGGGAAGATACTGCGACCTGCAATCCGGACAATTTGCAATTGCGTTCTGCTGCTGGAGAGTCGCGAGATACGGAACTCCAAACCACTCGTAACGGAGCCCCAT